>PVMS01179827.1_pt1 | contig 10093 bp, 9 predicted proteins | sample 1853461 | NCBI WGS metagenome assembly PVMS01 (sample SAMN08582032, study PRJNA380276) | Marine sediment metagenome, whole genome shotgun sequencing project. | isolation source: ocean sediment barecode stripped | collected 2017
ATCAGCTGCACCAGCTTCCAGGGGCACTCCAATTCAACTTTCAGGCGGCGCACTTCCTCGTCATCGAAACATTGCACGTAGACGAGCTCTTTGTTGGCTGAACCGTGAAATTCTCGAATCTGCTCCAGGGCCAAAACGCTGATATCGACGCCCTCCTGCTTGTGCCAGGCTGGACGCTTAATTTCCGGGTAGATGCCGGCCTCGCGCCCTGTAGCTGTGTTCAGGCGATTCATTAGCTGCATTTCTTCCCTAAATGTGTGGATTCTGTAATGGCCGGTTTTTGCGGGGTATCTACCAGGATAAACGGCAGTACCGTCACTTTTCATTCGCTCCCAGGCGGTTAATGTGCGAATTTCGGCCATATCGAAGTCGCGGGCGTAGAAACGACCGTCGGCGCGTTCTCTCCCAGGGTATCGGGAGGCGACATCGGTAACGGTATCGATGTGAATGTCATGCAGCACGATAAGCTCATCGTCCCGGGTGGCGACAATATCCTGTTCAAGAAAATCGGCACCCATGATGTGCGCCAGAACCTTGGCAGGTCGCGTATGTTCGGGCAAATATCCGGATGCACCTCGATGCGCGATCACTATCGGTTTCATCATATATCCAAGATTAAGAATATAGGGTAACTATATGATTATTCGGTTTTTTCATCGCCGTCATCGGTTTCCAGGTCTGGAAAATCGATGGTTTCCCAGCGCTGCGTATCCTCGCCACGCCCCACCTTGCGTAATCGATCGATCAACTGGCGAGCGTTCCATGCAACGGGCTCACCGGCCCTTGCCTCGAGTTCTTTTGGCGTTTCCAGCAAGCCGCCAAATGGACGAATGCAAAAGATACCGATGTCATTGGCCTCGGCAACATCCATCATGTAGCTCACCAGATCCGGCTTTTGCTCAAACACCGCCGGCAGGGCGATGACTGCCTCAGACGCCTTGATTTGCCCGATTAGTTCTTCCTTGATGCTGTCGATGCCGCCCTTTTCCGGAATGTTCTCCGGTTTGCTGACATTCAGGTAGTAAAATTTGTCATCGCTCTCTAGAAATTCGAATATCCGCAGGTAGTCAGCAGTTTCCTCGAAGACGTGGGTGACGAACACCCGGATTGGATTATTTTCGGACACACTCAGCTCCTGGTCATTGTGTTGCGCATTATAGTATCCAAGCGGTTCCCATGCCTATGGCTATTCGGTATCGTAACCCTCTAGATGCGCCTCCTCTTATACAACATACGCTACGCCGTCGGCGGCGGAGCAAGCATGCATATGCCCTTGCCGGGTGCTGGTTATGTTCTTGGCAATCAGTCGGTGCTGCCAGACATCATCAAATTTATTAAATCGGTTGATCCGGATATCGTTGGCTTGATCGAGGTGGACACTGGTTCCATTCGCAGTCGCAAAGTAAATCAAGCTGAAAAAATTGCGGCTGACTTGAGCATGCATTCGTCCTATGAGACCAAGTACGGCGCCAGGTCGCTAAACAAGATGTTGCCGATCGTACGCAAGCAAGGGAACGCTTTTATGGCTGCGGCGCGCGTCCATGGCGAATCATTCCATTATTTCGACACCGGCATAAAGCGCTTAATCATTGAGCTCGAGATGGAGGAATTTGCGGTCTTTTTGGTGCACTTGTCGCTCAAGTATCGGCACCGCCATCTGCAACTGCGACATCTCTACGATCTGATCAGCGATATAGACAAGCCGGTTATCGTTGCAGGCGACTTCAATACGTTTTGGGGCGAAAACGAAATTTACCTGTTTATGAAAGCTGCCGGCCTGACGTCGGCGAATATCGACAGTATTGCGACGTATCCGAGTCGCTCACCGCGCAAAGAACTGGACTTCATCCTTTATCAAGACGGTATTAGGCCAAACGGATTTGACGTTCCGAACGTAAAACATTCGGATCACCTACCGCTTGTATTCGATTTTGAAATCGCCTGAGCTCGTCAGGCGCCAAGAGAGTTACACATGACGAACAAGCACTGGAATATCGAGACGGACGACACTGGCGTTGCCTGGATATGCTTCGACAAGGCCGACAGCGGCGTCAATACATTGTCTGCTGAAGTTATGCTCGAGCTGGAGGCGACGCTGAAACTGCTTGCGCAAAACCCGCCACGCGGACTGGTGATTTATTCGGGCAAGCAGAGCGGATTTATCATGGGTGCGGACATCACCGAATTTTCCGCGGTGACGACGCCTGAGTTGGCTTATGCGGTCACACGTCGCGGACAAAAGCTCTTCGATCAGATAGAAAGTCTTGCTTGCCCGACTGTCAGTGCGATCAACGGATTTTGCCTTGGTGGCGGTCTCGAACTGGCCATGGCAACTGACTTTCGACTTGCTCTACCTAATCCGAAGCCGATTCTTGGTTTGCCGGAAGTGCAGTTGGGGCTGCACCCGGGCTTCGGCGGCACGGTACGAGTGATTCAGATTTGTGGTGTACGGCCCGGCATGCAAATCATGCTGACGGGCAAACCGATCACTGTAGAAAAAGCACGGCGCATAGGCCTCATTGATCGCGTTGCAGCTGAAGACGACTGGCGAGAGGCAGCGCGCGAACTCATTGGGTCCGGACGAGCCAAACATCGGCCGCCACTAGTCGAGCGTATTTTGAATCTGGCATTTGTCCGGCCGCTGCTAAAGCCGATATTGATCAAGCAGGTTGCGTCAAAGGCGCGCAAAGACCACTACCCTGCCCCGTACGCAATTATCGATCTGTGGGCGCGGCATGGTGCGTCACCACGTACAGGGTATAAAGCGGAAGCTACGTCATTTTCCAAGCTCATGTGCACGGATGCTTCGCGAAATTTGATTCGGGTGTTTTTCCTTCAGACCAAACTCAAAGGGCAAGGCAACAAGCCCAAGGCGAAAATAAAGAACGTGCACATAGTTGGCGCAGGTGTAATGGGCGGTGATATTGCGGCGTGGTGTGCGCTGCGTGGTCTCAATGTGACGCTGCAGGATCGCGAGGAGCAGTACATTCAACCTGCCATGGTTCGCGCGCATAAATTGTATGCCAAACGAATTCGCGATGACGGAGAACGCAAAGCAGCGACCGACAGACTGGTTTCCGATGTCGCTGGTGAGGGCATTGCGAATGCCGATCTGATCATCGAGGCTATTTACGAAAACCTGGAGGCGAAGAAGAGTTTGTACGCCGAGATCGAAAAAACGATGCGGCCCGAAGCAATAATCGCAAGCAATACTTCCAGCATTCCGCTGCAAGAACTACGTACAGAGCTGCTGCATCCAGAGCGATTTGTCGGCGTGCATTTTTTCAATCCGGTGGCGCAAATGCCGTTGGTTGAAGTCATTCGTTGCGACGACACGGAGCAGGAAGTTCTCGATACCGCGTTCGGCTTCGTCAAACAAATAGGCAAGTTGCCGCTCGAATGTGCCAGCGCGCCGGGATTCGTTGTCAATCGTATTTTGGCGCCCTACATGACTGAAGCGATGCACTTGGTCGAGTCAGGCGTAAGTTTGCCGGTCATCGATGAAGTCGCCGTTAATTTTGGAATGCCGATGGGGCCGATCGAATTGGTCGATAGTGTTGGACTTGATGTGGTTTTAAACGTATCGAAGGTACTCGGAACTGATATGGAGGGTGCTGTTGCGGAACAGTTATCGGCGTTGATCGAGCAGAAGCATCTGGGTCGCAAGTCAGGGCAAGGATTTTATATTTGGGAAGACGGCAAGGCACAGAAGCCTGCTAGCGACGGCTATGCACCCGTTGACGCGCAAGATAGGCTTATTTTGAGTATGGTTAACGAGGCCGTCGCTTGCCTTGCGGATGGCGTCGTTACCGAGACAGATTTGCTCGATGCCGGGGTGATTTTTGGCACCGGGTTCGCGCCATTTCGAGGTGGACCTATAAACTACGCGCGCGAACGAGGTATGGGCCAGGTAATAACGAAGCTGCGGGCACTGTCCGCTGCACACGGCCACAGATTTGAGCCGCATCCGGGCTGGTCCGATTTAGTCGGGGATGACTGAGACCCATTCGGTCGCAAACTGTGCGCCGCTTCACGATGCGGGCGCCTTGTGGTATCGGAAGTTGTTGAATTAAAGGTAGAATACGGCCCGTTGCCTAATCCAGGCGACGGCTTGGGAGAACTGGAACATGAATGTCGGATAAGGACCAAAATGTAGACCTGCTCAAGGGCTTTTCGCCCCTGGACGGTCTGAAGCGTGACAATCTTGCGGCTCTCGCCCGCAAAGTCCAATTGCGTGAACTTTCTCCCGGTCAGGTCCTGTTTAAAGAAGGCGACACCGAAAAGCGCACTTTTTACATTGCCACCGGCATTCTGGAGCTGGTCGATCAGGGCAAAGTGGTAGGCACCGTTGAAGGCGGCACCGATATGGCGCGCAATCCAATAGCACCGGTATTTCCGCGCCGGGTGTCTGCGCGCGCTAGAGATCGAGTGCAATTCATATCAATTGATAGTGATCTCCTGGATGTCATGCTGACCTGGGATCAAACGGGAACCTATGAGGTTTCCGAGTTGCAAGGCAAATCTGATGTCGGCGGTGATGACTGGATGACAATGCTGTTGCAGACCAAAGCATTTCACAAGATTCCACCGGCGAATATCCAGGCGATATTCATGCGCATGCAACAAATCAACTACCGCTCAGGTGATGTGATTCTCAAACAGGGAACCGAGGGCGACTATTTCTATGTTTTAACCCGCGGTAGCGCCATCGTTACTCGAGAAACACCGCTTTCGAAGGACGGCATCAAGCTCGCGGAACTACTCGTTGGCGACACATTTGGTGAAGAAGCGTTGATTTCGGACGCTAGCGCAATGCGACAATCACGATGACATCTGACGGTTCGGTCATGCGACTGGGCAAAGACGACTTCAAGAATTTGTTGAACGAGCCAATGCTCGACTGGATTTCCTACGACAAGGCGCAAGAAATCATTGCGGACGGTGGTATTTGGCTCGACGTGCGATTGCCAAGCGAGTACGAAAATCATCATCTCGACAATGCTATCAATATTCCCCTGTATTTTATTCGACTGAAAATGAGCACGCTTGATCAGGACGCCAGGTACGTCGTGTGCTGTGATACGGGTCGTCGCAGCTCAGCAGGCGCTTATATCCTAAGCGGGCGCGGCTATCAGGCTTACGTTCTGCAGGGCGGAATTAACGAAGAACAGAACTAGCTCGAAACTACATTGTGTGTGTAGGCTTGTCGCCACCGAGCGCACCGGCCAGGTAGTTTTCAATTTTCTTTTGCGTATTGCCCTGATCCTGATCACTGAATTGCACGCCAATTCCTGCGGTGCGCTTTCCTTGCGCGCCTTTTGGCGTCATCCAAATAACAGTTCCTGCGACCGGAATCTTCTCTTCTTCACCCATCAGATTTAGCAACATGAATACTTCGTCACCGAGTCGGTAGGAGCTGTTGGTGGGAATGAACAGTCCACCATTCATAACAAATGGCATATAAGCCAGGTACAACGCGCTCTTGTCCTTGATCGTTAGCGTCAATAGTCCTGGCTTGCCCATGTACTTACCTCTGCACCGTCATTTTTGGTAGCTCGCTACCTGGCGAGTTTGCTCCGCAATTCTCGAGGCCTTCCGAAAGGTCGATCAATAACCCTTCCAGCGTTAGCTGGACATTATAGGACCCACCAGGCTGGCCTCGTAAGCGGTTGATTATGTCTAAATAGCAGAACAAATTTCGCCTGTCCATGCGCTTGAGCACAGATTCATCAATTGTCCCGCGAGCTCCACCTTTGATAGCGTTGCTGGCCCTGAAAATAGCGCTTTGCACTTGCCGTGCAAGCCAATCCAGAACGAATCTGGTATCCAGCTTGGTCCAGCGCGCCGCGACATCAATAGCCGAGTCCCTGCCGCCAGCCACAGCAGCAAAATCCCGACTCATCGCCGCGTGCGTATCCAGTTGTTCTATCGCTGCGATCGCAGCTAGCGGGGCATTGCCTGCTAGTCTGAGCGCTTCGGCCCAGTGACTGGCTGGTTGGATTCGATCGAGCCAGTCCAGCGCGTCCTGTTCGGCAGGCACTGCAAAATTGATTCTTTGGCAGCGGCTGAATATGGTGGCCGGTAGCCTCCCCTTACGATCGGCAACCAGAATCAGCAGTGCATCGCCGTTCGGCTCTTCCAGCGTCTTCAGGAGGCTATTAGCCGCATTATTGGTCATTGATTCGGCTGGCTCGATCACAGCTACCTTGCCGCCGCCCTGGTAGCTTGTCAGGTTCATTTCGGCGACCAGCTCGCGAATCTGATCGATGCCGATCGCCTGTTTGTCCGCTAGCGGCGTAATCCAGCGCATATCCGCATGTTCAATCCGCTGCCGTGGGTATTGCGGCACTTCCGTGGCGTTGCTCAGATTCAGGTGGCGGGCAGCCATCCAGGCAGCCGCCGCTCGTTTGCCGACACCGCTTGGACCCGCTAACAACACTGCGTGCGGCAAGCGCCCCTGCTCGATTCGATCAAGCCAATTTTGTGCGAACTCCTGATGCCAGACTATTTCTTTTAATTCATGCATATATAGGGAATTATTAATGTAATACCTTATCCAAAAGATTGTTCACGACCGTCGTCACGGCCGTTCGCACAGACTCGACATCCACGCTGGCGTCAAGCACCGTGAATCGCTCCGACTCTGCAGCTGCCAGGTCTAAATAGCAATCTCGGGCACGGCAGAAAAAATCGGCCTTTTCCTTCTCAATGCGGTCCGGTTCGCCACGCTGCCCTGCACGCTCTATTCCGGTTTCAACGGGCGCGTCCAGCAAGATCGTTAGATCCGGCTGCAAATCGCCATGGACCCAGTCTGCCAATCGATTGACGTCGCTCAGAGGAAATCCCCGGCCCGCTCCCTGGTATGCACGACTGGTATCGGTGAAACGGTCACAGATCACCCATGTACCTGCATCCAGCGCGGGCTTGATAACGTTATTCACGTGCAATCCGCGTGCGGCAAACATGAGCAACAATTCCACAATATCAGGCACGGGTTCATCGCCGTGGTCTAAGAGCAGACCGCGAATTTCCTCGGCCATCGGCGTGCCGCCCGGTTCACGCGTCGTCAATACCCGCAAACCGCGTGCCTCTATGGCTTCGCGCATGAAGACAATATTGGTCGACTTGCCGACGCCTTCGATTCCCTCAACTGTTATGAATTTACCCCGCGTCATTCTATGTGCCCTTGCTGCCCTTCTCGCGATTGCTGCGCAGTTGGCGCAAGTAAGCAGCGACCGCGTCGTCGTGTTCTTCCTTGCTTGTAGAAAACTTGTGGCTACCGTCACCGATGCCGGTCGCGACAAAGTACAGCTCTTCACCGTCCGCAGGATGGACTGCGGCATGAATCGCGGCTCGGCCGGACATCGCAATCGGCGTCGGCGGCAAACCGCGCTGCGTGTACGTATTGTAAGGCGTTGAAGTCTGCAAATCCTTGCGCGTGAGGTTGCCATTGAAGTCGCGACCAATGCCGTAGATTACCGTTGGATCTGTTTGCAGGCGCATGCGTTTTTCGAGTCGCCGTGTAAAAACGCCGGCAATGCGTTGCCGTTCATCTGCGCGCGCCGTTTCTTTTTCAATAATCGATGCCAGAATCAACGCCTCGTAAGGCGAATCGATAACGGAAGACTCGCTTTTCCCTGCCCATTCCTCCGCCAGAGTTTTTTTCAGCAACTCGAAAGCCTGGCGCAGTACAGTGCGATCGCTGGTGTTATTTGGAAAGTGATAGGTTTCTGGGAGGAACAATCCTTCCGGGTGAGTCGTTTCAGCGCCCAGTTGTTCGAGCAGCGCAGGCCAGTCTTCATCGGTCATTGATGCATCCAGATGCGGATGACTTTGCAACTCTCTCAGCAGGTCCCAACGATTCCATCCTTCAATTATGGTGAAGGAGTACAGTTGCACGGCACCACTGGTGAATTGCTCGAGAATTTGACGCGGCGAGGAGCCGTCTGCGATAAAATAGTCGCCTGCTTGAACACTTCCGGCTCGCTCTGTCCATCGAGCGTAAAGACTCAACATGTCCGCACTACTTATGATGCCGCTTTGCTGCAGATTAGTAGCGACGCTGCCGAAGGACGTGCCAGGATCGATTATAAAACTCTCACCACCACTCTCCAAGGCAACTGGTGTGTCTAGAAAGCTATTGATGTGGCTAGTCGCAATGGATATGCCAGCGATCGCTACAAGCAAAAGTACCGCAACTACCACCAGCGCACGTTTCACAGAGAACACTCAGGAACGCCGTTGCCGGCGACGAGATTCTGCGCGTGTCGAGTAATTGGACCGACAGCCCATTGCAGTGACGTACACGTGCGCACTGGAAGAACACCGAATTGACTGTTGCTTAGAAAGACTTCGTCGGCCGACGTCAATTCATCAGCCGCGACGTCGCGCACCTCACATTCCACGCTCCCGTCCTCTTGCAGCAGCTTGACGAGATGACGTCGCATGATTCCAGATACGCCACATCGGGTGATCGCAGGAGTGATCAAGACAGATTTTTTAATAATAAACACGTTACTCATAGTACCGCAGATAAGGCGTCCGTCTGTGTCGAGCAAAAGCCCTTCGAAGATTTTCTCGTCATTCCATTCGGCTCTCGCTATCACCTGCTCCAACCTGTTCAGAGTCTTGATGCCGGCAAGCAACGGTTGCACGGCAAGTCGTGTAGTACAAAGGCGGGTAGATATTCCGTTTTGGTAATCCTCTGTCGGTAAGGTTTTTGCTGTATGCAAAGAAACTCGAACGACAGGATCTGCAGTCGGATCCCGTTGATAACCTCGCCCCGCGAACCCCGCGGAGACGGTCAGCTTCGCAGCGGCAAATTCTGTTTCAATTTTTGCAGCAGCTATCGCGGTTTCAATCTCTGCCAGCAATGCCGCAGGCGTCGGGCAAGGCAGTCCGAGCCGCTCGCATCCTGTTTGTAAGCGCTCACTATGCATAGACCAAAACCGCGGTTTGCTATTGCGAATGGCGATGGTCTCAAACAAACCGTCCCCATAAGCGGCGGCACGATCGATGGGTTCAATATTCTCACTCATTGCGACAGTGCTCGAATAAGACCTTTGGCTTTAGCGCGTGTTTCACGCAGCTCTGCTTCAGGCTGTGAATCGGCAACTATCCCCGATCCAGCTCTAAAAGCGACAGTATTATCTCGAACCACTAGGGTTCTGATCAAAATATTGAGATCGAGACTACCGTCGCGATTCAGATAGCCAAATGATCCGGTGTATGCACCACGCGGCCCGCTTTCCAGCTCACTAATAATTTCCATACATCGAACTTTTGGGCAACCGGTGATCGTGCCACCAGGAAAAACTGCGCCGATGGCTTCACCGGGTGTAACGTCGTCGCGGATTCTTCCTTGTACGTTCGAAACGATGTGATGCACATGCGCGTAGCTTTCAACAATCATCATCTCGTCTACCTGGACAGTTCCGGCTTCGCAAATTCGTCCGAGATCGTTGCGTTCGAGATCGATGAGCATGACGTGCTCCGCTCGCTCTTTTGGGTCACTAATCAATTCGTCGAGGAGTCGTTTGTCAGTCGCCTCGTCATCCGAGCGTGGCCGGGTACCTGCAATTGGCCTGGTCGAGGCTATACCGTCCCTAACACTTAGTAACCTCTCCGGTGAAGACGATACGACAGATACACTATCCCAGTATACGAGCCCTGCAAACGGGCCGGGATTTGCACGGCAAAGTGATTGATAAAGCCGGTTCGCATCTACGTTATCGCAGTTCGCAAGCCAGCCACGAGACAGATTGGACTGATAAATGTCGCCGGCAGAAATATAGGATTTAGCCTTCCTGACGGCGTCGAGAAATCTATCCGGCTCTTCTTCGCTGACGACAAGTTCTGTTTGCACAGAACCCAATTCTCTCAACTGCATAGCGGCAGCAAGATCCTCGTGCACTGTTTGTATTGAGAACAAGGAGTCCGCTTCCGCGATGAAGTGGCATCGACCCGACTTGTGCTCACGGATAATCGCTGCATCACAGCGCACGGCAAACGCAGTCGGCATTATCGGGTCGGCTGCCAAGTCCAGGCTCGGTTCGATTTCCGCGGCTAGTTCGTAGCCCAGATACAAGAACCA
>PVMS01018299.1_pt1 | contig 10092 bp, 10 predicted proteins | sample 1853461 | NCBI WGS metagenome assembly PVMS01 (sample SAMN08582032, study PRJNA380276) | Marine sediment metagenome, whole genome shotgun sequencing project. | isolation source: ocean sediment barecode stripped | collected 2017
ACCAAGGGGCTGAAGCTCGGAGATCGGGTGATCGTCACCGGCCAGCAATCCCTGCGGGACGGTGACAGAATTCAGCCTCTTGGTGACGAGTACTCTTCCTCGAGCAGTAAATCCGGTCTCGATGGCTCTCACCGACGACGTATCGCCCGCCGCGACGAAGACCACCGGATGTCCGTCGCGTTGGACGATGACCTCCTCGGGAAGAGAGATGGCGTCTTCGAAGGTGCGGCCGCGTACTCGCACGCGGCCGATGAACCCGGGAAGCAGCTTCTCCGCTCGATCGTTGATGACCAGGATCTCGACGGGGAATGCGCGCGTCTGGGGGTCCGCCTGGACGCTGATGGTGTTCACGGTGCCGCGGAAGACGATGCCCGGGTGCCCGTCTACGCTGATCTCCGCATCCTGCCCCTTCTGAAGTCTGGTGATCTCGAGCTCCGAGACGTGAACGACCACCTTGACGCAGTCGATCTTCGCGATGTCGAAGAGAGGGGTCCCGGCTTCGACGAACTCGCCCACCTCCACGTGCTTCCGGGTGATCTCGCCATCTACCGGACTGATGATGCTCGCATCCGCGAGGTCCCTTTCGGCCGCGGCGAGCCTGGCCTGGCTGACCTTCAGCTGCCCCGCGTCGATCTGGGCCTTCAGGTCCGCCTGATCGAGGGAGTACTCCGAAGTCACTTGGTCCTCGTAGAGGTTGACCTGCCGCTGGGCGTCGCGTTTCGATTTCTCGAGGTTGGCCCTGGCCATCACCACCTCGGCTCGAGCCAGGTCCCTGCCAATGCGGAGTCGCTCGTCGTCGAGCCGTGCCAGCAGAACCCCCTTCTCGACGCGGTCGCCCACCGCCACCGCGATTTCCGCCAGTCTTCCTCCCACCTCTGCGCTCAGGTTGACTCGCTGCTCCGCGCGGACCGAACCGATGGCCCGAATCCACTCCACCACTTCTTCCTGCCTCACCTCCGCGAGCTCGACCGGGTAGGCGCTCGCGGCGCGGTCCAGGGTGCTCAGTTGAACCGCGCGTGCTTCGGGGCGAGAACGATCCGAGCAGCCGGTGAGAAGCATGGGAATCGTAAACAAGAAGATCGCGGTTCTGGGCATCCTGGGTGCTTCTCCAATGAACGCGGTCCTTCGATCCCTAGACTCGCAGATGGAGACGAGCTGGCCGCCGCGGTGATCAAGCGGGCCCTTCATCCTCCTCGGGCACGAGGGAATCCAGCCGCACGAGTCGGGTCTCCAGGTCCACCGCCTTGATCAGGTACTTCAGCTCGGCTTCCCGCCAGGGAAGGGGCGGCGGCCGCTGGATCAGCTTCGCCGCCTTCAGCTCTTCCACGACCGCCGGGTCGGACTCGAAGGGCTTGCCGCATTCCATCTCGTAGAACAGCTCGCCCAGCTCGGGCTTGTTCGTCTGCCCGCCAGCCTCCCAGGATTCCGCGGGATATCCCACCGCCTGGATGCAGAGCGGGATTCCCGTCTCCGGGATCTTCAGCCGCTTGCCCACCCTGCCGAGCACGGGGCCGCCCAGCAGGCACGAACCCAGGCCCTCCTCGTACGCGATCAGCGTGGCCTGGGCAATGGCCTGGCCGCAATCCATCAGCGCACCCGGGCTGCCGCCTGTTTGAAGCGGGTCCATCGACAGGAACGCCGGTGCGAGCATCGTCTCGATCTCCTTCCGCGTTCCCTCCAGATCCGCACCGAGACGCCGACTCTCCACCAGCTCCGTCACCGACTCCACCCAGTGCTCACCCTTGTAGGCCATGCACTCGTCGTACCAGAAGATGAAGACAGGCGCCGTCTGCATCTGCTGATAGCTCAGCGGCAGCTTGATGCTATCGATCAGATCCTTCGATGCCTTCTCCCGCCAGATCACCACGGCGCGAATGTTCATCACGTTGCCAGCGCACGAAGCGCGGCGCGCTGCCTCCAGCATCTTCTGAACCTTGGCACGCTCCACCGGCCTGTAGGGTGCGAAGATCCGGATGCTGCGCCTGCGGCCGATGACTTCCTTCAGCTCCATCATGCCCCCTTCCATCCGCCTCGAGAGCGGCTCTGGGCCCTCGAGTCGGCGCTCCTTCCCTCTACTGCCGATATCGGATCCCCTTGATCCTGTCGAACTCCTCTTCGAGCACGTCGATCAATTCCTCAGGGGTAAGCTCCGCCTGGTACTTCCGGTCATTGATGAAGAAGGTGGGAGCCGCCTCGACGCTGTTCACGATGCCCTCCTTCTTCATCTCGACCAGCCAGCGACGGCTGGCAGGATCATCCATCGCCCGGCGGAAAGCCCCTCGATCCATCCCCACGGCCTCTGCCCAATCGGCCTGGCCGAGAACGGAGAAGAACTCGGAGCGCTGATAGAAGTACAACACGAACTCCCAGAAATGCCCGAGCTTCTGTGCGGCGACGAAGGCGAGCCCGCTCTCCTTGGCACCCTTGTGGCTGCGCAGGGGAAAGGTCTTGAGGAAGAGCTTCGCCTTGCCCTCGAGCCGGCCCTTCACGACGGCATCGTGGATCTCCGGCGTCATCTTGGCGCAGTAGGGACAGCGGGGGCAGGCGTACTCCACCAGGGTTATCGGTGCGCCCGCATCCCCGGCAACCGAGAGACCGATCAAGCTGATCGTGGCCTTCCTCCCGCGCGCCGAGACGCTCTGGGCCCTCCTCGACAGGGCGGCGACGATCCTGTCCCTGGACTGTCCGCCAGCCACCCGCCGGCAGATGTTCTCGGACAGCCGGAGGGCCAGCGAGCAGGTGGGCTCCTGCTCGAGGCAGTTGGCGATCGTATCGTCGCAGCACTCGTAGGGATGCTGGCTGGAGAGAAGCTCCGCAGCAAAGGCCTTTCGCTCGTCGGGCACCTCGTCGCAGGCGGGCGTCCCAGCGTAGGCCGAGGGAGCCAGCAATGCCAGCAGCAAGCCCACCATCCGCAGCAGGTGCATTCTACACACGGTGCTTACGCCGTGATCGCCCGCATGGCGGAGAAGCAGCCAGGACATGCATCACTTTAAGCTACCACAGCCTTCCGTCGAGCGAGGATGCGGTCCAACCCTATCGGACTGTTGTCGAACAACACCACATAGACCGAGAGCATGATCCACCCCACGTCCCTGAGAACCGTCTTGCCGGAGATGGGATCGCCGCCCTGGGCAGCCTCGGAAGCGAAGCAACCGCAGGCCATGTCCAGCCCCTGAGCCAGGGCGATGGCCAGGGCTACGCTGAACATCACCATCATGCCGAAGACCATCAAGGCCGCAGCTCGCGCCCTGAGCCCCACTATCAGCATGATCCCCGCGGAGAGCTCGAGCCAGGGAAGCGTAATGGCCATCAGGTTCACCAGCGAGAGCGGAAGAATGCCGTAGGTGGCGACATCCACGGCAAAAGCTCCGGGATGGGCGATCTTGTGCTGGCAGGCCAGGAGGAAGACGAAGCCCAGATACCAACGCGCCGGAAGAGCCAGCCAGCCGTGTCCAGCCCAAGCGAGTAGCCGGTTCATCTGCGGCCTCCCGGCCTTCCGGATGCTCCCAATTCAGGCGCTCCGCCCTCCACGAAGAAGACGTGTTTGATGCCGTGTCCCGAGACCTCCTTGGCCAACTGCTCGCCCGTGTCCGGTGTGGCACCGTCCCCGTACACCACCACCCGTTTGGCCCGGCTTCGAGCAATCGTCTCCGCCAGATCCTGTAGGGTCCCTGTGGAGTGGGGTCCAGGTAGTCATAGGAGATGTTGATCGCCTGACGAAGACGCCAGGCGTCAAACTCCTGTTTCGACCGGGCATCCACGACGAAAGTGTCGTCGGCGAGCAGAGCCGGGGCATCCGCCGCCATGGGGGTGACCTCACCACCCGGCTCCGGGCATGGAACGAACAGCTCGTACGGCTGATCGGCGATGAAGGGAATGGCGTCGGGGCGCACCAGATTGACGAGGAGCGCCACAGCGAAGGAGATGCCGGCGGCGATCACGGCATCCCTCAGGACGCTGACCATCTCGTCGCGCCAACGGCCAGGGCCCTTCGAGTGCACGCCCGCGGTCATTCCTCGGTCCGCTTTGCCTTCCGAAGGGGCCTCGCTCTCACGCGGCACGCTCTTCCACGATCTCGGCCAGGTCCATCACCCGGAGCCCATCTTCCAGGTTCTCCACCTTGATCGCGTCGTCGAACATCTTGGCGCATTTGGGGCAGGCAACCGCCAGGACCTGGGCGCCGGTCTCGGCGGCCTCCCGCACCCTTACCCGGCAGGAGCTGTCGGCTCCACCGCCCAGAACATCCGTGAAGAAGTTGCCTCCACCACCGCCGCAGCAGAGGGCATCCCCCATGGCTCGGTCCATTTCAGCCAACTCGAGGCCGGGAAGCGCGCCGAGAACGGCCCTCGGCGTCAGGTAGTCCTTGTTGTGGCGGCCGAGGTAGCACGGGTCGTGAAAGGTAACCCGCAGCGGTTCGGCGTTCGCTTGCTTGAATTTCCTGCCCGGCAGCAGCCCCGCCAGCACCTGCGAGTAGTGATATACCTCGAAAGCCCCGCCGAACTTGGGGTACTCGTTCCTGATGGCGTGAAAGGCGTGGGGTGAGAGGGTGAGGATCTTCTTGACTCCCGCGGCGTCGAACTGCTCGACGTTCTCCTTCGCGAGCCGCTCGAACAGGCCGCTCTCTCCGAGCACCCTGACCTCGTTCCCATCGCAGCGTTCCTCTTCGCCGAGGATGCCGAAGTCCACATCCCATTCCTTCAGCAGGCGGGCCGGGCACGCGCCATTGCCCGGCCGCGTTCGTCATATGAGCCGGGGCAACCCACGTAGAACAAATACTCCTGGCCCGAATACGGCTGGATGCCCAGGCCATCGGCCCAGCGCCCTCGATCGGCTTCGGGCAGGCCGTAGGGATTCCCGTAGAGCTGAATCAGCTTCAGGTATTCGGCCACCGTGCGAGGCACTGTACCCTGGTCGACCAGCTCTTCTCTCCCCGCCGTGAAGGCATTGAGCAGGTCGTCCTTGAATTCGGGGAAGACACAATGCTCCACGCAGTTCCCGCAGGCAGCACACGAGAAGAGGATGTCGGCGAGCCGCTGGCTGGTCTCGATCTCACCATCGAGCCAGGCTCTCAGCAGCCACATGCGCCCCCCCGGCGAGTAGGTCTCGAACCTGAACTTCAGATAGGAGGGGCAGTTCAGGTCCTGGTAGCTGCCGGGCAGCTTGCAATACCCGCAGCGGAAACACCTGTGCAGGATCTCTGCGTGCTCCATCTATTCCGCTTCCCAGTTGCCGGGGTTCATGATTCCCTTTGGATCGAGCAGCCCCCGAAGACGCTTCATCAGCGAAAAGGTGTCGGGATCCATCCTGCTGATGATCTGCTTCTGGGCCGGCGCCTCGGCCTTCCAGGGAATGCCGCCCATCTCGAGGACCGCCTCGTTGGTCTCTCCCAGGCACTCCTGGGCCAGCTCGACGTCGGCCGCATCCGCGCGGTTGAACGCGTAGGCGTAGAAGAACATCATGCAGTGGCCCAGGCCGATGATGCGGGCCCCCAGGGAGTAGGGGACACCGTGTCGCGACGCGATCTCGAGCCCCTTGCGATATGCCTCGGGGAAGAGATCGATGGGCATGATGCCTCCCACGTATTCGAAGCCGCCTCCTCGCCTGCTGTCTGCAAGACCGGCGAGGGTCGATTGGGGCGCCTCCAGGAAGCGCTGCTTCATCTCGGGAATCAGGGGCATGAACCCGCCGACCTTCTCGTCGATGTATCTGCGTACCGATTCCCTGATCAGGTCGCGCTTGAGCGAGAGCTCCCGCCTGCTGTCGGCCCCGTAATTGACGTTGACCATCTGGAAGCCCCGCGCCCATTCGGGCTTGGGGGTCATCCAGGCCAGTATGTCCTCGGCCACGGCAACGCCCGCGATCCGATGGATGACGTCCGGCACCAGCTCCGGGTCCTCGGTCAGGAAGATCCCCACGTCATTGAGAGGCCGGTCGGGGTAGAGCTTGATGGCCAGCTTCGTGACCACCCCCGTGGTTCCGCTCCATCCGATGAAGAGCCCCGCCAGGTCCGGAAGCGGCGCCCGGGAGAACCAGTAGGGCGACGTGGCGCAGGAGCCGATCTTCACGATCTCGCCGGTGGGCAGAACCACCTCCATTCCGTTCAGCATGTCGGAGTGAAAGCCTCCCGCCGCAGAGAGGTGGCCGGAACCGTGGATCAGCACGTTTCCGGCGATCGTCGCGATGGGCGGCGCGTCTGGAATCGAATGTTTGAACCCCGGATGGCGCCTTTTCAGGTACGCCTGGAGCATTCCCTGCGAGGCCCCCGCCTCCACCAACACGGAGCGGCTGGTCTCGTTCACCTCCAGGATGCGGTTCATCCGCTTCATGTCCAGCACGATCCCCCCTTTCAGGGGTCTGGTGAGGCCGGACAGGACGAGACCTCCACCCATGGGCACGACGGGTATCTCCTTCTCGGTAGCCAGCACCATGATCTTCTGGACTTCCTCGCTGGAGTTCGGCATCACCACCAGGTCCGGCTCACGAGGCTCCATGGTTCCTGGATCGCGGGAGTAGATGAAGCGCTCCTCCGCGTGATTCGAGACCCATTCAGGCCCGACGATCTTCACGAGTGCGTCGTGTATCTCCTTCATCGGATCACCATCCCCGTCACTCACCCAGAGCGATCTGACACAGATCGCTGAGGAGGATCGGGGTCATGCCCCTCTCCGCTGCCATCCCCTTCATGGTGAAGAAGCAGGCCGGGCAGTTGAAGACGCAGTACTTGGCGCCCACGGCCTCCATGTCGTCGAGGTTCCTCTTCTGTACGTCGTCGGCCAGCTCGTCCCGCTGTGCGGCCCTGATCGTGGTTCCGCAACACAGGGCATTCTCCCGATCGTACTCCCGCTCCACCCGGTCCACGCCGATCAGCTCGAAGATGTCGTCCACCCAGTGCTGCGTCTCTGGGACCAGGCGGTTGGAGCAGGGACGCTGGTAGACCACCTTCTCGTCGATGGGACGGATCTGGCTCTTCAGCTCGGCGAGCCTCTGGGTCAGGTACTCGAACAGATGGACCGGCTTGAAGGGAACCTCGATGCCAAAGGCCGGCGCGATGCGCGTATACGTGCCGTAGCATTCATCGTGGAAGCAGATCAGCTCGTCGACGCCGCTGTCCCTGAGATAGCAGCTCATGATGTTGTCGATGGTCCGGGGAAGGCGTTGCCGGATGATCGAGTTCTTGGCGAAGTGGAGCCACATCACGTTGCAGAAGAGGTCGCTCCCCGCGATGGTGGAGGCGCCTTCGAAGAGCTTTCCCCGGATACAGCCCTGCAGCATCGGAAAGAAGCACATGTTGATCACCGGAGCCGTGACGGTCTTTGGCGCGATCTCCCCCCTGGGCCCCATCATCCTGATCTGCTGCTTGGTGAGAGGAATGGGAACGGGCCAGACCTCCCGTTCCTCCTGGCGCTCCACGATCAGGTAGAAGGGATGGTTGTCGTGCGGACAGTACTCCTCACAGGCGTAGCAGGTGGCGCACTCCCTGAGCACCCGGGAATCTTCTCCGTCGAGAACGAGCTGCCTCTCCGCCCTGGCCTCCTCCAGGCCCAGGTCCATGTATTGGCATCTTGTCAGGCAATCGAGCGTCTCGCATTTCGCGCAGATCTCTTCGTCGTACTGCAATTCGTACACCGCGCTGCTCCCCTTGCCCTGCTTCTGTTTCAGGTCATGGCTTCACCGGCTGCCAGAAGGAGCCGGTCTTCCCAATCTCCTGCATGGTCGAGATCATCTCGAAGGCATATTCCCCGCTGCGGGAGACCCAGTCTGGATCCAGGCGCCTGCGGAAGTAGTTGCCCGAAAAGAGCTTCGCGAGATCGGCCAGTGAAATGATGCCTTCCTCGGTGCCTGCCTCGAAGCCTTCCCAGTTCCGAACATGCTCTTCCGACCGGAAGAGATTCATGGTGCTTCAGGCAAAGGCGATGTTCTCGAACCACTTCCAGAAGGGCACGGCCACATATCCCACCAGCCCTTCCGGCTCCGTGCTCTCGACGACGCCGTCCTTGATGCTCACGTGAATCGGTGATCCGCAATCGAGACACGGACAATCGATCTGGACCGTCTTCCCAGGATAGAGCCAGCAGACCGCCAGCGACTCGAAGCCTCACTGGCCGAACCACTTCTGCTGGCCATCGACACTGATGCGGTACTGGGTGGGAAGGTTGTTGAAGGGAGCAAAGGAGACGATGTAGTCGGTGCTTGGGTGTAGCCAGCCGGGGATCCCCGCAGCGAACAGGTCGTGCAGGGCCTTGCGCCCCTCCGGTGGGGAAAGCCCCAGCTCAGCGGCGATCTCCGTATGGAACGGCGCCTGCCCGGTCTCCACCATGCGTCGCATGATGACCTGGAAGGTCCTGTCCAGCTGGCTCGGCTGGCTCGGCTCGCTCATGATCGTCTTGCTCCTTCGGTGGTGATTTCGCCCGCGTGTTGAGCTGCAGCCCGACCGGAATCCATGCTACGCGACCTTCTCCCGCGGGTCTAGCAGCCCGATCCGGGGCTCCGGCGCGGCCGCGCGCCCGGCCGTCTCGGCGCGCTGGCGGCGAGCAGAGCCCGCCTGCGCCCTCGACTTTCCCCATCGGACTCCTACCCTGATTGGAGCGGAGGCGCAATTCGTGAGCAAGGCAGTGGTATTCGACATCCAGCGCTACTCCGTTCACGACGGCCCCGGGATCAGAACGGTGGTCTTCTTCAAGGGATGCCCCCTCCGATGCCATTGGTGCCAGAACCCGGAGGCCCTGCAGCGTCGTCCAGAGCTGGGGTTTCTCCTGGAGCGGTGCATAGACAGCCGCAATTGCGAGAAGGCCTGCCCGGAAGAAGCGATGCTTCGCGGGGCGAAGCGCATCGATAGGGCTCGCTGCACGATGTGCGGAGCCTGCGTCGAGACATGCCACGCGGAAGCCCTGAAGCTGATCGGAGAGGAGCTGGCAGAGGATGAGCTGATCGCTCAAGTGTCGAGGGATCGTCCTTTCTACGAGGATTCAGGAGGGGGGGTGACCCTCTCGGGAGGAGAGCCCCTGCTCCAGATCGATTTCCTGGAGGGGTTCTGCTCTCGCTGTCGCGAAGAGGGCATCTCGCTGGCTGTCGAGACCTGCGGGGCTGTTCCCTTCGCTTCGTTGCAACGCATCCTTCCCTTCGTCGATCTCATCCTCTACGACGTAAAGGCCATCGATCCCTCCCTCCACAAGGCCTGGACCGGATCGACGAATGAGTCGATTCTCTCCAATCTGGAGCAACTCCGTCGGTCGGACGTGCATGTGGTCCCCAGAGTCCCGATCATTCCGAACTACACGGCCCTTCCCTCCAATCTGAAGCAGATCGCCGCCCACCTGGAGGGATCGTTCCCGGAGGTTCACCTCCTGCCCTACCACCGATGGGGGGAGTCGAAGCGAGAACTGATCGACAGCCCGCAACCTTCTCTCCAGCTCGATCCGCCGAGCGAAGACGACATGGAGACGCTGAGGGGGATCTTCGAGGAAAGAGGTATCCTCGTGAGAATCGGCGGATAGTCTCGGCGAGGGCCGGAGGGCACGGGGGCGGCGAAGCGTCGAACGGCATGGGCAGCCGGAAGACACATGGGGAAACATGACGAGATGACACGAGCTGCGAAACAACAGGAGCAACACCTGCCTTCGGCAAGGGGTTGCACCGAGCGGGTGAGGAAGCTGCGTCAGGAGATCCTCACCACCCCCTGGGAGGCATGCATCGAAAGAGCTCGTTGGTATACCGAGGAATACACGCGAAGTGCGGAGCAGCCCATCGAAGTGACCAGGGCCCTCGCCTTTCGAAGGACCTTGGAAGAAACCCCGATCCAGATCTACAGCGGAGAGCTGCTGGTAGGACACCGTACCAGCAAGCGCGTGGGCTCACCCCTCTTCCCCGAGGTGAAGCCGGCCTGGATCGAAGCCGAGCTCGATCTCTTCTCCTCCCGCGAGCTTCAGCGCTTCCAGATCTCCGAAGAAGACAAGGCCGTTCTCCGCTCCGAGATCCTCCCGTTCTGGCGAAGGCGAGGTGCGAGAGAACGCTTCAGTGCGCTGCTTCCGCCCGAGGCGGAGGAGGCTTTTGGGGCAGCGGTGTTCTTCCTCGATCATGAATTTGCGAATGGGG
>PVMS01084489.1_pt1 | contig 10091 bp, 13 predicted proteins | sample 1853461 | NCBI WGS metagenome assembly PVMS01 (sample SAMN08582032, study PRJNA380276) | Marine sediment metagenome, whole genome shotgun sequencing project. | isolation source: ocean sediment barecode stripped | collected 2017
ATCTGCTGAATCCGTGAACAGGCTAAACGGAACGAACGGATCCATCATGAGCCACCAAGATTATCTATCACCAGTCGATGAAGATATTTTTCGACTTCACTGACGAATTGCACACTCGCAGTTGTCAGCCAAATAAATTCTTTCAAGGCAGCCCAACCTGTATGAACCCGACTCGCTTTCGTCAGTGGGTAAGCGGCGCAAAAATTGGAACAGTTTCACGATATTGATATAGGCCCGTCATACCAGAGTCGGCCAGCCTGTGATTTATTCGATTGACGGCCTGATGGCATGCACAGCAGTATCTCTCTGGAATTGCCAACCATTTTATTAAATCAGAATAGGAGATGAGTTGTGTCATTACTTTCTGAAGAAATCATAAAATTATTATCAGCGATTATAGTCGGCGGGATGATAGGTGCAGAACGCGAATTTCGTCATCGATCAGCTGGCTTCCGGACACTTATAATGATTTGTCTGGGCTCGACGCTCTTTACCATGTTCTCGTTAGAACTAGGTGGTGAAGTATCACCTGTGCGCATTGCTGCCCATATGGTCACCGGAGTTGGTTTCTGTGTGCAGGTGTGATATTGGAAGAAAAGTCGCGCATCGTGGGGTTGACAACTGCATCAACGATTTGGTTCACTGCTGCAATGGGAATGGGCGGCAATATAGGGTTGTGGTAATTGCGCTGACGGGGTTGGTCATATTGTGGATATTTCCTAAGCTTGAAGAACGCATCTACAATGTGCGAGAGAGGCGGACATATGAGATGGTGAGTGAAATCAATCGCGATAGGCTGAAAGAATTGGAAGGGATATTTCAGGAATGTGGGCTGCGGGTACAAGGGCAAAAACTAGTTAAGAAGGATCATGAGATGGTCTGCATCATAGATGCATATGGGCCACCAAAGAACCACGAGCAAGTAATGGAAAAGTTATTAGTCGAAACCGACGTAAAGGAATTTTGGTATTAGGTAGAGCCTGGAATTCTTGTATTAACAACGGACCGTCTACCGATAAGTGGCGGTGGTAAGAGAGGAAGTGAAAAAAGGTAATGGAACATCGACGAGTAAATAGGACCTGGTGAAATTGGTAAAATTGCCGAGTTGTGCAAAGACGGTGAGCGGGTCAGGCTCTCGTTAACCTCATTTCGAGAAGGTAAAATACTAACCTCATAAGGAGAGTGGTTTGAATTTTCAACAGGCACTCGATGCTTATTTTCCCAACGCAATTTCCGAAGCTGTTTTTGTAAGCAGTTCTTATGATTCATTGGAACTTCAAGGATTTAACAATGCCAATACTATTGCATGCGTTGGTGTTTGCCGTGATGAGATCACGAATTCCCTATTAGAGAAAATACAAAAAGTTTGGGGGGACACATTTAATTTTTCCAGCCTGGGAGGGATGTTGTTTTTGGGTAAGACAGGATTCACATCCGCTCAACACCATGCACCTGTGGATGGAGGACGGGAGCGTTGCGTCTATTTTGCCATGGCGCATATTGCAATCGATGTAAATGGGGATGTTGGCATATGTTACCGTGCCGGCCGTCCTGGCTCTTCAGGAGCTTGCGGAGCACTAATAGCCTTTCGGCAAGAGATGCTTGATGGGAAGCTTAGTCTAGAACTTGATCTGGATGATATCGAACAGAGTTTATTGAAACAGCGTCTGTTTCGTAAAATCAGGTATGGTGATGTCCCTGATCTAGCGACATTGACCCAAATAGCTCATGGTGTAATCTTGGAAGATTTGGAAAATTTGGTTGCGCTAAGCGTGGATATTTCAGTTAGTGATTATGCCATTCTGACCGGTATTCAAATACATGGCCCTGATGATGAACAACATATTTGGCCTGGTGCCAGATATGTCGTAAAAAATGGGCAGAGGCAAGCGTTGGTTTTAGGGAGTGATTAGTTGATCTTATCCAAGAACAAGTGCGCCCCTGCGTAGAGTGGCTGTGGTGCTCCCATGGAACTGGACACAATTTAAGGTGTTATTAGGGGGGAGCTGTGGCATTCTCGGTTTGAGCGAGCCGGTAGGCGAGCTCAAACTCTGCTGGGATCAGATACCCTAACGACGAGTGAATGTGCTTAGTCATGTAAATCACTTCAATAAAATTTCCGATCTGTTGTGTCGCAGTGGAGACTTGAGAATCAATCCATTACTTATTACATTTCTAACTTCCTATCAATCTCCAACCCGTCGTAATTGTTATCTGCACGACCAGACGTGAGATCTATACAAAGGGATAATTGAGCTGCTGCTCCCACCTATTTAAAGAAAGTGCTGAATCACGCCCCCTTGCCACTTGCAGAAATGGTCGAAATCTGCTACAGTAAAGTGACCTAATCCGGATACATTAAACTTGTTGGGAAAGGAGAATGTAATAATGACACTCGGTGGTTACGCGAATCAAATTGCATGGGTTAACTTAACAGAAGGGAATGTGGAATTAAAATCCATTCCAGAAGACTTAGCGCTTAAATATATCGGCGGTCGAGGGCTGGGTGTCAAGTTTGTTTTCGACAACGGTCCGGGGGTTGACCCGCTTTCTCCTGAAAATATCCTTTGTTTTATGAATGGTCCCCTTACTGGCTCGGAAGCTAATATGAGCGGTAGAATGGCCGTTGTCACAAAATCTCCCCTGACTGGCACCGTCACCGACAGCCATCACGGCGGGTGGTCAGCGGCGCGCCTGCGCTGGGCAGGTTACGATGGCTTGGTTTTCAAAGGCAAGGCTGAAAAACCGGTTTACGCGTATATTGAAGATGGAGTACTTGAACTCCGGGATGCTGCTGAAGTTTGGGGCAAAGGCGTCCATGACACTGTCAATCATTTTAAAGAAAAATATGGTGAAAAAGACCTGTCCGTAATCTCGATTGGCCCGGCTGGAGAAAATCTAGTCAAATTTGCCTGCTGGATCAATGAAGATGACCGCGCCAGTGGCCGAGGTGGAACTGGCTGTGTTGGTGGCAGTAAGAACCTGAAAGCCGTCGTGATCAAGGCCAAGAAGAAGATCGTCAGAGCCGCGGATCGTGATAAATGGAAAACCGTTCATAGCACAGCCCTGGCAGAAATTATGGACGAGCGCGTGGTCACAGCTCCACGCAAGGGTGGTCTTTCCGTATATGGCACCAACGTACTGATGAATATGACCAACGTTATTGGTGGTTTGCCCGCAAAGAACAGTCAATTCACCGCCTCTGAAGGCGCCGAGAAGGTCAGCGGCGAATATGTTAACGATAACGTTCTCGTTGGCAATCCCACCTGTCATGCCTGTCCAGTTGCCTGCAAGAAAGAAGTCGAGATCACTGAAGGACCGTATGCCGGTCTACGCATGGAATCACTCGAATACGAAACGGCTTGGTCCGTCGGCGTGAACTGCGGTAACGATGATATTGCTGTTGTGGCCAAGATGGTCCACACGTGCAACGATATGGGTATGGACGCAATTGAGATCGGCCACCCATTATCTGTTTATATGGAAGCATCTGAAAAGGGCTACACTAACGGCGACGGGAAACTAGACTGGGGCGACGGTGCCAAGATGGTTGCAATCGCTGGCAAAATTGCCCGACGAGAAGGTTTTGGCGATGTAATGGCAGAAGGTGCCGAAGCCACCGCCAAACACTTCGGTCACCCCGAACTTGCGATGACATGTAAAGGCCAGGGCATTCCTGCTTACGATCCTCGCGGCATCAAAGGTATGGGTCTTGGGTACGCCACTAGCAACCGTGGTGCATGCCACCTGCGCGGTTACACGCCTGCAGCTGAAGTTATTGGTAACGTACTTGGCCCATCCACAGTAGCAGATCCGCTTGCGTGGGAAGGTAAAGGCGAAATGAACATGATCTTCCAGAATGTTCATGCTGTGACCGACTGTCTTGATATCTGCAAATTCGCTACTTTTGCTGAATCATTGGATTCGTTTGCTGCCCAGTACGAAGCGATGACTGGGATACCCTCTGATGCCGGACACCTGCTAAAAGTGGGCGAGCGTGTTTTTAACCTGGAACGCCACTACAACAACCTGAACGGCTTCCGAGAAGGTAGCGATACCTTACCCGAACGATTCACGAAGGAACCATCCACCATGGGGGGCAGCATAGGTCATGTCTGCGAATTGGATGATATGCTTGTTGAATATTACGAAAAGCGCGGCTGGGTCAATGGCGTTGTGCCCGAGGAAAAACTCAAAGAGTTAGAGATTATCTAACGACCTGTTCTGACATCGCTGTTAAGGTGTTCAGAACCAAAGTTGCGATTACGATCAACAAAAAAGAGCCAGTGCGATTAATCACACTGGCTCTTTCATTTCAATAACCAAATTATCCCCCACCAACTGCGGGGAAGACCGAGATCATATCTTCGTTCATGATTTTGGTTTCCAGATCATCTGTTAAAAATTGCACGTCGCGTCCGTTAACAAAAAAATGAACATGCCCGTAAAGGCGACCATCTTCATCCAGAAGTTCTTTTTTCAGGACCGGAAATTGAGCAATAATGGCATCAAGGATTTCTTGTGCTGAGGAACCGTGGTCGACAGGAATCTCAACTATTTTTCCACCCACAATATCACGCAATGTAGCATAAAATCTCACTTTCATAGATTTAATCCTCTTCGCCAGACTCTGGTGACCGCATCACTTCTACATTCATTCGCCCACTGGAAATCGGCGAGAATAGACTGATCACGTCGTCAGGTTCCAGAGCAATATTAATGCCCGCGCTGGTCAACCGCGGGTTGCGTCCATTCACGAATATTGGTACATCCTGACGCAGGTTCTCACCCTCATCCAATACTTTGTGCTGCATATCGGGGTAGTTTTCAACCAACCTGGCGACTAACTCACGCAGCGTATTGGCACCAGAATAAGCAACATCCAGATTTGATTGTCCTATAATTGTGCGCATATTAGCATAAAAACGAATATGTATTACTTTCTTCATAGCCATGAGTATACCAAAATAAATTATACTGGGATCACATTACGGACATTGAATGATGCCTTGCGCCCACAGACAACCTCCACAAACAGGGAAGGATGTATTTCCAAAGCAGTCTTCCTCGTTGCTTTCGGAGAGGTCACAGCCACCGCAGAAAGTACAAGGTGCGAAAACAAAATTGTGCAATCGTTCGCGATACGCCAGATAATCAGTATTAAGCCACAAATCTTGCAAAGATTGATCGTTAACGCTGCCAAGCACATGTTTTTTTGAAACACGACTCTTCCCGTGCAGGTAACTGGTATGGGTATGCATTAACGGCCAACAAGGGCTGATATCACCATTCCAGGCAATCGACATCGTCCCGCTTTCAACAAAGTTACAAGTGTCATTGGCCCCACCCCAATTGTTGCCCATAAAGCTGATATTACATCCACTGTTAAATGCTTCGATTAACGCCGCGCTTGTGACTGCATTAAAATCAATTTTGGGTAGACTCAGTTTTGGCAATACTGGGGATGGCAGATATGCAATATTGCGCATCGTGCGTGTGTAAAGACGGTCATCTTGCATATCTGGGGTGGTAGGTTGGACATTGCTAACGGAAAAATATCTAGCCCCAAATGAATGACTCATTTTAATTATTTTAGGAAGGTCTGCAATGTTGCGCTTCATTGCCACGAAAGCCACACCAATCTCAGGTTTGGGGAAGTGCCCGCCTTTTCGCATTTTAGACAAACGCTTCAAATTTTCAAGGATTTTAGGCAGTTCAGCCCCCATACGTACATCAGCAAAGGTTTCAGGTGAAGCGCCATCTATCGAAACCCAGATCATATCCAGGCCGGAGTCAATCAGTTGTTGCGATTTCTTCTCGGTCAGGATAGTACCGTTAGTGATCATTTCAACCTTGACACCCAGCTCCTTGATCTCGGCAATCCAATCAATCGTCTTCGGATGAAATAACGGCTCGCCGATGCCGCCAAAATACACACTCGGGATGGGGTCAAGTGCCTTGAGACCCTTGAGAATATTGGCAAATGTATGCTCATTCATTCGTCCGATTGGCTGATCCCAGTCGTTTCGGAAACAGGTAATGCAGTCCAAATTACAGGCAACAGTAGGTTCGATATATACTTTGGTCAACTGGGTAACTGGCCGGTGCATGCGCACGAAATTACCCCCCTCATCCAGGCGCACCTTTACTCCCGGTTTCAACCCGTAACTCTCGATTACATCCTGAGGTAGGACCAACCTGCCATTTTCATCTACTTCGGCCCAGGCTGTGGTTGATTTTGTTGAGGACATCTTATAATCCTTCGTTTCTAAACCTAATAATCTCTAATTACTCCAAAAAGACAATACCTTACGAATTCTAACATGGATAAGTTTTTTTTAAGCAGTAATCTCTTTCGGAATTGCCAGCGCAGCAGCGCAGGAATAATCTAACCCTAACCTTAAGGATTTGGGCTAAGAAATGGGTAATTCATCCACACCCCTAATAAATCTAGATAGTACTGCTCATGGATTTGTGCATTCTGTGCAACGATGCTTGTCGTTTTGTGTTGTAATATACGTATTCTTATCCTCATTGTGCATATATGCACGCAAACTATTTTTTAAAGGAGAAAAGCATGAATAAACGTTTAAAAAATACCCTGTGGGTTATAACCGCATATTTAGCTGTACTGGGTGTACTCTTCACATTTGCCCCTAATGTAGCTAGAAGTACCTTCGGTATTGCCTTAAACGACCCGGTCCTGACCCTTTTATATGGTCAGGTGGTGCTTACCCTGGCCTTCATGGCCTACCTGATCGCTTCAAACGAGAACCTGGCCAAGATGACCACAGGATTCCTGGTTCTCTTCACGGGTCATGTGCTTGTATTTATCTACCAGCTCTCCACCGGCGCACAAACCTTCGCTCAGGTCGGTCCACCTCTGGTGCTATCGGTGATTTTTGCATTGTTGCTCTATAGTTTCCGAGAGTAACAGCAACCAGCAATTCACCAAAAAGGGGCTGCCCAAATGCACTTGGGCAGCCCCTCTTCTTTTAACATTTTCAATAGCACACTTGCGTCGATAGTTTTTGGCAAACCACAATCACAAAAATAACCATGGGGTTTGATATTCAATACAAACGAGTTGCGCTGAACCACTCACACCAATGGGCGCACGCCATGTGGGCACACACCGATGGGCAGGATCAGTCCCCTGGCGCATAGGTCAGCTAATAACGCAGGGTTGCGCCAAGTTCACCATGCTCCCTTAGGGTTTCAGATTCTTCCACAAACTCAACTTCACCGCCGGCTCGCAGCACCAGTTGTACAGCCAATTCCACGACATCCGCAATTTTCACGAATTTACCATTACATAGCGGACAGGCCTCCGAGGCCGTTGTCGTCAGGTTGCCGCAATTTTGGCAGTGGAAGCCGGGCGCTCCAAATCCTTCCCGGATTACCAGCGTTTGCACTCGCCCCTGCTGCACCGCACTGAAGGTATCATCCAGGCCGAGCACGCCATCCTGTCCTTTAGCTGCGCTGGTTACTAACTCATCAATCAAAAGATTCTCTCGCGCACGTTCGGCGCTGCGGCCAACTTCTAAGGCTTTGTCCAGTACTTCCATGTGCCCCGCGGTCATACTGATAGCAAATGTACCCACAATCAGGCTTTGCCATGACTTTGGTAAATAGCTGCGGAACTGGGCGCTATTATCTTCAGTGCCTCCAATCAGCACGCGGCGCACGTGCTGCTCGCTAAAGAATTTGGCTGCGAATTCGGCGGCCTCTTTCATATTGCGTTCAGCGGTTTCCTTAGGTTGAACCTGGCGAGCCTTGCCGCCGCGGCGCCCTCCCGCTTGTGACCCGAAACCATCTTTGATGCGTTGGATGTCATCTCCAAGCACGCCTTCTTGCTCGCGTAAAGCCCCCATGTGGAACGAGAACAGTCGCGCTCCCTGTTGATCAACTACCGCTACACCATAATGTCCATAATGATTGAGTAGATTTACCAGCGGCTTGACATGCGGGCTGGTGAAATTGATCCGCACTCTGCTCCGCATGGGCATTGCCAGCGGATAGGCTCGAAAGAAATCTTCAGCCTGACACGAAAAAATCGCTACGCTGCGCCCAGCCCAGTCATATTCTCCCTCAAAATACCTTTCGACTTCGTTGACATCTTCTTCAGCTGCCTCGGCCTTTTTAAGCATCGACCGTAATTTCAGCTTATAAACATCTGCACTCCCCAGGGCTGGATCGGTGTTGAGATACACACTGAGCACTGGGTGCAGTGCTTGATAATCCAACAGCTCTTGCAGGTTGTTTTTCGTCAACATGTTAGCTCCTTTTGATTAGATTATAAAAGAACGAATCAACAATAAAATCCCCCATAAAATTTACCGAAATACTGCTAGAAATGTATCAAAAAAGCTTGGTCTTATCCATCATATCTATTTATATTATACACATTTAATTCTCTTCTTATCATGAGAAAAACATGAAATCGAATAATAAATAAGATTGATAACCAAAACCGTCCCGTTTCAAATCGAATCCCTTGATCAAACCGCCGAAACGGTTCACAATAAATGAAATAAATTTAATTTGACAATACCAAAAAGGCACACACCCAGCAATACAGCGCGAAAAAAAATTATATTGATATAATGATATCGACCCTAATTGCAAGAGTCGACGAACCATTTTTTTGTTCATTGGCAGGCCCTATCCACCATATAATACATAAGTACAGGCAGTTTCTTTGTTTTTATCGGAAATAATTATGCACAGTTCACGAACGATTGCGAAGGATATTAATGACATCACGGGTGCAGAGAACCAACTCGCCGAAGCGCACTTAACGCTAGATAAAAAGACCATTGAGCTTTTTTTGCATCCAGATTACATCATTATTCAACCTGCAGGAGTAGTTGAAATAAAAGCCGAGGTGTTAAATTCTTATTATACGGGAAGCCGACATTGGGATATACCACAGGTAGACGAATTAGATATTCGTCATTATGGCGATACGGCCATAGTTGTTGGTCGCTGGCAGGCTTCAGGATAGCATGATGCCGAGCAATTTGACTATAGTACCCGATTGCTTTCAAATTGAGTCAGAGCTGCAGGACGTTGGCATAACACAGCTTACCAATTGGCTGAAATGGAAAGACCTTAAATATTTTCCCGCAATTCTCTCAGGCCTTCATCTAGTACTACGGATAACTTTATGAGCAAGCAGCAAGCCAACAACCCCCTGCACGGCATGACCCTCGAGAAAATCGTCATCGACCTGGTTGAGAATTACGGCTGGCCTGAACTGGGCCGACGCATCAAGATCCGCTCTTTTATCCACGACCCATCTGTCAAATCCAGCCTGAAATTTCTGCGCAGGACTCCCTGGGCTCGCAAAAAAGTTGAAGATTTATACATCGCCACGGGCAAGAAAAGCCATCAGTGATCTTGATAGATAATAATATATATAAAAACAACAAGGAATTCTGATGTTTCATCCCATACCCGTAGCAACAAAGTCACAAATGAGCCGTCTGGAATCCCTGGATGCTATCGATCGTGTCGATGGAACGCCGCCCTTAAAAAGATTGCGGCAGATACCGCCTGAGACTGGTCAGTTCCTTTCCTTGCTGGCGGCCAGCGTTCCACCAGGAGATATCATTGAAATTGGCACCAGTGCCGGATACTCAACACTGTGGTTAATCCTGGCCTGTCAAGAAACAGGTCGAAAAATAACCAGCTATGAAGTTCTTCCTGAGAAAGTTCAGCTCGCACGGGAAACGTTCAGGTTGGCCGAAGTGGGTGAATTTGTCACTATCGTTGAGCAGGATGCGCGTCAGGCTTTGTCAGCCCACAAAAATATTGCATTCTGCTTTTTGGATGCAGAAAAAGATACCTATGCTGCCTGCTATGAAAAGGTAATACCACGCATGGTAAAGGGCGGTATTTTAGTCGCCGATAATGCCATCAATTTTCGAACCGCGCTGGAAGATATGTTAGCAGCAGCGCTGCGTGATCAGCGCGGTTCGAAAATTGATGGCATTATCGGGGACTAAAAAACCGCCCTTTACCATGCGCAGTATTACCTGTTCATAGCAGGCAGCATAGGTATCTTTTTCTGCATCCAAAAAGCAGAA
>PVMS01173011.1_pt1 | contig 10091 bp, 8 predicted proteins | sample 1853461 | NCBI WGS metagenome assembly PVMS01 (sample SAMN08582032, study PRJNA380276) | Marine sediment metagenome, whole genome shotgun sequencing project. | isolation source: ocean sediment barecode stripped | collected 2017
AGAAAAGTTTAAGAAAAAACTTGGCAATACCTACTTTTGTGTAGCATGTTTAAAAAACGATAGGTTAGTAGGATATCTGGATGACAACAAGATCTCTTATATACGCATCATCAATGCCATCACTAACTACATCCAGATATCCTACTAACCTATCGTTTTTTAAACATGCTACACAAAAGTAGGTATTGCCAAGTTTTTTCTTAAACTTTTCTACTCTGGCGTCCCAACCAACGGATTCTCGAAGACTGGCTACCTGCTCAGCTTTTAGATTGGGTGTGTACTCGTAACGAAATTCCATTTTTTCCTCCAAACAACGGAAATTGTTACTAAGAGTTCAGTAGTATGTGAACTTGATATATGCAAACATTATTCATAGATGTGTAATATAACAAGGAATTGCTTATAACACAAATTGCTATATTGGTAAAGAGAAAGAACAGAGAAAGATAAGGAGTAAGTGTAAGGACGTGATACTAAAGATTGGGAAATTTAAAATGGGGAATGGTTGTATGTGCCATTCCCCATCGGAGGAGAGAAAATGAAAAAGCTATCAAAAGGAAAGAGAATGAAGCATGGTATTTTTATTGGGGAATTTTTACATTTAGAATACAGCGTCTATCTCGTTTCCTGTTATTAGTAAATTAAACGTTTAAAGTCTGTAATAGTTTTATTATAGTTTCTCAGAATTCCTCACGGAGAGTCGGATTCTTATTTTGAATATGCTTGACAAAATCACAAAAATATAACAATTTAGAATTACAGGCTTTTCTCAATTCGGAAAGGATAACTATGGGTAAAGAATTAAATAGATTAATAATTGCTTTTATCAGTATTCTACTTGCTTGTCTTTTGACGGGATGTTTTAATAAAAAATCTACTACTGACAGACTCTATTTTGAACTACCCCCAAGTATTATTGGTGATTATAGTGGAATGGTAGAGGTCAAGGAACTTAACTGGGCCTGGCTTAGATTGGGGGATAGGTTTGGCAATTATAGAAGCATAACAATAAAACCTTTCCAGGACTTGACTTCAGTTAAAGATCAAAATGTTTCGGAAAGATTGTATAAGGGGGTAATTAAATGGTTTGAAGATAATGGTATAGAGGTTTCAGAAAATGGAGATATGACATGTGAAGGGGCTGTTGTAGAGCTAAAACTTGAAAGAGCTTTTTTAAAAAAGTATAATCCACTGTATGAAGAAAGGAATGATCTTTCACTGGAAGTAGAACTGGTTATTACAGAAAGAACTACTCATAATACAATCTCTAAAATCAGGCATGGTGTTACGGGATATGAGGTTGATATGCTTGTTAAACGATTATTAAATGGATTGGTACAATATTTTGACTCGCACAAATAACAGAGTTTTACATTACATAACTAGATTCCCTTCCAGTGTAGAGGAATCACTATTATTTTCACTCGGATTTAAAGCAGGCTGCAGCCCTTTAACGGTTGATAATCATTTTAGTAGTCAAATCTAACGGGGCAAGTAGCGCTAAGTACGAGCTACTTTTTTATCCAGGATCCAGTATCACTTTGGGCAAGGATATCTTTAAAAAACTTGACTCAAATGTTTAAGTTTTTGGACTATAATAGACGACGATGTCTTATTCAGTAAAAATATGTGGGATAACAAATAAAGAAGATGCAATAATGGTCTCAGAGGCTGGAGCAGACTGCCTGGGAGTTTTAGTTAATGTGCCAAGCTCTCCCCGTTCGTTAACAGTTAAAAAGGCTAAAGAGATATTCACTTACTCTAAATTGCCAGCTATACTTTTGACTTTTGACCTAAAATTGGATCAGGTGATTGATTTAGCAAGAGAATTAACTCCATTTGGAGTCCAACTTGCTGGCAACGAAAATGAAGAAGACGTAACAAATATTAAGAAATTACTCAATTGTGAGATTTGGAAAACACTTCATATACCGGCAGAGGGAACAAGTAATATAGACATTCATAATGCATTAGATAAAATTAGAACTTTTACTGAAGCTGGTGCAGATAAAATTGTTCTTGATAGTTATGTAAAGAAAGGAACTAAAATGCAGAAAGGGGGAACCGGACAGTCTTTTGACTGGTCCCTGGCAAGAGAAATAAATGATAAGGCAAAGACTTTTCTCTTCTTGGCAGGTGGCATTAAGCCGGATAATGTTAAGGATGCCCTTATCCAGGTTAACCCCGACGGTATTGATCTAAGCAGTGGAGTTGAAGAGTCTGTTGGGAAGAAGGATGAACGATTAGTGAGAAATTTAATTGATGCTGTTAGAAGTGTAGAGTCAATAGAATAATCAATTGAGGAATTGTGGATTTAGGAATTCAGGAATTAATGCAACCACTAGGACCCTTTGTTAAGAATAAATTATTCAATCCCTAAATCCCTCACTGCATAGGTTTTACCTTAAAAATGATTTGGAACGAATATATAGAGAAAAAAGTAAAATCAATGAATATTGACCAATATGAGATATACTTTGCAAAAGTAGAATCAACTTCTATAGAAGTTAAAGATCAGCAAGTTGAGTGTTTCACTTCTTCGCATAGCAAAGGATTATCATTGAGAATTTTAAATGATAACCGATTAGGATTTTCTTATTCCACAGAATTTACCAATGAAGCTTTTGATCAGGTCATTTCAAATGCAGTTTTGAGTGCAAGGAACTCTTCGACAGATGAATTATATAGTTTTCCTGAAGCATCAAAGCCACTTCCTAAACTAAAGCTATTTGATCAAAAGATTGCATCTATCTCAAAAGAAGATAAAATAGATAAAGTGAAATGTCTTGAGAGAGAAGCTACAACTTATGACAGAAGAATAAATAAGGTAAGAAAAGCAGCATATCAAGAAAAAACAGCAAGTGAGTATTTAATCAATTCTAACGGGTTTAATCTATCCCATCAGCGAACCTTTTTTTCTTGTTCTATTGAAGTCGTTGCTGAGGAAAAAGGAGATTCACAGATGGGATGGGATTTTGACTTCAGTAGTTTTTATCACGAATTGGATGTTGCTAAAGTAGGAAGATTAGCATCTTCAAGAGCTATAGGACAATTAGGGGCAAAACCCACTTCATCCTTCAGAGGTGCTGTTATCTTTGATAATAGTGTTGCCAGCCAGTTTTTAGGGGTTTTAGCACCTTCGTTTTTAGCAGAATCTGTGCAAAAAAATAAATCTATTTTAAAAGGGAAAATGGACAAGAAAATATTCTCTGATAAGATTGATGTTGTTGATGATGGTCTTTATCCAGGTGGAGTTGCAACAAAACCTTTTGACGGAGAAGGAGTCGTTAGGCAATCCACCCCATTGGTTGAGGAGGGTATCCTTAAGAATTTTCTCTATGACACATATTTTGCTAAAAAAGCTAAAACAAATTCCACTGGAAACAGTTCCAGGGGATCAATCAACTCCCCCCCAAGAGTTGGGTGTTCTAATCTATACATAAAAAATGGTGAAGAGAATCCTGATGCTCTTATATCTCATGTGGACAAGGGTCTTTTTGTCAATGAAGTAATGGGGATTCATACTTCTAATCCTATCTCAGGAGATTTCTCAGTAGGGGTCAGTGGCTTTCTAATCAAAAACGGTAAAATAACGACTCCAGTCAATGGTATAGCCATTGCGGGAAATGTCATGACACTTTTTAATCGTGTCGTTGCTGTGGGAAGCGATCTTCGCTTTTACGGTCATACAGGATCCCCCAGTGTTATGATTGAAGAAATGGACATAAGTGGAAACTGAATGCTTTTTGGACGCAGATAAACGCAGATTGTCAAGATTTTAAACCAAAAAGAATGAAAAATTATCAGTTGATATTCAGCAGCGTTTATCTGCGAAAATCTGCGTCCTATATTAATTAAAATCTTTAAGGAGAAATTGAAAGTGCTGGGTGCTATTGTTAAAAAAGTGGTTGGAACCAAGAATGACAGAGTATTAAAAAAGCTGCGCCCCCTGGCAGACAAGATTAACAATCTGGAATCAACAGCAAAAACACTTAAAGAGCATGAGTTTAAGGCGAAAACCGAAGAATTCAGGCAGAGAATAAAAAACGGAGAATCATTAGATGAACTATTACCCGAAGCCTATGCTGTAGTTCGTGAAGTAGCACTCAGGACATTAGATATGCGGCATTTTGACTGTCAAATGATAGGGGGAATAGTTCTTCACCAGGGCAAGATAACCGAAATGGCAACAGGAGAAGGAAAAACTCTGGTTGCGACTCTTCCTGCTTATCTTAATGCCTTAACGGGCAAAGGTGTTCACATCATTACTGTAAATGATTATCTAGCTAAGAGAGACAGAGATTGGATGGGTGTCATCTTCGAATCTCTAGGATTAACAGTTGATGTGATTTATCACGATATTGATCCTCTTGCCAGGAAGAAGGCTTATGAAGCTGATATTACTTATGGAACCAATACAGAATTTGGTTTTGATTATCTCAGGGATAACATGGCGATCAGGAAGCAAGACCAGGCACAGAAATTTCACAACTATGCTATTGTTGATGAAGTAGATAGCATCCTTATTGATGAAGCAAGGACTCCTTTAATTATTTCTGGCCCGGTAGAATACTCTACCAACCAATTTAAAGAGCTTAACTCTCCTGTACATCGAATCGTGCAAAGTCAAACAGGACTGGTTAATAAACTCCTTTCTCAGGCAGATGATTTATTTGAAGAAGGGAAAGATTATGAAGGCTCAATCAAACTACTACAGGCCAAGCGAGGCGCACCAAAGAGCAAGCGCTTCTTAAAAATGATAAAAGAGGGCAAATATAAGAAGCTTATTGAACGAGTAGAAATGGATTACTTAAGAGATAAGCGACTGGGGGAGTTAGATGAAGAACTTTACTTTAGCATAGATGAAAAATCACATGTTGTTGACCTAACTGAAAAGGGAAGAGAAACATTATCACCGCAGGATCCAAATCTTTTTGTCTTGCCAGATCTTAGCGTTATCGATGAAGATCCAGACATGAGTGATGAGGATAGACAGAAAAAGAGAAGAAAACTGGAAAAGGAATTTTATGATAAGGGGGAAAAAATACAGAACATCTCTCAACTGCTCAAGGCATATTCCCTCTTTGAAAAGGATGTAGACTATGTGGTGAGTGAAGGCCAGGTATTGATTGTAGATGAGTTTACCGGAAGGTTGATGCCAGGAAGACGTTACAGCGATGGTTTGCACCAGGCATTAGAAGCCAAGGAGGGTGTCACCATTGAAGGTGAAACCCAGACACTTGCTACTGTTACGATTCAGAATTACTTTCGTCTCTATGAAAAGCTGGCTGGAATGACAGGGACTGCCGAAACAGAGGCACCAGAGTTCATGAAAATCTATAAGTTGGATGTTGTCGTTATTCCTACGAATGAACCGGTTAGGAGGTTGAATCATCCGGATGCAATTTATCAAACAAAAAAGGAGAAATACAGAGCAATCATTGATGAAATAAAGGAAATGCATGAAAAAGGCAGGCCAGTACTTGTGGGTACTGTCTCAGTTGAAGTATCAGAGTTGCTAAGCAGAATGCTTCCCAAAACGATCAAGCATTCTGTTCTCAATGCGAAGCGGAATAAAGAAGAAGCAGAGATTGTGGCAAGAGCTGGTTTGGCAAAGGGAGTTACCATAGCAACCAATATGGCCGGAAGAGGTACTGATATAAAACTTGGCCCTGGCGTCGTTAAATGCAAGCAATGTTGTGTCATTTGCGAAATAGTAAAAACCAAAGGGTGTTCTGCCTGTCCGGATCCTGACAAAAAGGGAAGGAGAATGACGGAGTGCAATGATAATATGCCCTGTGGTTTGCATATTGTAGGAACAGAAAGACATGAATCAAGGAGAATTGACAGGCAGTTAAGAGGACGTTGTGCGAGGCAGGGAGATCCTGGCTCTTCCCGATTTTATCTTTCACTGGAAGATGACCTTCTTAGAATCTTCGGTTCTGAGAGAATCTCATCTATAATGGAACGATTGCATATGGAAGAGGGGGAACGTATTGAACATAAATTACTGACTTCAGCAATAGAAAGGGCGCAAGCAAGAGTTGAAGCACGGAACTTTGATATAAGAAAACACCTCCTGGAGTATGATGATGTGATGAATAAACAGAGGGAGGTAATTTATGAACAACGGAACAAAGTCCTAAGCGAAGAGAGTTTAAAAGAAGAAATTTCAACTGCAATTATGGAACTGGCGGAAGGGATAGCTCTAAGATACGCAGAGGACAAAGTTCTTCCCAATGAATGGGATATTAAAGGATTAAAGGATTCTGTATTTAAACAATTTTCTTTCCCCTTATACATCCCTCCTGACAAGATAGAAGATTTAACTTATGAAAAATTGAGTGATCTTATTACTGATCAGGCTAAGGAGATTTACAAAAGGAAAGAAACTGAGTTTGGTGACGATGCTATAAGACAACTGGAAAAGATGATCTATCTTCAAGTAGTTGACAGCTTATGGAAAGAGCATCTGCTCAATATGGATCACATGAAAGAAGGGATCGGACTTAGGGGCTATGCGCAGAAAGATCCTTTGAGGGAATACAAGAAAGAAGGATACGACATGTTCATAGACCTGGTTGGACGGATAAATTCTGAAGCTATCGAGAAATTATTTATGGTCCATCTGGCCAGGGAACCTGTTCTGAAACGACCAGAACAATCACCTTCTCAGCAATTTGTTTTGAGTCGTGGTGAAGGAGCAGAGCAACCAAAGGTGCAAACAGTTAAAAGAGAAGGTAAAAAAACCGGAAGAAATGACCCCTGCCCATGTGGAAGTGGGAAAAAATACAAAAAATGTTGCGGTAAATGAAAAAAATCGAATTTTGATTTTTCTTGAATTTAGGATTTACAGTTATAATACTGCTTATCTACAATGCCCAAGTTGTCTATTAATTCCTGGATCCCTGCTTTCGCAGGGATGACTGGCAAGGATAGGATCGATTGAAAAGACGTGTCATTCCCGAGCAAGCGGGAATCCAGTATTGTTAATAAGGGTATTCAACTTGGGCTTTCTGGATAACCATGAACCAAAAAGTCATGAAATTTCTACTCTGTTTTTTTCTGTGTTGAAGTTTTGAAGACTTTTAGTATCAGAAGAGGAGTTGCAAGGTGAAGATTTCAGTTCCTGGTTTTCTCGCAAGTGGCGTTTCCTCAGGAATAAAAGAAAAAAACAAAAAAGATTTGGGTATGCTTTTCTCTGAACAGCCAGCAACGGCTGTTGGCACATTTACAACAAATAAAATCAAAGCAGCCCCTGTCTTAATAAGCAAAGAAAAGATGAAACAGAAAAACTCCCAGGCTATTATTGTCAATAGTGGTAATGCCAATGCATGTACAGGTGATATGGGACTTAAAGATGCGAGTGATTTGTGTAAATTGACAGCTCAAGAGTTAGGTATATCCGAAAAATTAGTCATGGTGTCATCGACAGGTATAATAGGAGTGACACTCCCCATGGATAAAATGAAAACGAATATTCCCCACTTAGTAAATTCCTTATCTCCAATGGGTCTTAACGATTTTGCTGAAGCTATCATGACGACAGATACCATTCCCAAAATAGTTATGAAAAAGTCAATGATTGATAGTAAAGAAGTGACGTTTTGTGGGATAGCAAAGGGTTCAGGGATGATTATGCCACGCATGGCAACCTTATTATCCTTCATTATTACTGACTTGTCTATAAATCCTGACCTTTTAGATGATGTTTTTATAGAAGCTGTTAATAACTCTTTTAATCGGATTACAATAGATGGTGAAACAAGCACTAATGATATGGTCATCATGATGGCTAATGGCCGGGCAGCAAATTCTTTTTTCCCTAAAGAATCATCCGATTATCAAACATTCAAAAGCTCGTTGAATGCTCTTTTTTTAGATTTGAGCAAACTAATTCTAAAAGATGCTGAAGGAGCTACTAAAACAATATGTATTCTAGTTGAGGAAGCAAAAAGCAATGAAGAAGCAAAGAAAATTGCTTACCAGATAGCAAATTCAAATCTTGTAAAAACTGCTTTTTTTGGGGAAGACCCTAACTGGGGACGTATATTGTCAGCCATAGGCACTGTAGATGCAGAAATAATCCCTGGACGCATTGACATTTCTTTTGAAGATGTTATTGTTGTAGAAAATAGCATCAGTACAGGTATGGAGTTACAGGCAAAGCAAATTCTTATGAAAAAAGAGTTTCGTGTAACAATTAACCTGCACATTGGCCAAGGAACGGCAGAAGTTGGCACTACCGATCTAACTACTGAATATATAAAGATTAATGCTTCTTATTCTTCATAGTATACCTTCTAGCAAACTGGATTGTATTTTCTTCTCATTTTTCTCTTGCAAAATAATATGTGTTGTGCTAACAAGATATGCTATTTTGGCGTATTAAAACCATTCAATAACAAAATCAATCAATAATCTATTCGAAAGAGAGGTGCTCTTGGCAATTTTAAGTATGAAACAACTGTTGGAAGCTGGTGTTCACTTTGGACACCAAACAAAAAGATGGAACCCCAAAATGAAACCCTATATTTTTGGAGCCAGAAATGGTATCTACATTATAGATTTACAAAAAACTGTAACTCTCTTTGATGAGGCATATCGTTTCGTAGTTGATTCCGTAGCAAATGGAGCGAAGGTACTATTCGTAGGCACAAAAAAGCAGGCTCAGGATTCCATAAAAGAGGAATCAAAAAGATGTGAAATGTTCTATGTTAACAAACGATGGCTGGGGGGTGCCCTGACAAATTTTAAAACCATAAAAAAGAATGTTCAAAAGCTCAAAGATTTAGAGACTATGAAGGCCGATGGACGATTAGAACAATTGTCCAAAAAAGAGGCTTTAGAAATTGAGAGAGAAATTACAAAGTTGGAATATAGCTTGGGTGGAATAAAGGAAATGGAAAAACTTCCAGGCATCATATTCATTATTGATCCCAAGAAAGAGAGAATAGCTGCTGCTGAGGCAAGAAAACTGGGCATCCCATCGGTTGGTCTCCTGGATACCAACTGTGATCCCGATGATATAGATTACATCATCCCCGGTAATGATGATGCTATAAAAGCAATTCGACTATTCAACTCTAAGATTGCTGATGCTTGTATTGAGGGGAAGCGAAAGTTCGATGATAGAATACAAGCTGAAAGCATGAAAGAATCTGATGAAGCTGAGGATGAAAATGATGCTTAAGGAAATTTCAATGGTTCGGAGGAGATAATGGAAATAAGCGCATCGATGGTGAAGCAGTTACGAGAAAAGACTGGTGCCCCAATGATGAATTGTAAAAAGGCATTAGTCGAGAGCAATGGTGATATAGAAAAGGCTGTAACGTATCTTAGAGAAAAAAACTTAGTAACCGTATCGAAAAAAGCTGGCCGTGAAACAACTGAAGGTATTATTTCTTCATATATTCACCCTGGCAGCAAATTGGGTGTTATGTTAGAATTGAATTGCGAAACAGATTTTGTAGCACAAAATGATGATTTTAAAGAGCTTAGCAAAAATATTGTGATGCATATTGCCGCACTCAGTCCGCTTTACACAACAAAAGAAGATGTCGATCCTGATATTATTGAAAAGGAAAAAGAAATTTATATAACCCAGGCAAAAAACTCTGGCAAACCAGAAAAAGTGTGGGATAAAATTGTCACTGGAAGAATGGAAAAGTTCTTTTCAGAAGTTTGTTTAATGGAACAGACTTACATTAAGGATGATAAACTTACCATAACAGATGTCATCAATGAGTTAATAGCAAAACTCGGTGAGAACATTTCTATTAAACGTTTTATTAGATATCAACTTGGCGAAGAATTGAGTTAATAGTATATCTCTGGATTTAAAACTTGAAACCAAAATACCATAGAATTCTCCTTAAACTTAGTGGTGAGGTGCTGACGGGTGATCAAAACTATGGTATAAGTCCTACCGTCATTAATAGAATTTCAGGTGAAATCAGAGAAGTAGTCAACTTGGGAATAGAAGTTGGCATTGTGATTGGTGGAGGCAATATATATAGAGGTATCTCTGCGGATGTTCAGGATATCGATCGAGTATCCGCCGATTATATGGGTATGCTGGCTACCCTTAT
>PVMS01045809.1_pt1 | contig 10090 bp, 10 predicted proteins | sample 1853461 | NCBI WGS metagenome assembly PVMS01 (sample SAMN08582032, study PRJNA380276) | Marine sediment metagenome, whole genome shotgun sequencing project. | isolation source: ocean sediment barecode stripped | collected 2017
CCCATTTCCAGCACCGCAATGCGATGCCGATCACGCAGCTGCAGTAGCGTCAGGGGCAGTCCGATCTCGTTATTCAGATTCCCCGCCGTGACCAGCAATGCTGCATCATCGCGAACGTGAGCGCGCAAAATGGCGGCAATCATTTCCTTGACCGTCGTCTTGCCATTGCTCCCGGTGATCGCAATAACCGGAAGCGAAAAGCGGGCGCGCCATTCTTTCGCCAGCGCTCCGAGCGCGCCGCGCGTATCCCGGACCTCGACCTGTGGCAAATCGCAACGTTGGCGATGCGCAACCACTGCACCGGCTGCGCCCAATCGAGCTGCTTCTTTGACAAATTCGGCAGCATCGAAGCGCTCACCCTGCAAGGCGAAAAATAATTGGCCTGGTTGCAGAGTTCGCGTATCGGTACTGACTGAATCAAACTGCTGATCAGCGCCGACCAGAGCCCCATTGACGGATTCAGCGACCATAGTCAGGGTACCCATGCTCATTCCATCCCACCCAAAGCACTGCGGGCCGCGGCTGAATCGGAGAATGCGCGTTTCTGATCGCCGATTAGCTGTACCGATTCATGTCCTTTACCGGCAATCAGCACAACGTCATCGGTGCCGGCCGATCGGATCGCGATATCGATCGCCTTTCCCCGGTCTCGGACGATCTGAATACCGTCGTTGCTGTCCATTCCGGCAATAATGTCCGCGATGATCTGTTGCGGGTCCTCGCTTCGCGGATTGTCATCCGTGACGATCGCATGGTCGGCCAGGGAAGAGGCAATCGCCCCCATCGAACCGCGTTTGCCACGGTCGCGTTCGCCACCACAGCCGAATACACACCAGATCTGACCATTAGAGTGATCCCGCACAGCTTCCAAGGCCTTACCCAGCGAATCAGGGCTGTGAGCAAAGTCAACGATGACGGTGGGCTTACCACGCCCGGACTTTACGAGTTCCATGCGGCCAGGTGGCGCATCAGATCCCGCCAGCGCCTGGATTGCATCTTGCAGAGAAATCCCCAAGGCCAACAGGATACCTGCCGCCATGGCAAGGTTTTCGGCGTTGAACCGACCCCATAGCGAACTTTCGAGTATACCGTCCCCGAAATCACCGGAAAGTTGCAGACCAATACCTTCTGCCCGGGTACCAGTCAGACGCCCTGTCAAACGGGCCCGCGGAAAATCGCTTGCGGTATTTACCAGTGCAACGGAAATCAGGTCCGTTCCGGAATTCAATTGGTCGGCAAGTTTGACCCCATATTGATCACCGACATTAATCACGGCCGCACGAATTCCCGTGCCGATGAACAAACGTGCCTTGGCCTGGGCATAACGCTGCATGCTGCCGTGATAGTCGAGATGATCTCGACTGATATTGGTCAATGCAGCAACCTTAAACCGTACGCCATCGACTCTTCGTTGAGCCAACGCATGCGACGAAACTTCGGCAATGACATGCGCTGCTCCTGCACTGGCCATGTCGCGCAAACGGCGATGTACGGTAATGCAACCCGGCGTGGTCAGAGAACTGGGTTGCAAGTCCCCGGGCAATCCGTAACCAAGAGTTCCCATGTAGCCGGCCCGATGGCCCAATTGGTTCAAAGCCTCGGTGACCAGGAACGCCGTTGTCGTCTTACCATTCGTACCGGTGATGCCGGTCACGGCCAGCGAACTGGAAGGACTGCGAAAAAACCGATCGGCAATTACGCCGAGTTTGCCGCGCAAGCCGGGGATTTCAATACCGGTTACATTGGCCGGCAAGTCTGGAATACTGATCCCCGTGGCGGGTTCCCACGCCACTGCTTTGACCCCGGCCTGTAGCGCTGCATCGAGAAAGTCGAGACCGTGGTGTTGCAGTCCCGCGCAGGCGAGAAATAATCCATCGCGAACCGCATTGCGGCTGTTAGTCGTTATGTCGGTGACCGCCAGAGGGGGCACCACCAAGTCCATACCCTCAAGCAAATCACTCAGATCCATGCGTTGTTGCGGCGAAGCAATCATCGGACATTAGCCGTCAAAGTCGTCTCCAGCGCATCCGATTGTGGAAAATGATCCGGCGGTATCGCCAGAATGCGTAACGCGCCTGCCACTACCTTCGAGAAAACCGGCGCCGCAACCTGCCCACCGTAGTACCTTCCCCCGGTTGGTTCGTCGATGATGACAACCACCGCCAGACGCGGCTGGCTCAGCGGCGCAATACCGGAGAACAGCGCTGTATACCGGCTATCCGAGTAACCCCCGGGTGCAAATTTCTTAACCGTTCCGGTCTTTCCGCCAACCCGATACCCGGCTACAGCGGCCTGTTGCCCGGTTCCTTCGGGGCTGACGACTTTTTCCAGCATTGACAGCACGGCACCGGCTGTAGCCGATTCGATCACCCGCCTGGCAATTGGTGATTGTTCGATGCGCAATAATGAAACCGGCCGGTGTAATCCATCCGCGGCGATGATCGCGTAGGCCTGGGCGAGTTGTAACGGCGTGACCGAAAGTCCGTAACCATAAGCCAAGGTCGCCTGACTGATCGGTCTCCAGTTGGAGTGATGACTCAGCAAGCCCGCTGACTCTCCGGGAAATCCGCTGGCGCTAAGCCGGCCCAAGCCAAAGCCCGATAAAATCGAATAAAGCAGGTCGGGCTGTAAAGACATGGCAACCTTGGTCGCACCGACGTTACTGGACCGCGCCAGCAGCGTCGCTAAATCGATCTTGCCGAAATTACGCGAGTCCTCGATCAATTTCGAACCGACCTGCACAAATCCAGGCGAAGTGTCGACCCGGCTTTTTGCCTGATACTGTCCACTCTCGATTGCCGCAGCAATGATGAGAGGCTTGAGAGCTGAACCCGGCTCAAAAATATCCGTAATAGCCCGATTTCGATATCTGGCAGCTGCGTACTGAGAACGATCGTTGGGGTTATAGGTGGGCTGATTGACCATCGCCAGCACTTCACCGGTGGAGACATCAAGCACCACGATCGATCCGGCCAACGCGTTTCCGCGTTTGATAGCGGTCTTTAATTCACGATATGCAAGATACTGAATGCGCAAATCGATGGATGTGACCAGCTCGCGTCCCGGAGAAGGCTGCTCGATACGTTCCACATCCTCGACGGTGCGGCCCAACCGGTCCTTGAGCACGCGCTTTTTGCCCGGGTGGCCGGCAAGCCATTGATCGAATGCAAGCTCGAGCCCTTCCTGACCCTCATCATCGATGTTGGTAAACCCCACCAGGTGTCCGATGACCTCGCCAGCCGGGTAATAACGCCGATACTCTCGTTCCAGATCGACACCCGGAATCTCCAGCTGTTTAATCGACGCGGCCTCTGCCGGGCTCATGTGTCGGCGTAAATACATGAACTCTTTTTTGACATTACGCGTCAAACGGCGTGCCAATGCCTCCGGGTCGATCTGCAAAGCTTCGGCCAGTTCAGGAATCCGGTCGGCTGCCTGAATCAGTTCCCGCGGGTTTACCCAAATGCTGTCCACCGGTGTGCTGACGGCCAGCGGTTCACCGTATCGATCGGTTATTACACCCCGGTGCGCTGCCAGTTTTGCAATCCTCAGATGACGAACGTCGGCCTGCTCAGTCAGGAATCGGTTGTTAAAAACCTGCAGCTGCACCGCACGACCCACCAGCACTATGGCACCAATCATCAGACAAATCGCAGCAAAGCGCGATCGTAGCGTGAACATGCGCCGCATCTGGGTATCAGAATGAGTTTTCTTTTTCATTTAACTGCGATCACGGACTTAGCAATTCGATCTGCTCAGCATCCGGCAGACGCATGTTCATTTTTTCACGCGCCACCTGCTCCACCCTTGCATACGTTGACCACGTCCCCTGCTCAATCTGTAACCTGCCCCAATCGACTTCCATCCTGTCTCTTTCGTCAATAAGACCTTGCAGTGCAGTAAACAGTTTTCTTGATTCGTGTTTTGCATAAATACAGGCAATCGCCGATGCCATTACCAGTAGCACTAGCGCCATCGAATAAAACCAATTCTGCAATGTGTCCGTCACAGCAGTCGTTCTCCAACTCGCAAAGTCGCGCTGCGCGCCCGGGGATTTCGTGCCACTTCTGAAGCGGTTGGGCGAATGGCTTTTGTCGGCAGCCGCAAGCGTGGCTCGGCCGACTGCGGCACAACTGGAAGTCTTGCCAGTGCCGGATCAACCCTGCTGTTATCTCGCAAGAATCGTTTGACGATCCGGTCTTCGAGGGAGTGAAAACTAATCACACAGAGACGTCCGCCTGCAGCCAGCGCATCAACGGCTTGAGGCAGAGCCTGCTGCAATTCATCCAATTCTCCATTTATGAAGATACGAATGGCCTGAAAAGCCTGTGTTGCCGGGTGCTTGGCCCCTGACCGCCGCGGCACAACCGACTCAATCAGCCTGGCCAGTTCGGCGGTGGATTCCAGCGGTTGGTCGGACCGCCTTGTGACGATGGCCCGGGCAATCCGTCGGGCGGCGCGTTCCTCGCCAAAGCGAAACAAAACTCGTGTTATCTCTTTCTCTGACGCGCTATTCAGCCAGTCACCGGCACTCCGTGAAGCAGAAGGGTCCATGCGCATGTCGAGCGGACCATCCAGCCGGAAACTAAATCCGCGCCGTGCGTCTGCCAACTGAGGAGATGACACACCCAGATCCAACAAAATGCCGTTTACTTTACCGAACACGCCGTGATTCTTTAAAAAGCTGCGCAACCGACTAAAAGATTCGTGCTCCATCGAGAACCGCTCGTCATGTGCCGCGAGGTTCTCGCCCACTATTACTGCATCTGGATCACGGTCGATTGCGAGCAATCGCCCTTCTGGCCCCAAATGTTTAAGAATTTCCCCACAGTGCCCACCGCGCCCAAACGTCCCATCGACATACAACCCGTCTTTTCGAATTGAGAGCTGTTCAATCGTCTCTTCGAGTAACACCGCTTCATGCGAAATCACTCCACCACCCTCTGAATAATCCAGTCTCCAAAAAAATCCAGAAGGCTTTCGCCCCCGCCCACAATCCAAAATCAGCGCCTAATAAGACAGATTTTCTAATATCTCGGGTAAATCAGAACCGTCTGCCTCGACTTCATCGGCCCACCGGTTTTCCTGTTCAGCACGGCGACCCTCATCCCACAACTCAAATTTATTTCCCTGTCCCAACAGAACCGACAGCCTTTCAATACCCGCAAATTCGCGATGCTCGCGCGGTATCAGTACACGACCGTGACCGTCCATTTCGATATCTGTTGCATATCCCAACAACAAACCCTTTAATTTCTGCGCCGTCTGGTTCAAACTTGGCAAACGCATTAGTTTGCGCTCGGCTTCTTCCCAATCCGGCATTGGATAAATAAGGAGACAACGACGATGATCGACGGTACATATCATTTTGCCGTCGCAACGACTGATAATTCGGTCCCGATACTTGGTCGGCATCGAAAGCCTGCCCTTCGCATCGAGGGTGACTTTTGTTGGTCCACGGAGCATTGAAACAGGGACAATTTTTCCCTTTCCCCCCACATTTTTGCACTTTGTGACACTATAGGGACGGGCCCGCCCGACTGTCAACCAAAAATAGCGGATATTTCTTTAAGGACAGCGACTTAGAGGTGGTTTTTGGTCGCGGAATACGGTGCTGCTCATGTACAAATCAGGGGCTTAGCGCGCATACCTGAAACGACATTCAAGAGTTACGAGAACTGCAAGAAATCCGGCGCAGGAAGCGCGCGCCTGCTTGCTTTTGCGCAATGCCGCGCAAACCGGCACCAACAATGGCCGGGATCCGCTGCCAGGCATCCCACGCCTTACCAAACGCCCCCGCATTCGCGCTTCTTCCAACCCGGAAGAACGAGGCCAGATCGTTACTCTGCAGCAGCGTAGCTGCAACAACATTCTTCCACTCCAGCTCAATTTCCACAATAAGAAAAACCGGCTCAAGGCCGGTTTTTCTGGAAACGAAGTGATGAGCTTGCAAGGTTAATTTGCACCGCCTCGAAATGACAACCATCGCAAGGCCGATCGCAAGCTGAGCAGGCCGAATCCAATGAGCAGCAAACCAAATGAACCTGCCTCTGCAAGGCTAATCGAGCCATCGAATTCGGAAATGTGGCTGATCCGTCCAAAATTAAAATCAACATTCTGCCCCGATAACATTTCAGATAAATCAATCACTGCCCAGGACAAGGACGCCAAATTTTGATACAGGTAGTGAGTGTCCGCGCCGCTTTTGCCGACGCCAAGTTTAAGCAGATAATGCGCTGGATCTGTATCCAGTTCGTGCGCCCAATGATCTTCCGAGCCATTTACCGGTTCCCAACCGGCGTCGGCGGTCACATCATCTTTATAAACAATGGTCGTTACGAAGCCCAGTACACCAGATACCCAGGCTTCTTCCTGTCCCTTTCCGTTGGATGAAAGCGCTGTGCTGGCTAAAAAATTATCTACCAAGCCCACGATGCCAACTGAGATAGCGCTCGCTGGTGTTGCCAGGCAGGTAAGCATCAGGCCGCCCGTGAAAACACACGCGATAACTCTTGGATATTTCATTTTGTTATTGCTCTTTTTGATTATGTTCAATGAATTATGTTGAATGATGTCTGAAATAGCCTCAAATATCAAATACTTATTGCGTCCACTTGATGAACATAATGTATTTACGGTTCAGACCACCTCACCAGCGGCAACTGTCTGAAAAACAAAGGAATTTCGCAACGATCGCGATTGCTGCCAGGCAAAGCGACGCTTCACGACGTCGAGCGCAGGAATCCCGTCGGACCAGCATTTTTCGATGTCGCGTGGTCGAATTTTCGGCGCGTATGATCAAGAAGGAGCCGGCCGATAAGCCGGGTTCTGTCGTGGGCAATCATTCATCTGGGATCGCTGTCACCAGCGACCTCAAGCGACCTACCCGGGAGTCCGTGGGACGCCGGTTCTGTGCACACGAGGTGTACACAGATACTCCCCTATTTGGTCTTGCTCCAGGTGGGGTTTACCGTGCCGCGGCGTGTTACCAGCCGCGCGGTGCGCTCTTACCGCACCATTTCACCCTTACCAGAACCGTTGCCGGTTCGGGCGGTATATTTTCTGTGGCACTTTCCGTAGGCTCGCGCCCCCCAGGTATTACCTGGCACCCTGTCCGCCGGAGCCCGGACTTTCCTCCCGAAACCGATGACGAATCATCGGCTCGAGCGACTGCCTGGCCGGCTCCAGACACGACGATAGACCAAGCCCCGCGAAGGCACAAGCTCGAACAGCTGATCAGTCGGCTAGTCCCCGGGCTCAGGATCCTTCAACTCATTCGCCAAACGATATGCCTCACGCCGGGCGGCTCCGGTGATCTTGGCCGCCAGGCTCGCGGCCTGCCGGGCTGGTAACTCCGCGAGCAGTATTTCCACGACGCGCTGCAGCTCAGCGTCGCCTGGGTCGAGCGGGGTTCGCAAGCCCGACACGACCAAAGTGAACTCCCCTTTGCCGCCGCCCGGATCCGTTTTCAGCTGCTCCCGGACAGCCTGAACCGAACCACGGTAAATCGTTTCATGACGCTTCGTAAGTTCGCGGGCCAAAGTCATAGGACGCTCCGGCCCGAAGACTTCGAGCAAATCATCCAGAACTTCACTAATACGGTGAACCGACTCATAAATAATCACGGTGTCCGGACAGCTATACAAGACCGCCAGTCTTTTGCGCCGTGCTGAAGTCCTGGCCGGCAAAAATCCCTCAAACCGAAACCGGTCAGTCGGCAGGCCGGCAACAGAAAGCGCCGCGATTGCCGCACAACAGCCGGGTATCGGACTGACCGGCAAATCCCGATCACGCGCAGCCACCAGCAAACGATAACCCGGATCGTTGACCAAGGGTGTGCCGGCGTCACTGATCAAAGCGACGGTGCCGCCGGATATCAGAACCTCCATGAGCTGCTCTACCCGCTCGGACTCGTTATGCTCGTGCATAGACACCAGCCGACGGCGAAATCCCAACCGGGTTAGCAATTGACCCGCTCTGCGGGTATCCTCGGCTGCCACCACATCAGCCTTCGATAGCACGTCACGCGCCCGTGCACTGATGTCATCGAGGTTTCCGATGGGGGTGGCAACAACAAAGAGGGTTCCCGGATTGTTCGTCAACGCTTGCGACTCCTGAAATACGCGCGTGGCTCAGCAGTTTTCCATAATTACAAGTTTACGCCGGACACGGCCCAGTCATGAAATACATTTGCCGGGAACGGTCGCCACCTGGCTTGCCCCGCTGATCACGATGGCCGTACTTGCGGGCTGTCAACCGGTGCAATATCCGGATTACGCGCGCGAGCGTGTGGCAGCGGCCGGCAGAGACGCAGCAGAAATGTCCGAACAGGGCCAGCACCAGGCCGCCGCGGACGCATATATGCAACTTGCGCAACGGGCCGGGGGTGTTGAGCGCCAGTACTACCTGATTCTGGTCGCCAAGGAACGGCGGCTTGGCGGCTACCCGGAAGTAGCACGAACGATTCTGGATCGATTGGGTACGCCGATCGATGACTCCAATCTACTGCTCTGGGCACAGGTAACCGCTGAGGTTGCAATCGCCATTGGCGACCCGGAAAAGGCGCTCGCCAGCCTCAATCAGGTACCACCAACTACAGATGCATCAGTCGCCGCAAACATTTTGCTGATCCGAAGCAACGCGCTATTCCGCCTCGGGCGCCCGGTCGAAGCGACAAAAGCGTTAATCGAAAGAGAAATCTGGCTCGAAGAACCGACTGACATCGTCGCAAACCAACACGTCCTTTGGGAAAGCTACCAAAACTGGGGCGCCGATTTGACCGCGCACATTAGTGAGGAAGATTACGACCCGGTGCTGCGTGGTTGGCTGGAGCTGGGCGTGATTGCATGGACCCGGGGTAATAATTCAGCCTCGATGCACCGCGCGCTGACCAGCTGGCAGACAGGTAACCGGGGGCACCCGGCGAACCGCGCTCTGATTCCGGATATCCTCGGTGGCTTACCCACCATCCGTGATTTCCCGCGCCAGGTTGCTTTATTGTTGCCGCTGACGGGCCGCCAGAAATTGTCCGCAAATGCGGTTCGCGACGGCTTTCTGGCCGCGCATTTTTCCGCAACGGATCAGGAAATCCGGCCGGTGCTCCTAATCTATGACGTCAATTCATCCAGTGCGTCCGACGCCTACGTGAATGCAGTCCGGAATGGAGCCGATTTCGTGGTGGGGCCGCTGCTTAAAGAATCCGTTCGCCAACTTACCCAGGCGGAGATCTCGGTGCCCACACTGGCCCTTAATTTCCTACCCGAGGAAACCGGTGTGTCGCCGGCATTTTACCAGTTCGCCCTGTCACCGGAAGATGAGGCACGGCAGGTGGCACAGCGCGCGGTGGCGTTGGGTCAAATGCGCGCATTAGCGCTCGCGCCCGCTAACACCTGGGGGCGAAGACTGCTCAACAGCTTTACCAGGGAATTTGAGGGTGGCGGTGGGCAGATTTTGCGCTATCAAATTTATGACCCGGATGGCATGGATTTTTCCTACAGTATTCAGGAATTGCTCCTGATCAACGAAAGCCGCGCGCGACGGGACCGATTGGCCGCGAATCTTGGCATAGAGCTTGAATTTGAGCCGCGACGTCGAACGGATATCGACTTAATATTTCTTGCTGCAACGGCAAGCGCCGGAAAACTGATTCGGCCACAACTCCGGTTTCATTACGCCGGTTCCGTGCCCACATACGCAACGTCCGCTATCTATCAGGAAGGCTCGCGAAATAATTCGGATCTTAACGGCATCATGTTTCCCGACATCCCGTGGATTATCGCACCGGACGGACAGTCCATCGAACTGCGCAAGACGTTGACAAAATATTGGTCTACCCAGGCCGAACGCAGGCCCAGACTTTTTGCGATGGGCTTCGATGCTTACCGGTTGATTCCAATGCTCAATTCCGGTGGGGGTGATGCGCTGGAAGAACTGCAAGGCATGACCGGAACCCTGACCATCGACGCTCAAAGCCGGGTGCTACGCAGCTTGCCGTGGGCGCGGATACAACGTGGCCGACCCGAGCTTATGGATCCCCTGCCGAGGCAGCAGGCTTATCCGAGCAAGTCTCTCGGTGATAGTGAATGGCTGA
>PVMS01137602.1_pt1 | contig 10089 bp, 8 predicted proteins | sample 1853461 | NCBI WGS metagenome assembly PVMS01 (sample SAMN08582032, study PRJNA380276) | Marine sediment metagenome, whole genome shotgun sequencing project. | isolation source: ocean sediment barecode stripped | collected 2017
ATTGTTGATGATTTATTAGTGTACAGAATTCATAAAGATGAATATATGCTTGTGGTTAACGCTTCAAATATTGAAAAAGATTGGAATTGGATTTCTCAGCATAACGATCTGGGCGTTGAAATGATGAACAGTTCTGATGAAATTTCTTTATTGGCAGTTCAAGGTCCTGATGCGGCTGAAGCTTTACAATCCTTGACAGATATAGATCTATTCAATATGCAATATTACACGTTTGAAATTGGCAAATTTGCAGGTATGGAAAATGTACTTGTTTCAGCGACAGGATATACAGGTTCCGGTGGATTCGAAATTTATTTCAGAAATGAGGATGCAACTCAAATTTGGAACGCTGTGTTTGAATCTGGTGCCGATTTTAATATCAAACCAATTGGACTGGCAGCACGTGATACATTGCGTTTAGAAATGGGATTTTGTTTGTATGGAAATGATATAAATGATACAACATCTCCAATTGAAGCAGGTTTAGGCTGGATTACCAGGTTTACAAAGGATTTTGTAAATGCTGATGGACTTAAAAAGCAAAAAGAAGAAGGGGTTACAAAAAAATTAGTAGCTTTTGAAATTATAGGTAAAGGTATTCCACGTCACGGTTACGACATTGTAAATGAAAATGGGGAAGTGATTGGAGAAGTTACCTCGGGCACAATGAGTCCCTCTCTTAAAAAAGGAATAGGTTTAGGGTATGTCACTAAAGAATATTCAAAACGTGGTACGGAAATATTTATACAAATTCGTAAAAAAGCAATACCGGCAGTGCTTATAAGATTGCCTTTTTATAAAGGCTAACCATTTTCAGGTATTTTACCTTCTACACCATCAAAATAATTGTAAAAGAATTTTAAATCTTTTTCCATAGATTCTGTTGGGAAATATGGTTTAGAGATTTTGACTTCTTTGTTTTTAAAATCTAACGCAGCCATTACTATAGGTACGTTTGCACCTTTAGCAATATAATAAAAACCTGTTTTCCATTTCGTTACTTTTTTACGGGTTCCTTCCGGAGATATTCCCAAAATAAATTTATCCCGACTATTAAATATGTCAATTATGGCATCTACTTTATTGTTATTCTTAGATCTATCTACCGGTGCACCACCCAACCATCTAAAAATAAAACCAAAAGGAGGCTTAAACAGGGACTCTTTACCAATATAATTTGCAGGCAGGCCTTCAGCCCATTTTATTGCAATTGCCAAAGGAAAATCGACCCAATGCGTGTGAGGTGCTGCTATAAGTACGTATTTCTTTATGTTTTTAGGGAAACTACCCACCGTTTTCCAACCTAAAAGTGTATATAATATAAATCTTGATAAAAGTTTCATCGAACTGTTAATAACTCCGTTTTTATTTTTAAACCGTAAATTTGGCAACAAATATAAAAATCTTACTTTTATAAACTAATATTAATTGAAATGATTGAATATTTTTTATACATACTAATTTCATTCGTTTTTTTAGTGATAGGTTATATCATTGGGAAACTGTTGATCAAAAATAAGTACGAGAAGGTAACTTCTGAATTAAAAATTAGAAATAAACTTTTAGTTGAAGAAAAGGATTTTAAAGAAGTTACTATCAGACAGTTAGTTAAAGATAAAAATGTTTTAGGTGAAAAAAAACATGAAATAGACTTAAAGCTAACTCAAAAAGTTGCTGAGTTTAAAAACTTGGAGGAAAAGCTTCGAGAAAATAAAAATGAAATAGAAAAATTGCAGGAAAAATTCACAAAAGATTTCGAAATATTGGCGAATCGGATTTTAGAGGCAAAATCAAAAACTTTTACCGAACAAAATAAAGAAAACTTAAAAAATATTTTAAATCCACTTAAGGAAAAAATTCAAACTTTTGAGAAGAAAATTGAAGAAACACATAAAGAGAGTATTGGCAGACATGCTGCACTACGCGTGCAAATTGATGGGTTGACGAAGTTGAATGAAAAAATGAGCAAAGAGGCAATAAATTTAACCAATGCATTGAAAGGCGACAGTAAAGCTCAAGGCGATTGGGGTGAAACACAATTGGAAGTGCTCCTGGAAAAGGCTGGCTTACTAAAAGAGGTGCATTTTACTACTCAAGGAGGTTATAGAGATGAAGATGGTCAATTAAAAAAGCCAGATTTTATAGTAAACCTGCCAGATCATAAACATTTAATTATTGATGCTAAAGTGTCGCTTACAGCGTATGAATCTTATTATAACGCTGAAAATGAGAAGTCTAAAAAGGACAGCATGAAAAGGCATCTAACGAGTATCAAGAAACATTATAAGGAGCTTGGTGAAAAGAAATATACCGAATTATACGGGATAAATACCCCCGATTATGTATTGATGTTTGTACCCATTGAACCAGCACTAATGATAGCATTGAGTGAAGACAACAATTTGTATCTCGATGCGCTTGATAAAAACGTTGTTTTGGTATCAAACTCAACTTTATTGGCTACTCTGAGTACCATCTCCTCTATTTGGAAGCATGAAGATCAAAAGAAAAATGTATTGGAAATTGCCAGACAAGCTGGTGCACTTTATGATAAATTCGAAGGATTTGTTCAAGATTTGGTAAGAGTGGGCAAATCCATCAATTCCTCCAAAGATAGTTATGAGGCAGCTATGAGTAAATTGGTGGATGGACGTGGAAATTTAATCATTAGCGTAGAAAAGATAAAAAAATTAGGTGCCAAAGCTAAAAAATCATTACCGCAAAATATTATTGAACGCGCTGAAGGTGCATGATCTTTACAAATGTCTGTGATCTCTCCAGTCAGATCTCGACATTCTCTTTCTGTCTTTGCTATTAAACCTGGCAATATTAATATGTACACTTACAATAAACTGACTTGAATTGTATTCCAGTAAATGGGCTAGATTTATTCCATACCCAGGATCAAAAAAGAAATCAAGGTCCTCTATTAATTCAACAGTTTTCAGACCGTATTCATATCTAAAATCAATTCCAAATCTTCCCATTTCCAACAAAATACCGGCTTGAAGATTTAGTAAACTTTTTTCATAAGTAAGTACAGTTTTATTTGGCCCAACCTCCACTCCTTCTAATTCAAATTTTGAAACATTGCTAAAGACTGGTCCGGCCACTAATGAGACTGGTCCATAAACGTGAACGCCTAAAAGTACTGGAATATCCATCCTTGTTACTGACCAATTTGAAATTTTTGTAGGAAAATCATAAGAACTCTTTAAAGAAGAGAAGATTACTTCAGGTCTTAAAAAAAATCTACCAAAACTTATATCAAGAAAGGCTCCAAATTGAGTTCCCATTACTTTATCAGGACTAAAAGTGGCATCTGATCCACCTTCGATTGAGCCACCCTTACTAAACACATCTCCAATGGTATTGTAATTAATACCGCCTTTTAAACCAACAATGATTTCTTGAGCGTTGATAAATGAGCAAATAGTTATTAAAACAACTAACAGTAGGGATTTTTTAGTCATGATTTTATAGTTGAATTTTTAGCAATATAATATTATTTCATATTTTCAATCAAATTTCACAATTCATATAAAAAATGATTTTCATCATAAATTAAAAAAGATGATCTTTCCGGGGTCTTTCAATTTATGTTACATAAATATAATTAAGCTAATATACTAAAAATTAGCTTAGATTAATAACTATTGTAAAACTATAAATACTTAGATTTATTGTGTTTTAAATATGAATATTTCAATTTATACAATTTCCGGTAAGAAGTACTCAAGCCAACGACCCTGTAAAGTCAAAACTGAATTTAGCAGAAAGCTTGTCATAATAAATTTACAGTAATGTGTAAATCCATTTTTACAATTTGTTTAAATTCGATTATTTAATTAAATTGTGATTGTCTTTTAGACAGTTAATTATTTACTAATCAATTCTTTTTAATCATGACAAATTCAACGAAACCAACCACAACTTTTTGGATAATTAGTGTATTGGCTTTATTATGGAACGGTATGGGTATTGTAGCTTACTTAGGACAAGCTTATATGACCGATGAGGCTTTAGCGCTACTTTCTGATGGCGATCAAGCTTATCATAACAATACTCCTGCCTGGGTAACCGCAGCTTTTGCCACTGCTGTTTTTGCAGGCGCATTAGGATGTTTAGCTCTTTTGCTTCGAAAAAAATGGACAACATCATTATTTATTTTGTCTCTGATTGCCGTCATTGTTCAATTTATTTATAATTTCTTTATGCAAGAGTTTAAAGAAGTTGTAGGAACTGATATGATATGGTCAGTTGTAGTAATTGTTATTGCGCTGTTCTTAGTATGGTATTCAAAAAAAGCAGCATCAAATGATTGGTTGGCGTAAGTTTTAGCATTATTTAAAAAACAGGAGGCCGTCCTTAAAAGACAGCCTCTTTTTTATATGCTATTTTGTGATTTGATTCAATACTTTGTTATTTTTGAGGTCTTATGAATAAAAACCTTCTAGTAATCGGATTTGTATGGCCTGAACCAAATTCAACTGCGGCTGGTAAAAGAATATTGCAACTACTGGATTTATTCGATGCTTACAACTACACTATTACTTTTGTTAGTGCAGCTTTAAAGACCAAAAATTCTTATGATTTTGAAAAGACAAACGTCCGAACAATTGAAATACAGTTGAATGATTCCAATTTTGACGTTCTCGTAAAAAAAATAAATCCGGCCGTAGTTTTATTTGATCGTTTTTTGACTGAAGAACAATTCGGTTGGAGAGTTGTTGAGAATTGTCCGAATGCACTTCGAATATTAGATACTGAGGATTTACATTTCCTGAGAAATGCCAGACAAACTGCTTATAAAAATAAAACAGCAGTCACATTAGGTCTATTATCAAATGATTTGGCAAAACGCGAAATTGCAAGTATTTATAGATGTGATTTATCTTTAATAATTTCAAAGTTTGAAGAAAAGTTGCTTTTAAATTCTTTTAATGTCCCCAAATCACTTATAATTTATGTTCCTTTTCTGTTAAACAGTCTTGAGTTATCAACTCTAAATTCCTATCCGTCTTTTAGCGAACGAATTCATTTTATGACCATTGGAAATTTTATACACGAACCTAATTGGAATTCGGTTTTGTATTTAAAAAACCATATTTGGCCACTCATAAATAAAAAACTACCCCAGGCTCAAATGCATATCTATGGTGCGTATGTTACTGAAAAAGTAAGACAATTAGACAATAAAAAAGAGCGTTTTTTAATTAAAGGATGGACTCCTGATATTAACAAAGTTTTTATAAATTCCAGAGTTTGTTTGGCTCCACTGCAATTTGGTGCCGGAATAAAAGGCAAACTCATTGATGCCATGCAATTTGGTACACCCAGTGTAACTACAACAATAGGCTCAGAAGCTATGCATGATGAGCTACCCTGGAATGGTTTTATAATTGATACGGCTAAAGAATTTGCCATAAAATCTATAGAATTATACACCAATGAGAAATATTGGAATAAAGCGCAACAAAACGGTATAGATATTATAAACGCATGTTATTCTAAAGAAACATTTGGTACAAAATTGTTGGAACTCATTGAAAATCTTCAAGCTTCAATAGAAGAGCACCGCTTGAACAACTTCACCGGGGGAATGCTTATGCAACATAAACTAAAAAGTACTAAGTATATGTCTAAATGGATTGAAGAAAAGAAAAAAAAAGAAAAAAAATAATTAAATCATTCATTTAGGACGCTTCTTATCCTTCAAGGAATTGTAATATTTCTGAAGGAATTCTTACAGGTCTCAAAGATTTTTTGGCCAATAAACACCAAATTGTTTTGGCTTTTAATACTACCCTTTCTCCCTTTTTTATTTCTACAAATCGTTCAGATTTTACACCATAAGATTTTCCTATCCATGTAGTTACAGTTAACCTGTCGTTTAATTTTGCCGGAAATAGATAGTCAATTTCATGTCTTAAAACAACCCAAACATATTTATTATCTATCGCATCATTGCTCAACTTTTTCCAATGGAATTTAGCTGCATTTTGCACATATTTTAAATAATGCATATTGTTCACATGATTTAATTCATCTATTTCAGTTTCAGTAACAAGAAGTGTATATGAGTAGCTTTTTTTAGACATAAAAAAAAATAAAATAATTACATATCAGGTTTTTGTGATATTTAAAAATTAAAGTTACTTAATATTTTGAAAATTTCTTTTAAATACAAATAATTATTATAGATAAATAATTAGGAATTATAAATGTTATATTTTAAATTTACAAACCTTAATAAAGTTCAAGAATATACAATTTTTTAACATTATTTTATAAATATGGTTAAAAGATTTGCAGTCGTAATGCTTGTGTTAAAGAAAATTTTCGTGGGGACGACAGTTTTTTTTCAAGATTTTTACGACTGTTTTGATAAGTAAACACTTGTGTTATATAAAACAGTTGTAATCTATAATCTTACTATACTACACCGTTGTGGGGACGACAATTTATAGATGATTTTGCAACTGTTTTTTTTTCGTGGGAACGACAGTTTTTTTTATTATTTCTATAATGCGATGAAACAGTTCTTGGCCTTTACAATTATTCCCTTACTATTTTTAAATTCAAAATAAGGTATAAGGGTGTTTATTTTCAATTTTTTTGATTTCTTTACCAAAATTCTCGTGTTATTTTTTGCGGTTGATATCATAATTTAATTATTTATATGATTATTGTTTTATAAATAGCTGTGTAAAAAAATATCTTCCTTCACTATTTTGTTCAGTTGAAATTCCAAAATGGGTATAACTTTCATTTTCAATTATTTTCCTATGGCTTTCACTGCTAATCCACGCATTCACAACACTATTCGCAGAGCTAAATCCATAAGCAACATTTTCTCCAACTGATTTTGCCGCTGCATTAAGTACTAAATTTTCATGTCTTTGTGGAAAATTGTCATGATTTGCTTCTCCTTTTTTAACCATATAATTGGTATGTGTTAATGCAATGGAAGAAATGATGTCAAGTCTTTTTAAAGATTGTAAACCTTTTGTGGCTCTGTAATTATTTATAAGATCAAGTATTTCCAACTCTATATCAGTATACTCAAATTTAGTTTCATTTATTTTTTCAAAATAAATTCCATCATCTTCAGAGGAACAAGAGATGAATAAAATATTCACAAATAAAAACAGTGCTAGTTTATATTGTAGGGTTTTCATGCCACTAATGGGGTTTTGGTCTATGTTTATACTTCTAGTTTAAAAATACAGCCGTATTCATTATTGTAAATAATCACCGTTGCGGGGAGGTAGTTATTTGATAATTGAAATACGGCTGATTTTTATATATATGTATGAGTTCAACTAATTTCACGAATGAAATATTTATAAAACCAGTTAAATTTTTTGCATAAAAGTGCTTCAGAAGTGTTGAGTTTTTAATTCTACTTTGAAACATACCGTTATAGAAAATAACAGCAAGAGGAATAATTATTAAAATTATTGTACTCATGTGATTTGGGGTTTTGGATTTTTTGGGTGTTGATTTATCTATTCTTATTTTCAATTTTTTAAAGAAGAGGTAGCTTCAAAGTTCTTACTAACCATCTAACTTATTAAAAGCATTTTCGGATTGCTCTAATAAAAGTATGTGACTACAGTGAGACTACCTCTATGGATTGATTTACTTAAATTAACTTTACTCTCTCATTAATTCTTACTTATAAATTATAGATTCTTTTCTAAATTGAATATTTGGGGTATAAATATTTTCTTTAAAAAACAACCTTATTTTTTGGGTTGATTTATTTCTTTCTAATTTTTTCTAACAATTGATTGAGAGCAACAATTTCAATATTGGTTAAATTGCTTACAATACTATTTTTAAATTCAGTATGTGTACTGTCAATTTCAGCCAACAGGTTTAAACCGGCATTTGTAATTCTAATTTCAACCTTCCTCCTATTTGCTTCACTTTGAAATCTTGTAATTAAACCTTTCAAACGTAATTTTTCAACTAAACGAGTTGTATTACTGCTTTTGCTTACCATTTCTGATTGCAATGCTTGAAGGTTCGCTGGCTCTCCTTCCAATTCTCTTAAAGAACGTAAAACTTTGAACTGTTGAATAGATAAAGCATATTGTTTTAAATGATCTGAAAAATTTTCAGTCATCCAGTTACCTGTAGACAATATATTCTCAATCGTGTAATCAGGTAAGTTTAACTCATCCTTTTTATCATTTTTATTCAACTTCGGGGGGACAACAATTATCTATACTACTATTGTATAGACAACAAATGTATATACAAATATTCTAATTGACAAACTTTTTTGTTAAAAACTTTCATATTTTTTATAAAAAAAGTATATATTTTTAATCAATTTACTTGTTTTTGATCAATTTCGGACATGCTAAACCATTTTAGGTAAAAATCAATTATATCCTTAATTTATAGGGGTTGACGAAGTTTTTCCTAGAAAATGTGCACTGAATATGTGCCTTTTGAATTTGAAAATGGCAATAAGGTAAAAAAAGCGTAATTTTTTTATGAATTACTTCATATTTGTTAATAAGTGTATCAAAATTAGCTCTTTATATGAAGAATAAGTACCTGAATAAAGAAATTCTCTTACTGAAAAGGGCATTCTAAATATTGGAAACATTATGTTGAAATATATGTAGACAGGAATTATCTATAGACTATTTTTCGCATGCGCAAACTCTTTGGAGTTACTTCTAAATACTCATCATTCTTTAGATATTCCATACATTCTTCTAATGAAAAATCAATTTTTGGAGCAATCTTTACACTATCATCAGTTCCGGATTTCCGTACATTCGTTAATTTCTTTCCTTTAATTAAATTAACGCTTAAGTCTTCTTGTTTGTTGTACTCCCCTACTACCTGACCTTTGTAGATCTCTTGATTAGGTTCAATAAAGAATTTCCCTCTGTCCTGTAATTTATCAATTGCATAGGCTGTTGCCTTACCGGTTTGCGCTGAAACAATGGCTCCATTTGATGAAGTATTGATTTCTCCTTTATAAGCATCAAAACCACGTAACCTGTGATTCATAATGGCTTCACCGGCAGTTGCATTTAATATTTTATTACGCAAACCTATCAACCCACGAGAAGGAATATCAAATTCTAAATGCTGTAAGTCTCCTTTTGGTTCCATTACTAACAAATCACCTTTTCTCAGACTAACCAGGTTAATTGCTTTACTTGACAATTCTTCAGGAACGTTAATTACCAACGTTTCATAAGGTTCACATTTAACACCGTCAATTTGTTTAATAATTACTTGCGGACGACCAACTTGCAGCTCATAACCTTCTCTCCGCATGGTTTCAATTAATACTGATAAATGTAAAATTCCACGCCCGAACACGTTAAACTTATCTTCTGTATCAGTATCTTCTACTCTAAGTGCTAAATTCTTTTCAGTTTCTTTATACAGCCTACCACGCAAATGACGAGACGTTACATATTTCCCTTCTTTTCCATAAAAAGGTGAATTATTAATTGTGAACAACATACTCATTGTTGGTTGATCTACTGAAATTCGAGGTAAAACCTCTGGATTTTCAAGATCAGAAATAGTATCTCCTATTTCAAATCCTTCAATACCGGTAATTGCACAAATATCTCCACTTCTTACTTTAGAGGTTCTATCCTTTCCTAAACCTTCAAATGTATGCAATTCTTTAATTCGTACTTTTTTGGTACTACCATCAGCTTTGCAAAGCATATAATCTTTCCCTTCCACCAGATCACCTCTAAAAACACGTCCTATTGCTATACGACCTACAAAAGATGAAAAATCTAACGATGTAATTTGCATTTGTGGAGTTCCTTTATAGTATGGAGCTTCAGGAATATGCTCTAATATGGAATCTAACAAAGGTATAATATTGTTGGTTTCTTTTTTCCAATCTCTGTTCATCCAACCATGTTTAGCTGAACCATATATGGTATCAAATTCTAATTGATCTTCAGTAGCATCTAAAGCGAACATTAAATCAAATACTTTTTCGTGTACCAAATCAGGTGTACAGTTGGGTTTATCAACTTTATTAACAACAACTATTGGTATTAAACCAAGTTCCAAGGCTTTTCCCAG
>PVMS01119667.1_pt1 | contig 10088 bp, 6 predicted proteins | sample 1853461 | NCBI WGS metagenome assembly PVMS01 (sample SAMN08582032, study PRJNA380276) | Marine sediment metagenome, whole genome shotgun sequencing project. | isolation source: ocean sediment barecode stripped | collected 2017
CGCTATTCGGCTTTCTCAATCTGGGGTCGCTCGACGCCGGCGACCTCTTCGATGGCGGGAGCTTGGCTTGGGGATTTGGGCTTCCCATTCGCTGGAACATCTTCCAAGGTGGGCGCATACGTGCCGCCATCAAGGTGGAAGAAGCGCGAACCGAACAAGCGCTCCTCTTCTATGAGCAATCCGTTCTTCGGGCCCTCGAGGAAGTCGAAAACACCATGGTGGCTTACTACCAGGAACGCCTTCGCCGCGACAAGTTGGTGGAAGCCGTCGACGCCAGCCAGCGCTCTGTGGATCTTGTTCGAACCCAGTACATGGCGGGCCTTACCAATTTCCAGAACGTCCTGGACACCCAAAGATCCTTGTTCAACCAGCAGGATGAGCTTGCAACAAGCGAAGGCCTACTGGTGCAGAACCTCGTCCGTCTCTACCGATCTCTGGGAGGCGGCTGGAATCCCGAGGCTCCGCTGCCCATTCCCGAGGAGCGTCTCCTGGAAGTGACAGCCCAAGAACCATCGCGATAACCGCTAGTCTCGAATTGAGTGCGCTTGACAGCACAACATACTTAGTGGAGAATACGGGGTTTCCGGCCACTCGTTGGTCATCGGGTAATGTGCTGTCTGGCGAAGTCGTTGCGCTTCCGCTAACCTCGCTTCAGCCTTTTCCGTAAGGAGTCCGTTGCATGTCAAAAATCTACATTGGTAATTGCCCTTTTGATGCCTCAGAACAGCAACTACGGGATCTCTTCGCCACCTACGGCGAAGTCGATAGCGTGAATATCATCACCGACCGCGATACGGGTCGCCCGCGTGGCTTCGCCTTCGTGGAAATGACCGATTCTGCCGCGGCGCAAGCTGCCATTCAAGGGCTGAACGGAACCGATCTGGGAGGGCGGTCGTTGAATGTCAATGAAGCTCGACCGAAGAGAGAAGGTGGCGGCGGCGGCGGCCGGCGCTGGTAGGTCTGACTATCCATCTTCTAACTCAAGGAGGTTAAATTTTGCGAAGCCGGCCATCAGTTATCAAACGAAAAAGAGAACGCGAGCGACAGGAGAAGCGACAGGCCAAAGCTGAAAAGCGTGCCCAGCGCCAGCACGACTCAAAAGACGTGCGTGGGGTCGATGGAGAAGATCCGGACATTGCCGGAATCGTTCCAGGGCCGCAGCCCATACCCGGAGTGGATGACGAGCTCGAAGAGGAACAGCCAACTGAGGAGGAGCAACCTTAAGGCTCAGTCCCCCCTACTCGACTTCCATCGGCTCTAGGCGTTCAAGGGTCCAGCCCCTGAATTGCATGCTCGTCGATAAACCTTTCGAGCCCAAAACGAAAGTAACAAAGGACTTTCCCCTCCACTCCGCTTCCCAACTAGCGCGGAAGGTGTCGTAGTGCCAATGCTCGAGCTCCCCCACGAAACCGGTCCCATAACGCATCATCAATCTACCTTGCCCGTCGGAAGTGACGACAACCGTCCCGTGTAACGAATCGGAGTAGCTTCCAGCGTAACTCGCAACTGGAAGGGACGGCTGCGTACCCGAGACCCGTTCGCCTTCCGTCTTCCCTTCCCCGGCTTCAGCTTCGGTTCGGAGCTCGGTATAAAGCTCTAGCAGCTCAGCGCTCCAGTCACGCGGGGGATGACTTCCATAGAGATCGAACACCCGATACATCAAGGCGTGCCGAACTTCGGCGTGGTCCAGATTACCAAGAACATAGACACCGAGCCGCTCCGCTCGAATGAGGCCGATAATGGCAACCATTCCATCAATGCTCCCGGTGTGGAAGTCGACGCCGCGCCCCATGTAGTCGTGCTGAAACCAGCCGAGGCCATAGGTCGTCCATTTGGGCCGCGTCAAACGCGCGGTGGGATAGAACTCCTCAGTGCCAACGATGACCTGAGGGGCAAAAAGCTCCTCGAGACTCGTTGCCTCGAGAAGGGTTTCACCCCCGGGGCTTTCTGGGATTCGGCTCTCGAGCAGAAAGGACATCCACTTGGCCATGTCGCTCACGCTCGACCAGATCGAGCCCGCCGGAGCGATGGCGTCGACACTGGCGTTGGCGATGACCCGGATTTTCCCCTCCACACGGTCGTGAGGGGAAGCGACGTTGGCTTTGTCTTCCGTTTCCGCCAGTAAAACCGCGGTATCTTTCATACCCAGCCGATCCAGGATTCTCAGGCGAACGTAGGCCTCCCACGGCATGCCGCCCACCGATGCCACCACCTCGCCCGCCGCCGTGTACATGATGTTTTGGTAAGTGAAGTGCGAGCGCAGAGACGTCTCCGGCTCGACGTATCGCAAACGTCGCAGAATCTCCCGGCGCGAGTTGTCCTGCCCGTACCACAGGAAATCGGCATTACCGAGCCCGGCGCGGTGGGTCAAGAGATCGCGCACCGTTACCTCCCGGGTGACGTAAGGATCGTAGAGTTGAAATTCAGGGAGATGATTCGTTACCCGATCATCCCATTGAAGTTTCCCCTCGTCGACCAGCATGCCAACGGCCGCCGCCGTCATCGCTTTGGTGGTGGAGCCGATGGCAAATAATGTGTGTTCGTCAACCGGCTCCGGCCTGCCGAGCTCCCGAACACCGTATCCTTTGGCAAAAACAACTTGCCCGTCCTTGACGATCGCAATAGCGAGACCCGGCACTTCCCAGTCTCGAACCGCATCCGCCACGTAAGCATCGAAATCCGCCAGCGGGGCAGGCTGAGAAAAGGCAAAGCCCGCACTCAAGACCAATATGGCCACAACACATAGACAGTCCAACGTTCCGGTTTTTAAAAAACGCATCATTTGCTCACCTTTCACTCCGGGGCTATTTTAACTCAATAGTTGATTCCGACCTTCGACGCCCGCCAGGTGCTGTGTTAAGATATTCCTATACCAACAGCTGAAAGTTTTCTGGGAAACTCTGCTTACCAATCACACAAGCTTGTGTTATGTGAGCAGCCCGAGTTTGAGTCTCAATGGCAGAACCGATACAGGCGATTCGAGAGCTCGTTCAGCATATCGACAAGACTCTTTCAACACGCAATCTCTATGCCCCGGACACCGATCCTTATCAGAGGGCCGGTCAAGCGCTGTACGAAAAGTACCGATCCACGGTCGTAGACGAAGAAATCTCCATTCGCGTCGGCCCCACCGACCTCTTTGTAGGCACCGAGACAGTGCTCCATCGCGACAAGCGTGAGGCCTCGTTCTTTTTCCCCCTCTATCGAGACGGCCTCCGCGAGCTCCGCTTCTCGGCGGAGGCAACTTCCGACGACCTCGAGCTGTTCCTTGACACACTCGAGGCGGAACGAAAGGGATTGATAGGGCCCAATGAGGACACCGTCAGCTTTCTATGGCGGTGCGATTTGCGGGGTATCCATTTCGCAGCCATCGACGGCCTTGGGGACCAAGAAGGAGGAGGCACCGACGGATCGGCCACCGACGATTACCGCTCGCTCGTCGCCGATCTGATGTCGAAGATCCAGAGCCCCGCCCCACCTGAGACCGGCCAGCGGTACTCCTTCATGCTCGACTTGGACGCCGACAGCAAAGTCGCGGCAAGCGACCTGCATTACGAAGCGACCACCCAACACCGAGCGTTCGAAGATAGTCGCACCGTCCTCGAGCTTTCTACCGAGGAAGTCGAGGGACTCCGCGCCGAGGTGGCAGAGGAGAACGAAGAAGAGCTGCTGGAGCGGTTCACTGAAGTCCTGATCGTCATTCTCACCGATCCCGCCGGGACGGTGTCCGGAGCTTTCTTGTCTCCGGTTTTCGAACAACTTCTCGAAGGTTATTGGAAGGCTGAAGAGTACTCGCGAGTTTCCAAGTTGCTGACTCGTTTGCAGGCAACCTCGCAAGTCGCGGCAGTCCCGGAGAGTCGCGTGGCGGCGCGGTCGATTCTGGTGAAATTTTTAACCAGCCGGCGAATTGAGGAGACGCTCGGTTTGCTCGAGTCGGGAGGGCTCGCCTTGCCGGAATCGGTCTCCATGTGGGATTTGGCGGGAGGTGAAGTCTGGGACCTCCTTGTGGATTTCTCCTGCAGGCTCCCCAAAGGGGAGCTCCACGCCGGAGTGACCACCTTCCTGCACAAACGTCTGACCGCCAACCCAGCTCTTCTCTCGAGCACCCTGAAGGCAAAGGAAACCGAACGGATCCGAGTCAGCCTTTCGCTGATCCGCGAAGGTCTCGAGGAAAATTATGCTAAAGAGCTTTTTTCCTTGGCGTTTCATCCTCAGGAAGCGGTTCGCCTCAAAGCAATAGCCGCGGTGGGGCGGATAGGCGATAGCGCCGCAGCGGAAGTGCTTTGGAAAGTCATCGAGAACGATTCTATGAAATCAGTCCGCCTCCTGGCGTTCCGACTCATTGGCAACTTGGACTTTCCTCAGCTCCCACAGCGCCTGCAGACCATAGTCACCCGCAAGGATTTCGCCACCCGCCCTATCTGGGAGAGAGAGAAATATGTAGCTTTGTTGGGCTCTGCCTTCAGCGCATCGGCTCAACCGCTATTCGAATCCTGGATTCCAAGCAAGCGGTGGTTCTGGAACAACAAAGACCGCGATCAAGCGCAGCTGGCGCTGTGCGGTTTGGCGGCCACCGGTGAGGACGGACTCGAAAGAGTCCGAGCTTTAGCCACTGCACGCAGCAAGCTGGCACCGATCGCCGAGAAGATTCTCAGGAACCTCGAACACAGTACCGCCTGGCGAAAGAGCGATGGTTTATAAACGGGTGTGATGGTGTCGGCAAGGGGTGCCCATGACTGAGCAGAAGCCTCCGGATGACCATTCAGTCAAACCGGAGGAGCCAAGCCGCCGGATCTCCATAGACGACTTCGGCCTCACGGCGGCGGTGGAGCCGGAGAAACAAACTGAGGCACCGAGGGAGTTTCTTTTTGCCTGGTTCCAGCTTTTCAGGACGGCCCAGATCCACGCGATCGATAACAAGGCCCTTGCCCGACCACTGGAGAAGTTCGTCGATGTCTCATCCAGCATTATTTCCAGCGAGGATTCCATTTCTTTTCAGGCAAAAGAAGGCGCCTTGTTCGTCAACTCGGTCAAGCCCAGCCTATCGAGCGAGGAATACTACGAGGCCGCGGAACCTATCTTCAAGTTCTTCGAAGAACACGGGATGGGTGGCTTCGTCATCGAAGGGGCATTGAACACGGATAAAGTGCGGCGGCTCCTTTCCATCCTCGTCTATTCGCCGACCTCGGACCGCGAGTTTTCAAAGGTTCAAGCCAAGCTCGAAGAGGCCGACCTTCCCATCCGAATCAACAAGTCGCTGGGGATCAAGGAGACCGAAACCGGGGCGGTGCTCGAGCGCCGCACCTACACGTTTCTCACCTACTCGAAGCTGGTTGTTCTCTACCGATCGTTTCTCGCCGAGAAAGCGGCGAATCCAACCCGGCGCCAGTATCTGGTCAAAAAGATTTGCCGCACCGTAGAGGCACTAGTGGACATCTGTAAGGAAGATGACCACACGTTCCTGAGCGTCTCCTCGGTCAAATCGGGGGAGGCCTACCTTCCTCATCATGCGGCGAACGTAGCGGTTCTGGCTATTGCTCTGGGTGAAAAGCTAGGGCTCAGCAAAGTTCAGCTTGCCGACCTCGGAATGGCCGCGGTTTTCAGCGACATCGGTTTGAGAGACGTTCCACACGCGGTTCTCGATAAAAAAGACAAGCTCGAGTTCGATGAGCGAGAGTCGATGGAACGCCACACCCTCCTCGGCGTGCAGTTTCTCCTCGACGAGAGACGCTACACAAAACCCCTTCTGTGGCGAATCTTGGTGGCCTTCGAACATCACCGCCACGTAGACGGAAAAGGCTATCCCCGACTTACCTATACTCCGAGTCTGTTTTCTCGGATCGCTACCATCGCCGACAGCTACGACGCACTGACCACCGAAAGGCCATGGAGACCGGCCTACCTACCGGACGAAGCGCTTGGTCTCATGCTCGCCGAGTCGGGGAAGAAGTTCGATTCGCGTCTGCTCAAGATTTTCGTGAACACCCTCGGCTTATATCCGGTGGGCACCTTGGTTCGGCTCACCAGCGGCCAAATTGGAGTCGTCACTTACTCGCGTGGAGAAGCAGAGCGGATGACGCATCCCATCGTGGCGGTTCTCGGCCCGGGCGGGGCGCTGACGCAGACCCTGGACCTCATGGAAAAGGATCCTGCCGGGAAGTACCTGCAGGCGATCGCTTCCACCGAGCATCCCGAAAAATACGGTTTGACGAACTCCAACCTTCTGAAGATGAGCTTGGCTTCATGAGCGATCGCAGAGATAGACTCGGAAGGATGATGGGGGGCTCTCAGTCGGGGGCTCTCACTCCTACCTGGCGCGCGGCGACTCAACTGGACCGAGCGGCGCGCACCAGGGTGCTGGTTGTCGCCCCACCCCCGGCTCATTCGGCCGCCTATGTCTCCGTGCTCGAAGCCGAGGGATTTGACGTCCTTCTCGCGAAAGATCTCCTTGCTGCTGAATCTCTCCTCCGCTCGACCACGCCACAGTTCATTTTGGCGGTGACCCCGACACTGAGCCCGGATGTCGTCCAGGCCTGGAAGGACATCGCCCCCCAAGCCGAAGTGCGCGTGATCCCCGGATTGATGCCGATGCTCGAAGAGTTTTGGGTGCACCCGCGAGACTTGCTGGATTTCATGGTCAATGTCATGTCGGAGGTTTCAGGAATCGTCCTGACTCCCCGCGGTATTTCCGGGGACCGGACACGTCAAGTCCTGCACCTAGCCGAGGCGGCCGCCGAGAGCCTCGGTTTCAACCCAAGCGAGGCAACGACGGTTCGGATTTCTGCGGTTCTGAGCGGTGTGGCTGAATCGTTCCACTCGGAAGGATCTCCCTCGAATGAGGAAGGCCAAGCGGAGGCGGATCCGGTGAGTCGGCGGGCGGCACTGGCTCGATTCAGCCAGGCGATGAAATGCCCCTTCCCTCTCGGCGCTGAGCCGCCGTCCGGACCGCCGAGCTCTCGAGCGCCGTCTCACGAAGAAGTGGTAGAAGCGGCTTCACGCTTTGTCGACCTTCTCGAGCAGAACGATAGCGATCCCGCTCAAACCATGCGGCAGCTCACCGTCGAACAAGAGGCAGAAGGCACCGTGCTCCATCCGGCAGCGGTGGAAGCAATCTTGGCGGCAACAAACGACGGCCGCCGGCAGCTCCGGGCGCGAATCCTTCTAGTCGATGACGACCTTCGGTCCCGCAGCCTGCTGGCGCTTCGACTGAGCAACGAGGGGTATTCGGTCTGCACCGAGTCGGACGGCAGGAAAGCGCTGGAAGAGGTTCACGATGAAAGCCCGTCGTTGATTCTCTCGGAAACCGTCTTGCCCAGTCTAGACGGTTATGCGCTGCTCGACGCGCTCAAGCACGAGGGAAAAGGGGATATCCCTTTCCTGTTCATTTCCTCTCGAGCCGATCCCGCTTCCGTCAACAAGGGGCTGCTTCTTGGAGCAGCGGACTATCTCGCCAAGCCGGTCGATTTCGAAGTGCTGTTGACCAAGCTCGACCTGTGCCTTTCTCACCAAGCCCGGCCAGGACAGGCGTCGGCCCCGGCCGACCTCGCCGAAGGTACCTGGGGAGTAAACGAATCGGGGCAGCCCCTGGCTTCCTACTACGACCTCCAGCAGGGATCGGTGATTCTCGGGCGTTTCCGCATCGAGGAAGAGCTGGGAGAGGGGGGAATGGGCAAGGTCTTCAAAGCTCATGACGAACGGCTCGAGGAACCGGTCGTCCTCAAGGTCGTTAAGCCGCAGATCTCCGAAGACGAAGTACTCGAACGCTTCAAACAGGAAATCCGTCTGGCGCGTAAGATCACCCATCCCGGGATCGTTCGCATCTTCGACTTCTGGGAGGCGGGGCCGATCAAATTTGTAACCATGGAGTATCTCGAAGGCTCCAATCTCCGCCAGGAGATGAAGCGCCGGGGCGGCTTCCCGGTTCCGGTGGCACTTCGTGTGGCAACTGAAATGTTCGAGGCACTAGGTGCCGCTCACGACGCAGGGGTGGCCCACCGCGACATGAAGCCACACAATGTCTTGATGCTTCCCACCGGAAACGTGAAACTGCTCGATTTCGGCATTGCCCAGTTACTGGAACAATCCCAGGAGGAATCGGCCGCGCCGGGACACATCCTTGGAACACCGGCTTACATGAGCCCCGAACAACTGGTGGCGGAACCACTCGATCCCCGTTCCGACCTGTACTCCGCAGGGGTGGTCTTATACGAGTTGCTAACCGAGCGCCTTCCGTTTCGCGCCGATGACAGCAAGGAGCTGGCCCGTATGCACCTCACCGCAGATCCGGATCCACCATCGACCTGGAATCGAAAGATCCCCGCCGAGCTCGACGCTCTCTTGATGCGCCTGCTTCAAAAAGCCAAGGAGCACCGGTACCCAACCGCTCAAACGGTAGCGGCGGAGCTCACCAAAATCCGCAAAAAACTCGGCTAGATCGCATCAACTGAGAACCGGTTCACTGTCAGCAATCTGCTCACGGTTCTCCAGAGCCTTCTCCACCTTTTCCAGCCAAGCGGTTAAACAACGGTTGAGAATGTCCTCGGTTCGAGGCACGAGCAGGCGATACTTTTCGGGAACCAGAGCGAGGTCCATCATGGTGATACCGTCTTTCGTGGTAAGGAACGGGGCATCATCCAGAGCCTGCAGCCCGAGGTGGCCCAGTCGGCAAAAGGTGCGATTGAGCAGGGGCTTGCAACGCTTCAATTTGATGCCTTGTACCGCGAAGTTGTTTGCAAGCATCCTCAACCCACCCGACCCCAAAGCAAAAGACGGGCTGTCTCGCCGAATGTCCACCTGCTTCAGTAAGAAAAAAGGAGCGATGACCGCAATCTGCGCCTCGCCGGCCGGAACCGAAACAGATGCGATGGCCTCGGCCAGCAGACGGGGAAGCTCGCCCGAAGCAGGATCGAACTCGATAGGCTCGATTTGCGGGTCTAGATCCGGCAGCCGTTTCTCGATTTCCTGCCGGCTCTCCTTCGAGACCAGCAACCGGCAACCGGAACAATGTCGACAAAGGATCCGGTTGAAGTGTTCCTCCCCGATTTCCTCGGCGTCCTTCACCAGCACCACCATCGGACATGGGGAAACCTGCGCGTCCCTGCTTAGAACCTCCCGGCTCACTTTTTCGGCATGGTCGATGAACCGGCGCTCGAGCGCGTCGAGCTCCTCATCGTCGATGACCGCCACCCGCATTGCTTGAGTAATATGGTCGACGGCCACGACCTGGAGCAGGTGTCGGGAGTAATCGAACGACTCATGGGCCGCTTCCCAATCCGAGTAAGTGAGAATCTGCAACTCGCGTTTGAGAGCGTCGGGGAATCGCTCTACACCTCCCGGACCATGGAGGTTCTCGATGGGAACAATCACCGTTTTGCAGCCGGCGCTGGAAGCGGTCTCGAGCTTGACGTCGAGCCCCCCAACGCCGGTGAGCCGCCCCTGGGTATCGATCTCGCCGGTTATACCCACGTCCCGCCGCAGCTTACGGCCATTTAAAAACGACGCCAGGGCGATGGCAATGGCGCTACCCGCCGACGGTCCGTCCTTTCGCGTCGAGCCTCCCATGAAGTGCAGGTGAACCGGATCACCCACCCGGTCGGGATCGATGCCGAGGCTCTCGGCATTGTGCAGGATTCCGGTGGTAGCCACTTTACGACTCTCGTCCATGACCTTTTCGATATTTCCGGTGGCATGGACCATGCTCAAAGCGCTCGCCGGGCCTCCATCCGTAACCACGCCGCGGATGCGGGTGGCTTGAATGGGAATGATGCTTCCGATACCCCGCTCGACGTCCACACCGAGGGCGAGCATCTCCCCGACCCGATCCTCGTCATTGATATGGCGGGGCATCGTCGGTTCCTCGAGGTAGCGCTTGATGAGCTGGTGAGTAATAGCCACGCCGGCTTTTTCGAGGTCAAAGATCTCGCGACGTTGTAGGCGCAGGAAAAGTGTACGGAGCATCCACTCGAGCTGTCGAACCCCAGCTTCGTGGGTGTAGTTTCGCACCAGCTCGCGAAGGTGCTCTTCTTCACGTTCGGGCTCGAAAAAGATGATTTCCTCTTCCAGGGCGTGCTGCTGACGGATACGGGGAA
>PVMS01162029.1_pt1 | contig 10088 bp, 5 predicted proteins | sample 1853461 | NCBI WGS metagenome assembly PVMS01 (sample SAMN08582032, study PRJNA380276) | Marine sediment metagenome, whole genome shotgun sequencing project. | isolation source: ocean sediment barecode stripped | collected 2017
GCTCCTGAACAACACTGCCGCCGCCGCGCCACATGATCAAAAATTTATTGCAAGGGGGCGGTGGAAAGAGGAACTTATCGTCGATGCCCTGAAATCACCGTCATCGAATTTTCGCGCCGACCCCGAGAGTATTGTGGAGTCCACACAGTATATGCATGACTTTCAACGCCGACGCAAGATCAATACGAAGGTCTCGGTGGAAGGATTGTTTGACCTGACTATTTATAAGGAAGCCAAAGCGAACTAGTCCGGATAAACCGGGATTCAAGGGTTTGAGTCCGGGTGCTCTGGTCCTGTGGTGTTCCCTGTATTCTCAATAATTCCAGCCCTGGCATAAACTGCTCACCATGAAACCTGCAACCCGATACATCCTGTCTGCGACAGGGTTGGTGGGATTCCTGCTGCTGTGGGAAGGCATAGCCCGGAGCGGTCTGGTGTTGACATACCTGTTGCCGCCACCTTCAACCCTGCCGGCAACATTAATTTCCGAGATCAAACTGGGCATTTGGCAGGAAATGCTATGGGCCAGCCTTCGGCATTACACCATAGGATTTGTGATTGGATCGGTACTGGGGGTATCTTTGGGTGTGTGCGTCGCCCTGTTTCCAAAAGTGGAAGCGAGCCAGGCCTGGCTCGCCCGGGTATTCCGTCCGATCCCCCCTCTTGCCTGGATTCCATTCGCGATCATCTGGTTTGGCATATCGGAAACTGCTGCGGCGTTTATTATCTCCATCGGAATTTTCTGGATCAATTACTTCACTGCAATGAGTGCCGTGCAGGCGGTAGATAAGGACCTGATTGAAGTTGCGCGGGCATTCGGACACAGATCGTTCTTGAATTTACTGCGTAAAGTCATTCTGCCGGCTGCAGCACCGGGAATTCTGAGTGGCCTGAGGGCTGGACTGGGACAGGGCTGGATGACTGTGGTAGCGGCAGAACTATTCGGCATTGCCGGTATCGGACAGAGAATGATTGAGGCCTCAGGATTGCTGGCCAGTGAGGTGGTAGTGCTGTATATGTTTTCTATCGCTTTTTTATATGGTATCAGCGACTACATCTTCGTTCGCATCCAGAACAGGATACTGGAATGGCAGCCGTAATAAGTATCGAAAATCTGGCGGTCAGTTTTGACAATAAAACGCCTGTATTCGACAACCTTAATATCACAATCGACAGGGGGGAATTTGTCACAGTTGTTGGCGTATCCGGTGCGGGCAAATCGACATTGTTGCGTGTGATTGCTGACCTGATTCCCCCATTCAAGGGGAAAGTCACGGTGGAAACCGCCGCCGATAGCACGCGGCGTCCCATCGCTATGGTATTCCAGGCGGCGAACCTGATGCCCTGGCGCCGGGTCAAGGATAACATCACCCTGGGCCTGGAGGGGATCAATGTATCGGAGGAACTGAAGCGAGAGCGCATTGCCAGGACATTGAAACTGGTCGGCCTGGAAGGAACCGAGGATCGCTGGCCATACCAGCTGTCAGGGGGCCAGCGTCAGCGGATTGGTATATCGCGGGCCCTCGCAGTGGATCCGGATATCCTGCTGATGGATGAACCGTTCGGCGCATTGGATGCCATTACCCGTACCGGGCTGCAGGATGAACTGTTGCGAATCTGGAAGGAGACTGGGAAATCGATTCTGTTTGTGACCCATGATATAGAAGAGGCGGCCTATTTAGGAGACCGGGTGCTGCTTCTTGGAAATATACCCGCCTGCATTGTGAAAGAATATGTGGTTGAAATTGATCGAAGTGGAAGGCGGGAAGACGAAAGATTCATTCGGCTGGTGGAGGAGATCCGCACCGGATTACGCGATACCATACAACAAACCCAGGCAAAACAGGGGGCTGAGGTAAACAGCGACAATGGCGATTAATCTGGAGCAGAGACCGGTATTCGTCACCGGCTCGGAAAGATCCGGGACAACCCTGGTGATGAGCATCCTGGGATGCCTTCCTCGTATCGCAGTACCAGAGGTGACCTGGTACTACCCGCGTTTCAGGCCGTATTTATTTACTTACGGAAACCTTACGGAAAATTCGAATTTTCGGGTTCTGGTAGATGAAATGGTGCATGGATTGCGCAAGCCCTATTTTGGCATGGTGGTGAACCCGGCGACGTTTGCTACCGAAATCAATGACCGGGCCCTGGCGCAGGAGCAGAGCTTCGCCGGTATTTTTTCGGCAATGCTGGGGTACTACGCGGATAGCCAGGACAAGCCCAGGTGGGGTGAAAAGACGCCATATAATTTGTTTTATATAGAGCAGATCCTTGCAGATTTTCCTAATGCACAAATTGTATTTATCACCCGCGACGGAAGAGACGCCAGCGCAGAATTCCTGCAGGCATCATTTGGCCCCACCAATATTTATGCGGCTGCCGAGCTTTGGCGGGAGGGGCAGCAGGCGGTAAAGCCATGGCGGAAAAATCTGTCACCAGACCAATGGTATGACATCAGCTATGAAGATTTGGTGCGTAAACCGGGAGCTGAAATTAAAAAATTGTGTGAATTTCTAAACGAAGATTACTCCGACGACCTGCTCAAGTTTTACCAATCGCCCACGGCCCAGGGGCGCGGGCGAACCAAAGATAATGCTGCTCTGGCACATCCGATTTCTGATAAATATATTGGCCGTTACAAGATGGAATTAAGCTTTCGCGAACAGCGAATCATGGCCTGGCGGGCGGGGGATACATTGCGCGAACTCGGATATGGAGACATCCCGGAGCCCCTGGAGTTAGACTCGGCGGAAACGGCGTATCTGGATGAAATGGACGGCCGTTTTCGTGCCGCATCGCTGGATTCCCCGGGCGGCTGGATTGTATATGAGAGTTACAACGACTGGTTAATCGATCAGCGGGAGTGCCGTCGTCGTGCCGGGGTGTGGAGCGATATACCGGAACCGCCGCCGTTCCCCATCGGCCACAAACAGGAAGAGTATTTGTCGGGGATGCGTGCAGCACGCTGCTGGAAGCAGCATTTTTCGGTAAAGCGTGAGTATTCCCAGGTCAAATCCGTTCTTTAGAATACGCCTGCAAGGGCTCAAGTCAAAAGCGTCGCTTGTTTACTTCGGACAGGTGCTATCAGGGTGTAATAACTCCCTGTCATTCCCCCAGTCTTTCGTCATGAATTTTCTGCAGGTATTGCCTGATCTGAGGGTATTTCCCGACGATGCGTAACATTGCAACCCGGGTAACGCGGAGTAATTTGCAGGGTGTCTTCGCCACCACGGTGGCACTTCTGCGATGGGTTCCGGATTGCTCTCCAAGCAAGGATGACTCGCCGAGAATTTCCCCATCCTGAAAGGTTGCAATCTGGTGGGTCGCACCGCTGGCATCGTGTTTGCGAACAGAAACTTTGCCATGGATAATGATATAGACGTTGTCGCCGCGCTCGGATTCACCAACGATAGTGTCGCCAGCGAGAAAGGTGACCTCCGCAGCATTATTCTCAACGTAGTTCAGGTCTTCGCTGCTCAGACCATCGAATAATTCCGCTTCATCCAGCAGATCGGAAACCGGCTCGCTACTATCCGGTCTGACCACCCAGATACTGGTGATGCTGGCTATTTCCTGCTCGACTTTACGTTTGATAATGTTATAACCCTTGGCGCTTATGTCTCCATGGCCATACAGTTTCTCAACATGATTCCATCCGCGTTTGATCATTGACCTGTGTGCGGTCAGTTCCATGTTACGCTGATAGAAGCCGGAAAATTGACGCTTGGCCATCTTGAGTTCTCGTCGGTAGCGTTTCCCTCTGGCCTTGTAGTTTGCAATAAGCGCGTCACGAGCCGATTCCGCCAGGTCATGCTGTTGTTCCAGCATGCTGGTAATGCTGTTGCTTATGATAACTTTCGCGCTATGCCGTTCAATTTGTTGAATCAACCGCAGGAACTGGTACCTGGAAAGCAGCCTGGACAGCCACAGCTTTTCCCTGGAGTGACGAAGCAAATTATCTTCCAGTCGCACGAACAGGCTTTTGTGGTTGCTGTCGCGTAAGGCATTGTGTTCATTTTTACCCTTACGCAGTGCCTCCTGCATACCATACAGAGTGTCATTCATTCTGAGGTAAATATACTGGCTGATAACATCGGATTCATACAGCGACTCCAATACCTTCCCTTCAGTTTGATAGGCACGAAAAATGGCAATATATTCATCATCATCGTGTTTTTCGCTTCCCTCGTCATACATGCCGATGCTGAATGCCAGTCGAATTCGAATCATCAGGCCTTTGATGGCAGATTTTTGCAGCAGCGAATAATTTCGAAGTTCGCTCAACCAGGAATTCGATTCTTTCCTGGCGGTGATCAGGGAATTTCTCAGTTCGAGTTCTTCTCCCTCGGTCAACTTGTTGAGGCCGAGTCTCTCCATGAATGGGCGGATGGTTGGAGCGCTGATCAGCAGTGTGAACAGGACCACACCAATGGTCAGGTCAAACAGGAACTGTTTCTCGGGCAGGTCATCCGGAATGGATAGCACAACAGCGATTGCCAGGCCGCCCTTAAGTCCTCCCCACCACATAATGTGTCGTTCAGCCATACTGATATGTGGCAGCTTAAATACTTTTATCGCAGCCGGGACGATACTGTAAACCGAAAATGCCCTGGCGCCGAGAATCAAAATTACTACGAACAGAACAGCACCGAGTACCGCCATGATACTGTCGAAATTGATGGTCAGGCCAACCAGCAGGAAAAGCAGGGAATTGCAGGACAGGGCGATAACTTCCCAGCTGCTGTGAATGGAATGTGTTGCGTCCGCTCGAAACCGGATCGTACTGAATCGTTTTAGCGCAATGGCGGATCCAACCACCGCCATTACCCCGGACACATGCAAGGCATGTTCGGCAAGGACAAAGCTGGCATAGGCAATGACGATAGACGTAGTCAATATGACCGGCATTTCGCTACGCATACGATACAGTAATTCGCATACTGCAAACCCGAGCAGGCTACCGACGATAACCCCACCGATAAAAACACGTAAAAACTCGGCAACGATACTGCCTGAGTCAGACCAGCCGATACCCCCGCCCTGCACCGCAATGCCCAGCAGAATGGTAAAAGCAACAATGGCGGTGGCATCGTTTAAGAGCGACTCACCTTCAACCAGGACATTAAGGCGATTGGGTGCTCCCAGTTCCTTGAACAGGGCAACCACCGCAACCGGGTCAGTGGCTGATATCAGCGCACCAAACACCAGAGCAACAATCAGCTCGACGTCCAGCAACCACCAGACACCAAGACCGACCACAAAGGTAGACATCAGCATTGCCGGTATAGCCAGCATCAGAATCGGCAGCAGATCCCGATGCAGTTGCCGGGTATCAATACTGTAGCCCGATTCAAATATGAGTGCCGGGAGGAAGACAAAGAACATGATTTCCGGCCCAAGCTGAAAGTGGCTCAATGGCTCGAGCGGTGTCCAGCTTTCAGCAATTTGACGGAGGAAGATTCCGACAATGACCAGAAGAATCGTATGTGGTATATGCAGCTTCCTGGATATGCCAGTCATGAGCATGGCGATCCCAAGCAGGATAACAAGGACAAAAATGACTTCGTCAGCAGCCATTTTTTATTATTCGTTTGTTCGTCATATAGAGCACATGCGTCGTTTTCAGTACAACACTGTCTTTCAATGCCTAGTGTAGCAATCTTTTGGGTGCAGCACTTTCCTCACTTTGTCTTTCCGAACGAACATCCTCGCTTTGTCGGCATCACCTTATCCTCTCGAAATGAGCGCAGCGATTGAGAGATCTCCATCAGTGCGCTATGTCGCCAGGAGATTTCTCGTCGCTTCGCTCTGTCGAAATGACAAACTAAAAAGACGTTCGCTTGATGAGATGACGAGATTGAGAGATACGCATCTTTCGGGAAGTGACAGAGCGTCATGCTCGATCTGGAATTAAACGTCGCTGCACGTCCCCGCAGTTAACAGATTGCCGCGGTCGCTGCGCTCCCTGGAAAAGACTGGTAAAATTCGCTTTGCCTTGGTGCAATACTCGGGCTTTTAACCTTTATAAATTAATTTTGCCCACAAAATCAGTCACTGCACGTTTGTATCCGGCCGGGATGCTCAACACCCTGAGTCGCCACGAAGTTGAACGTCTTCACGATGCCAGCCAGGGAGATTTGTCGGGGTTGCTGCGTCGGTGTGCCCTGGCGGTGCTCAATAGCGGGAACCAGGGGGATGACGCCGAGGCGCTACTGGAGAATAACCGGGAATTTAAAATTGAGGTGGAGCAGGTTAACCGGGGGCTGAGGCTGCAACTGTCCAATGCCCCGGGATCGGCGTTCGTTGATGGACGTATTATCGAGGGTATACGTGAACTGCTTTCATCGGTGATACGGGACCTGGTCTATTTTGACAGCGAGATCAACGGTCATCCCCATCACGATCTGGCTTCATCGGCAGGCATTACCAACGCCGTGTTCGAAATGCTGAGAAACGCCCGGGCGTTGACACCCCAGGTGAATCCCGAACTGGTGGTGTGCTGGGGTGGTCACTCAATAGCCGAAGGGGAGTATGAATATACCAAGGAGTGCGGCTATCAGCTCGGATTGCGACGGCTTAATATCATCACGGGTTGCGGGCCGGGAGCGATGAAAGGACCAATGAAAGGTGCCGCTATCGGCCATGCCAAGCAGCGGGCAGAGTCCCGTCGTTACATTGGTATATCGGAACCCGGGATTATCGCAGCGGAATCTCCAAATCCGATTGTCAGCGAGCTGATCGTTATGCCGGACATCGAAAAGCGCCTTGAGGCTTTCGTCCGCCTGGGACACGGCGTTATCGTCTTTCCCGGGGGACCGGGGACAACGGAGGAAATACTCTACCTGCTGGGTATCCTGTTGCACCCGTCAAACCGTGACATTCCTTTGCCACTTATTTTGACCGGGCCGGTGGAATCAGCCGGTTATTTTGAACAGATCGATCATTTCATACGGCTGACCCTCGGCGAAGAAGCCAGCGCCCGCTACGAGATCATAATTTCAGACCCGACCCGCGTAGCACAGTCTATGGGACAGGGGATGGAGTCGGTACGAAAGTTTCGCATTGCCCATAACGATGCATTCTATTTCAACTGGTTATTGCAAATAAACAAGGAATTCCAGATACCCTTCAAGCCCACCCATGAAAATATGTTGGCAGTGCAGATTGATCGCTCTTTGCCCCTGCACCAGCTGGCTGCTAACCTGCGCCGTGTGTTTTCCGGCATTGTCGCCGGGAATGTGAAAACCGATGGCATCAAAGCCATACGCCAGAATGGGCTTTTCGAAATTTGCGGGGACCATGAAATCATGGCATCCCTCGACGCGCTGCTGGGGATGTTCGTACGGGATAACCGTATGAAACTGCCTGGTGGAAAAGCCTATCAGCCCTGCTACCGCGTAGTTGCCTGATTTCCGGGGTACCCGCTCTGCAAGTTCTCGGCGGGAAACGCCAAGGAATAAATTCTTGCCGATGTACTGTCACTTGTATATGATGTTTTGATAATAAATCCGGACTAATTAGAGCTTTTTGAAAGACGATAGCGCACAAATTAAAACTACAAATAGAACGAATCTGGATTATTATCATAGTCCGACACAGTTTCGGTTTGATAGCTGGCATAGACTGGCTGAATACACTACCCGGTTAGGTGCCAGGCAGCAGCGGCAGCAGGACGTCACCAGACTTTCGGATAAAACCTCTGCGCTACTGTCAGTGTTGCAGACACTGGAGGACTACACTGCTTTCCCGTCAGACGATGATTTTGACCTGTTGTGGAGATTGTTCAGGAGAAAAGACTATACGACATTATCCTGGTGTGCCGAGATTATCGTTCGCGCCTTATCAAGCGGTAGCTATAGGCTCCGTGGTATAGACTTGAACTCTGCACTGGATCTGAAGCAGGAGGAACGCAACGAGTACCGCAAGCACAAAAAAAGAGCAGGGACCGGACCACAAAAAACCGTATTTTGAGGTCCTGTTTGTAGACAAGAATGGCAAGGATGAAACCAGAAATCTGAGGAAAGGCTTTGAAAGAATCAGCCGCGAGGAAGATAATTTTGTCTATGATATTGTTGTCGTTCCCAGTTTCGAAGACGCATTGATTGCGATCCTGTTTAACTACAATATTCAGGCTTGTGTGATTCGTTATGAATTTCCGTTACGTTCGAAGAATCATCTTCAGATCCTGCAGCGCTATCTAAATTCGATAAGCGAAGTCGAATATGAAGATATGCCCGATATCGGCTACGGCCCGTTACTGGGTCACTTCATTGCACAATTACGGCCGGAACTGGATTTGTACCTGGTTGCGGATGAATCAGTGGAGGCTGTTGCCGGTAGTTCAGCGCAAACATTTCGACGAATATTCTATCGACAGGATGATTACCTTGAACTGCATTTAAACTTGCTGCGAGGCATCCAGGAGCGATACGAAACGCCGTTCTTCAATGCGCTGCGGGCCTACAGCCGCAAACCTACCGGTGTATTCCATGCCATGCCCATCTCCAGGGGGAAATCCGTGACCAAGTCTCACTGGATCCAGGATATGGTCAAGTTCTATGGTATTAACATATTCCTGGCTGAAACGTCGGCAACATCCGGGGGTCTCGACTCCTTGTTGCAGCCCCACGGGCCAATCAAAAAGGCTCAGGAACTGGCAGCTCGTGCGTTTGGCGCAAGGCGCAGTTATTTTGTCACCAACGGGACGTCCACTGCAAACAAGATCGTGGTGCAGGCCCTGGTCCAGCCCACGGATATAGTTTTAATCGATCGGGACTGTCATAAATCCCATCACTACGGAATGGTATTGGCGGGCGCGCATGTGTCTTATCTCGATTCCTATCCGTTACATGATTTTTCCATGTACGGTGCGGTGCCACTGGCCGAAATCAAGGGGCGTCTGCTCGCCTATCGTGAGGCTGGAAAACTCGATCGGGTCAAAATGCTGTTACTGACAAATTGCACTTTCGACGGCGTGGTGTATAACGTCGAGCGGGTCATGGAAGAATGCCTGGCGATCAAGCCCGATCTGGTTTTTTTATGGGATGAAGCCTGGTTTGCTTTTGCCGCATTCACGCCGACTTATCGGCAGCGTACGGCCATGGCAACCGCCGATAAGCTGGTCAGGAAATATCGCAGTGGGGAGTATCGCGATCTTTACGAAAAGCAACAACAGGAATTGTCCGAAAATCCAACCACAGAAACCCTGCTGGGGACATCGCTTTTACCGGATCCGGACAAGGTGAGAGTCCGGGTTTATGCGACGCAATCGACACACAAGTCTCTTACCTCGCTGCGACAGGGTTCCATGATCCATATATATGACCAGGATTTCAAGCAACAGTGCAAGGAGCCGTTTGATGAAGCGTTTATGACCCATACGTCGACATCTCCAAATTACCAGATCATAGCGTCCCTGGACCTCGGCCGTCGCCAGGTAGAACTGGAAGGCTATGAAATGGTGCAGAAACAGATTGAACTCGCGATGTCTATTCGTGAACAGGTTGCGATGAGTCCGAAACTCAAACGCCATTTTCGATTCCTGGTCGCCCGGGATCTTGTCCCGCCGGAATTTCGGCCATCAAAAAGTGAAGCGTATTTCGATTCCGAAACCGGCTGGGCAAACGATCACATGGAGGAAGCCTGGGAGACCGATGATTTTGTTGTCGATCCAACCCGACTCACTTTATACGTGGGAGCGACGGGCATAGACGGAGATACTTTCAAAAATAAACATCTGATGGACAAACATGGAATCCAGGTGAACAAAACCTCCCGTAATACCGTATTGTTCATGACCAACATCGGAACGACACGAAGCTCGGTTACATTCCTGATATCGGTATTAAATAATATTGCCAGTGACCTGGAGCAGGAACAGGAAGAGTATGGAAGGTCCGAGCGAAAATTGTTTGAGAAACGGGTGAAATCCCTCACCGAGGACTTGCCGCCGCTGCCGGATTTCAGCAGGTTTCATGAAGCGTTCAGCCCTGGCAAAGACAACCGAACCCCGGAAGGGGATTTACGGACAGCATTTTTTTTCTCGCCTACCACGAAGAGAATTCCGAATATATGGCTATTGGCGA
>PVMS01029544.1_pt1 | contig 10087 bp, 11 predicted proteins | sample 1853461 | NCBI WGS metagenome assembly PVMS01 (sample SAMN08582032, study PRJNA380276) | Marine sediment metagenome, whole genome shotgun sequencing project. | isolation source: ocean sediment barecode stripped | collected 2017
GCACTGTCAGCGTATCTTCGCCTATGATTGACAAGACATGCTCGTTCAGGTCGACTTTGCCCAAGATGCGCCGGCCGTCGAACAACTGGACGTCGACGATTCGGGATCCACGAATTTCGTCAATCGCGTCCCAATCAATCGTCACGATATCCATATACTCCGTGTCGACGTCAAGGTCCTCCCCATCCGCGAGGCGCTTGATCGTGCCGATCACTACGCTGCCGTCTTTCAGATAGACTTCGGCAGCGTCGACAGCGGACAAACCAAGCACTAGCACCAGTGCTGCAATCGCCAATCTCATCTTGATCTCCACTATGTCATTGAGTTGCAGTCAAATTCTATCGTGTCACAGCTGTCTGGTGGTAATTAGGGTGCAGCCATCGACCAGCAACTATGGTTGGGGGAGATTTAATTTCGAATGCGACGATCTCTGATTTCTTCGTTTCGTCCCCAGATGTCCACCTTGGCGCGCAAACCAGGATCAACTACCGTCACCCGAGGTAAACCACGGTGTCAAAATCTGCGGCTGATCGTTCTATTACATCAACTTGGGTTACGATGGGTTGTGAAATCTTTTCATTGAAAATCCGCGAGTCGATGGACAATTTCGAAGATAGCGATCGGCGTAGCCCCTACCGTAATCAGACAGACGCTTCGCTCACCAAATCGAATTCTTGGGATCAGTTTGCGGGATATTTGCGTGATTGAGTTGTGCTGGGTTGTGCATTGTTGTGCAAAAGGAGCAACGGACGCCCAACCTCAATACGTTATAGTTCAAATACTTAGAGCTTAGTCATCGTTTCCCGAAAGCGGCTGTTCAGATAACCCAAAATCCACGTAATCTAGAGTCCACTTTCGGCGGCGATCTCAACCGATCAAGGCAACATTCTTATCCATAACGGCGGCTCACAAAAGCAAAGCAGCCGCCAAATCATCTCACCCGCTAACTGGACCGGGATTCAGTGTTTTCACCTATACAACAGTTGATGCTGCGTGCGGTAGTTTTCGATTTGTACATATCAGATACCGCGATCCCCGACTGGATGCCTGCGGTTTGTAAGTATATCTACGCATTTTGCGATTGTGACTAATCCCTTACAAAGGACCCAGGATTCATCACAGGAAAATTGCAGTGGACCTTATATTCTTAATTTGCACAATAAGTGGCGTGACGGGCGCCTTGCTCATTGGATTGACGTTACTGCTAATCGCGCTGGGAAAAATCGAGGTTTAGATCTATAGCATTTGCTCTAAGCAGCTTTGACTAGCCTGATTTCCCGGCTACGATATTGTGCTCAACAATCAACTGGTACAGTCGCTGATACCCGTCGGCGACCGCTGCTCCGAACACAGGATCTTCGACGGCGTCGATTTCCTCATCGATAATTTTCCAATCTTCTTTGGTGAGGATTTCCATGGCTAATGGAAACAGCTTCTTTTCCTCTCTTAGCATGTGCTCACGCAGTGATCGAATATAGGCAAACCCCGCAGCCCCGAGTTGTTCACGTACTTCGACCGAGTCGGCACGCGATGTGCGGAGTAATTTTTCGAAATTCCGACCGGCCAAGCCGATCTCGATATGTTCTTCCAACAGACCGTCGACATCAGCGCGAGCGCCGGCATCACGCTTGACAAGTCGTGCAAAGACAAGATTTTCTATCGGGTGATGAAATCGATCAGGATACTGAGTCATGTAACGCATGATATTCTGCAGTAAGGGGTAGTCTGGTGTTTTTCCTACCTCGATCGCCAGAATCTCAGATTCGAGGACTTCTAGTAATTTCGCAATGTTGCCGTGGTCACGATCAAGTGCCGCAACGATATTTGACATTTGAATTGGTTTTTGCACTTCTTTCTGAATTGAATCGCGGTACACGTTGATGCTGAACTGAACCAAAGTCTCCTACAGACAATACGGAGCATATATCCGTTGATTTACCTACTGTAATCTCGGTTAATCCTTAGGCCGATATCGTGTTTTTCCCAGTCGGAGGAACGATGTGGAGAGAATTACCGCTGCTAAGCGGATACATAAATAACTGAAACTATTGCTGTATCTGCATAACCATGCGCACGAGTTGCGCCAGGGATCTGACCTGCATTTTTTCCATCACCCGGGCTCGATGAATTTCGACAGTGCGTTGACTGACTTCCAGGTCGCCCGCTATTACTTTATTGGCTTTGCCCAAAACGACCAGCTCCAGGACCTGTTTTTCCCGCGGCGTCAATTTTTCGAAACGTTTTTCAACCTCCCCTCGCTCGAGTATCACATCTCTGTTTTCTCGATCGTCCTCGATCGCCTTGCTGATGCGATCAAGGAGTTCATGATCTCGAAACGGCTTGGGGATAAAGTCGACGGCCCCTCGCTGCATCGCTTCCACGGCCATCGGAATATCACCGTGGCCTGTAATAAAAATGATTGGCAATATCGCCCGCATTTCTATCAACTTCTGCTGCAGTTCCATACCGCTCATGCCCGGCATCCTTATGTCCAGTACGAGACAGCCCGGACTTTCAGGATCATATTCCGCCAGAAATTCATCGGCGGAGGCAAACGACCGGCTGGTCAGAGCTACCGATTTCATCAGGAGACCCAGTGAATCACGCACGGCTTCGTCGTCGTCAACAAGAAATACTGTTGGGCTGTGTTCTGTCATAACCTGGATTCCGAGATAACGGGCAACGTAAAGTAGAAAGTCGTGCCGCCCTTTGGGTTTTTTTTATAGCTTAACACGCCACCGTGCGACTCGATGATGGATCGACATATTGCAAGTCCCAGTCCCATTCCAGAGGTCTTGGTCGTGAAAAAAGGCTGAAAGATCTTCTTTTCGTCTTCTTTTGTAATCCCGGATCCATGATCTGTCACCATTATTCTTACCTGGTCATTTGGAGACTTGTCGACCGTGACAGAGATTCCATCGTCGTAATGATTCATATTCATCATTGCATCAATGCCATTGCGAATCAGGTTCAGGATGACCTGTTGAATCTGCACGGTGTCGACCAAAACTTTTGGCAATCCTTTGGCAACGTCGATTGTCAAAGTAACTCCATTATCCCGGGCGTCGACCTCAGCAAGAACCGTAAGGTCGCGGAAAAGCTCGTCAAAGCTCACCTCCCGTCGACCGAGTTCCTTCTTCTTGACGAATTGTCTCAGTCTTCGGATGACCTCACCGGCTCGTCGGGCCTGGGCGTTGCATTTCTTCAATGCGGTCAAAATCTCATCATCATCGCTTTGACCGGATTCGATCAGGCGCTGACAAGCCTGCGTGTATGTTGCGATCGCTGTCAACGGCTGGTTCAGCTCATGAGCCAGGCTTGCCGCCATTTCGCCCAGTGTGCTGAGGCGCCCGAATTGGGCCAATCTTTCGCGGGTCTGGTGTATTTCCTCTTCGGTGCGCTTTCTTTTTGTTGCGTCCCGAACGATGCCGACGAACTTGGGCTGACCATCCGTCGGAATTTCACCAACGGAGAGATCGATCGGAAAAACCGGACCGCCTTTTCGCCTGGCCTGAGCTTCCCGGCCGATGCCGATAATCTTCGCATCGCCTGTGTCGAGATAGTTACGAATGTAGCTGTCGTGTTCCCCTTTATATGGTTCGGGCATCAAAAGCGACACGTTTTTCCCAAGAACTTCCTGGGCATCGAAACCGAATATGACCTCCGCAGCGGAATTGAAGGTCTCAATACGACCCTTGTGATCAATAACGATAATGGCATCAACGGCCGCATCGAGCAACGCTTTCCATTCGGATGCTGCATGCGAATGGTTATCCGCTGCCGGCCGTTCAGAGCGACCGGTCATAGGTACAATTCAAGATACAGCTACGCATAGCATCGAATTCCGATTGCCAGTTTGAGGCAGTATAACCCGGTAAAACGCGGTATAAAGGAACAAATGAAGTTGAAGCATTCATTACATGGGATCTTGATCGCGTTTGCGTTGACGACATGCCTGCCGTCACATCCGGCTCGTGCTGCCGACCAGGAGAAATCCAAATTCGACGTGAACTTCCGATATCGGTATGAGTTCGTCGATCAGGACGGTTTCACCAAGGACGCACACGCATCGACTCTGCGAACACGATTGGCATATCGCAGCCGGTACTTCTCCAATTTTGGATTCCTTATCGACTCATTCGTACCTAATATTGGTAATATGAAAAAGTATATTGAATCCAAATTCAACGTGAGGAGATAGTCATGCGTTGGTCCACAACAGTAATTATTGTGCTGGCAATGGTAGTCGCAGCCTGCCAGCCACAGCCCGTCGGAACTGCAAATCAGGCTGATACAGGCGGATCCGCGGCCGGTGATTTCGGGCCGCCACAAGGTGATCCCATCCAGGCTCTAATTACGTCCGCGCCGGACGTACCGCCACCTGTGAATCGTGACTACCCGGCGAAAGTCATCGTCGATATGGAAGTCCGCGAACTGGATATGGAAATTTCCGAAGGCGTTACTTATACATTCTGGACGTTCGGCGGATCGGTGCCAGGCAGCTTTATTCGAATAAGGCAGGGCGATACTGTTGAGTTTCATCTCAAGAATCATCCCGATTCAAAGATGCCGCATAATATTGATCTGCACGCGGTAACGGGACCCGGCGGTGGTGCAACATCGAGCTTTACGGCGCCGGGCCACGAAACCGTCTTCAGCTTCAAGGCATTGAATCAGGGCCTGTTCGTTTATCACTGTGCGACGGCCCCGGTCGGCATGCATATTGCCAATGGAATGTATGGCCTGATCCTCGTCGAGCCGCCGGAGGGCCTGCCGCCGGTGGACAAAGAGTTTTACGTCATGCAAGGCGAGTTCTACACCGTCGGCAAGTACCGCGAAAAGGGTCACCAGCCGTTCGACATGCAAAAAGCAATCGAAGAGAACGCGACCTACGTCTTGTTCAACGGTTCAGAGGGCGCCCTGGTCGGTGAGAATGCAATCAATGCCAGTGTTGGTGATACTGTGCGGCTATTTGTCGGCAACGGCGGGCCAAATCTCGTATCAAGTTTTCACGTAATCGGTGAAATTTTCGACAAGGTGTTTCAGGAGGGCGGAACCCGCTACCAGGAGAACGTACAGACAACACTGGTTCCCGCCGGCGGTTCTGCGATGACAGAATTTCGGGTGGAAGTTCCAGGCACTCTCATCATCGTCGACCATTCCATTTTCAGAGCATTTAACAAGGGCGCCCTTGGGATGCTCAAAGTCGATGGTGACGACAACCTGTCGGTTTACACGGGCAAGGAGGTCGATAATGTTTATCTCGGCGACAAGGTTGCGGCCGATGAATTATCATTCGTTAGCGATGTCACTCTGGCAGAAGTTACCGGGACAGCGACAAAGGAGCAAAGAGTAAGCGCGGGCCGCGTCCTGTACAACGGCACATGTTCGGTCTGTCACCAACAAAATGGCGAGGGTCTTGCGGGCGTCTTTCCGCCGCTTGCCAATTCGGACTACCTGATGGCCGATACCGACCGCGCGATCGAAATTGTGCTTAATGGCCTGACGGGTCCCGTCACTGTCAATGACAGCCCCTTCAATTCCGTCATGCCGCCAATGAGCCAGTTGAATGACGATGAAATAGCCAACATCCTGACTTTCACGCTCAATAACTGGGGCAACGAAGGGGATGCGGTTAGTTCGAAAGAAGTCGCCGAGATTCGTGCGGCGACGGAACGGACGAGAGGGGCCGCAAACTAGAGACAATGCGAGTCTTCGTCGTCTCATTCATTGTCGCCGTATTCCTCGCCGGGATTGCGCAATTCTCACAGGCCAGTGAGTTTGTGCAAATCCCGGGCGGCGAATTCCACTCGGTTATTCCGGAAGCGGAAGGTGACAATCGCATTGAGATTGCCGATTTCCTGGTGCAGGAGGCACCGGTAACCAACGCTGAGTTTCTGCGATTCGTCTTGCACCAGCCGGACTGGCAGCGTGGGAGAGCGGTGTCGTTGTTCGTCGATGATCAATATCTCTCTACATGGGCTGGTCCGATCTCCTTAGGGCCTCAGTCGGGGCCACAACAGCCGGTGACGCAGGTAAGCTGGTTCGCAGCGAACGCATATTGCGAGTGGCAAAACGCCCGCCTGCCAAGCTGGTACGAATGGGAATACATTGCCGCCGCTAGTGGCAGTATGGCTGACGCAAGAGCATTGCCCGGGTGGCGCCAGGAAATTTTATCCTGGTACTCACAGGCCGGCGGTGATCGGCTTGGTGACGTACGCAGCGGACCGGCGAACTACTACCATGTCTTTGACACTCACGGACTGGTCTGGGAATGGGTGGATGATTTCAATGCGTTCATGGTGACCGGCGACAACCGGGAGCAAGGCGGTGCAGACCAATTACAGTTTTGTGGGGCGGGTGCGATCACCATGGAAGAGAAGGAGAATTATGCTGTATTGATGCGGGTTGCGATGCTAAGCGCGCTCGAGGCGAAATACACGACACGCAACCTGGGTTTTCGTTGTGCTCGACAGGGCGAGGCAGGCAGTGAATAAGGTGAAGTGGCTTGCGTTTCCAGTATTACTTGTGGCGTCGATTGCCCCAACTTCGGGTGATGATTTGTTGCCGCCGAATTCCGTGTACCACTTGCAGGTATCTGTTGAAGACCAGTCTGGAGAGACGTCAGGGCTGGACCGGTACCGGGGCAAGCCCGTTTTGGTAACGATGTTTTACACCAGCTGTCCCCACGTGTGCCCGATGCTTATTAGCACTATCAAATTCACGGAATCCAAACTCTCGGAGCAAGAACTCGCCGGCCTTCGCGTGTTAACGATCAGTATCGATCCGGAGCGCGACACGCCGGAGAAATTGCGCGAAACGATGGAGCGCCACTACGTCGATGCCAGTCGATGGTCGATGGTGAGGTCGGACCCCGGCGACCTGCGCGCGATAGCCGGTGTTTTTGGTGTCAGGTACAAAAAACTGGCCGACGGTGAGTTTAATCACACGACCCGGATTATCCTGCTTGATCAAGACGGTACGCAGGTTGCCAGCACAGAGCAGCTCGGCCGAACCGATGCGGTTTTTCTGGAAGCGATCAAGAAGAGCCTTCAATGACCTAAGGGAATTACCTGCTTGGACAGACCCACCAGCAATATGTAGGCAAATACACTAATCGCCGCTACAAAGCTGATGGTTTGGCTCCTGGAGCCGGGCAGAGAACGCATGCAGATTGTTCCGAGCACGATATACACGAGCAGAGCCACAATTTTCGCAAGCAGCCACGGTGTCGTGAAAGGGTTCAGGCCGATCAGGCTCAACATTCCGATTGCACAGGCCAGCAGCACCGTGTCGTTAATGTGCGGCAGCACTTTGAGCGCTTTGCCAAGAGGCTGGTCCGGGTACATGCTAAGTCTCGCATACCTGTAAATAAACAGTGATCCGGAAATCACAACACAGGCAACGTGGGCCAGCTTGAGCATGTAGTAGAAAGTCATTTTGTCTAAGTATAACCCCCAATTTAATTCCAGGCCGGCATGAGACAAATTAACACCCTGTTCGAATTTCATCGGTCATCGGCCCGTAGTCATGTCAATTGCTCAATTTGATTCTGACCTGGTACGTCGGTACAACATTAATGGACCGCGGTATACGTCCTACCCAACGGCGGATCAATTTCGCGACGGTGCATGGATAGACGCCTACAAACAATCAATAGCCGCAACAGGCTGCCGCGCCCTGTCGTTGTATATGCACATACCGTTTTGCTCAACAATTTGCTACTACTGTGCGTGCAACAAAATCAGTACGGCGAACCTGAAGCGGGCGGACTCTTATGTGCAGCGCCTGGTGCACGAAATTGCATTGCACGCCAGGCTGATCGATGCTCCGCACACCGTTGAACAACTGCATTTCGGTGGCGGCACGCCAACTTTTCTTGACGACGATCAATTCAATCGGATCTTTGAGGCGATGCACACCTACTTTAACCTCGCGGAGGGCGGGGAACAGGATTTCTCGATCGAAATCGACCCGCGCAAACTGCCCACGATTCGTATAGACAATCTTGCGAAGCTCGGTATCAATCGTGTGAGTATTGGCGTACAGGATTTCGACCCGGCAGTCCAGGTCGCTGTCAATCGAATTCAATCCGTAGAGGAAACACGGGCCATCATCGATGCCGCCCGGGACAACGATATTCGATCTATCAGCATTGACTTGATTAATGGACTGCCAAAACAAACTGTCGAGGGATTTACGCGCACGCTCGAACAGGTAATTGATCTGCAACCGGATCGTCTGTCGCTTTATAGCTACGCTCATTTGCCGCAACGTTTCAAAACGCAACGACAAATTAATTCAGATGATCTTCCCAATGCAGATTCGAAATTGAAACTGCTCGGTATGGCTGTCAACATGCTGGCCGAGGCCGGTTACGAGTACGTTGGCATGGACCATTTCGCGAAATCGTCGGACTCTCTGATACAAGCGCAAAAAAATGGCACCTTGCACCGCAATTTTCAAGGTTACACAACCCACGGTCATTGCGAGCTGATAGGTCTTGGTGTCAGTTCGATCGGCAATATCGGGCGCGTCTATGTGCAAAATAGCAAGACTTTGCACGAGTACTATCAGTCGATCGACGCTGACGAGCTGGCAATTACGCGTGGATTCGCATTGGACGATCAAGACGTTATCATCAGTCAGGTTATCCAGGATCTTATGTGCAAGTTCGAGATCGACATGTCAACATTCGAAAAAAGAACCGGGCTTAACTTCCGCGAACATTTCAGAGATCGATGGCCGCGCTTAGTACAGTTTGAGAGTGACGGTTTACTGGAACTGGAAACGAATCGGATAAAGGTCACAGATCAAGGGCGTTTCTTAGTCCGGAACATCTGTATGACATTCGACGATTTCCTCAGCCGGAACACGCAGAAGTTTTCGAAAGCGATCTAGCTAGCTAACGGCACTTGAAAACAAGCCAGGCGAAACACGCGAGCAAAGCGAGCCCCCCACCGGCGTTACCCATGACAATGGCAGGATTCTGTGATCCTTCCGAGTAGATGCCGAGCCAGGCCAGAAAAACGGTCAGGGCCAGTAAAACGAATGAAACGGCTCGATTTTGGCGCCGCCGCAATGATAGTCCCACGAGGCCGAGCACCAGTAATCCGATGGTGCCGGCGATCAGGCGGTGCATCGGTCGCGCCCAGGACATCACCTCTTGCGCTTCTGCCGCCAGGCGCAGGTAGGAACTGATCGATACCAGTGTTATCACCAGGATTAAACCGATAATTGCGGTCGACTTCATATCCGCTTTCCGTTCAATCCTTGACGGGTGGTAGATCTATCGCGACACCTCGAACCAGGCGAACAAACTTCGGCGATTTCTTCCAGTCCACACGATCGTGGCCGTGTTGAAAACTCCACACCCAGGCGGATTCCGGTTGAAAACTGTAGTCGTTTGCTGTCCAGTACTCTGCGGCTTGCGCGTGTGGAAAATACTCAACATCAATTGTAGGCGGCGATTTGGCCTTGCGCAGGTCACTGATCGAGAACATCTCGTCTTTGGAAGGCATCCGCCAATCATCAAAGCCACAAAACTCTTCGTCATTGGCCGCGGCTGTAATACTCCAGGTATCGCACTGGCTGCTGTTGCAGGTACCGGCATCTGCCGTGCCACGGTAATCGAGTTCATGGTGTGCCTGAGTCGGATTGAACCAACTGTATGTATTGTGCCAGTCGTGCAGTCCTCCCTGATCCGTTTTCAATTCCCAGATCAGGCCGCTGTGCGTATCCCGAAGGCACGAATGCGCATCGTCCCGCAGGAGGGTGTAACGGATCCGGGGCTCCTCGCTATCCGCCGGTTCGTCCGTCCCGCAGCCGAATAAAATGCCAACAGCCATCAAGAACCAGAATTTTAGCACGGCGTTGAACTTCCTTTTTTTCGTTTGCCTAATGGCCGCCATTTGACCACCGATCAGCGAAACATAAATACGTATTTCCCCTAGTGTTTTGAGAATGGTGCCCGTAATAGGGTCATGCATTAAGGAAATTATCAAAACCTAAGGTGAAATACGTATTTATGTTTCGCTGATCGGTGGTCAAATGGCGGCCATTAGGCAAACGAAAAAAAGGAAGTTCA
>PVMS01098489.1_pt1 | contig 10087 bp, 12 predicted proteins | sample 1853461 | NCBI WGS metagenome assembly PVMS01 (sample SAMN08582032, study PRJNA380276) | Marine sediment metagenome, whole genome shotgun sequencing project. | isolation source: ocean sediment barecode stripped | collected 2017
ACCCGAGGCCACGCACCCAGGCTAACCGTGCGCGTTCAGCTACGGACGTCGCCACCCATCGTGATGGTCGGTGCACCGGGCGGATGGGTAGCATCGGACCTAGCCAACAAGGAAAGATGCCATGGGTGACTTCATTGACACGGGTGCTGTAAAAGTTATCGAGATCATTGGGATCTCGCCAGATGGGTTCGAGGCGGCCATCGACAACGCGGTGGCCAAGGCTGCTGAGAGTATCGCCGGGATCACTGGAGTCGAGGTGCAGAACCTCAGCGCCCGGGTGGACAAAGGCCAAGTCGTCCAATATCGCGCCAACGTAAAGCTGGCATTTGCGGTCAGATAGGTCGGAGGGAACCGGCACCCGGCCCGGGTGACGCCAACGGGAAAGGGCACGAACTGACGTACGAACCCTCCAAACCACGGCCTGCTCGTCTCGTTCGGAGCAGAGAAGACCGGATGGTCGGCGGCGTAGCCGGCGGCATGGCTGCCTATATGCACCTGGATCCGGCTTGGGTCCGAATCGCCTGGCTGGCACTCCTAGTGCTGGGCCCCGGCTTCATCCTCTACATCATCGGGTGGGTCGCCATCCCTGAGGGCGATACTCAGGGCGGGGTCGCTCCGGTCCGGCCGTCGGTCACCGGCGACGGGGGCCGATTCATCATCGGTGCTCTGCTGGTACTGATCGGCGGGTCGTTGCTCGCCAAGGAGTACCTCCCGTGGATGCGGGACCTCATCTTCCCCGTCGTGCTAATTGCCGTCGGCACCGGAGTGATCGTCTATTCGGTGAAGAAGTGAACGAGGACGCTCTCTCCCCCGTTGAACCAAGACCAGACGTACCGATAGCCCAGATCGTCACCGGCTCGATCTTCGTCGTCATCGGCGTCGGCTGGCTGTTGTCGGTGCTCGACATAGCGACAGTCCCGTGGCGAGCCGTGCTTGCAGGGATTCTCATTATCATCGGCATTGCCCTGGCGACCGCGTCTGCACAGGGCGTGGCTCCCGGTGGTCTAGCTACCAGCGGAGTCGTGCTTGTTGTGATCCTGGCGCTGCTGAGCACGGCAAGCGCTGCGTTCTCGGTGCCGCTGCGGGGTGGGTTTGGCGAAAGGGACCTCACCCCGGTGACGGGAAGCCTGGAGAGCCAGTACCGGCTCATCGCCGGGGAACTCAAACTACGTCTTGGTGACGTCGATTTTCCTGATGGGGAAACCCGTCTTGAGATGAGTGTCACCTTCGGAAGTCTGATCGTCGACCAGATACCGGACAATGTGGCTGTCTCCGTCGCCGCGACCGTGACCGCCGGCGAGGTCGTTCTCTTTGGGTCAACCAGGAGCGGCGTGAGTCTCGATGAAACCTCCACAGATGGTGGGTTTGGGACGGCGACGAAACGGCTGGTTATCGAGGCATCGGTTGGCTTTGGCCAGATCGAGGTACGCCGATGAACGCTCAACAACGACGCGGGCTCGTGACCGGCCTGCTCTTCATTGCGCTGGGCGTGGTGTTCCTGCTGGAAGCACTCGAGGTTTATGAGCTGGCTCCGTCCACCCTTTGGCCGTTGCTGCTGATAGCCCTCGGAGCCACCGTCCTCGCCGGAACCGGTGGGCCCAACGACGACGGGGCAGCCGACCAGTAACAACATATGAACATGTGAGCTTGTATTCAGATGTTATGACCGATAACCTGAATGTATGACGCCTGGCAGCAACGAGTCGACCTTCACCGACGCCGACAAAGTCGATGCAATACGCGACCGCCTCATGACGCCCGACGAAGCGGCCCAGCTTGCCGACCGATTTCAGTTGCTCTCTGACCCTGTGCGAGTCCAGATGATCTATGCGCTGCTCGAAGCCGGCGAGCTCTGTGTCGGAGATCTCGCAGGGGTAGTTGGCTCTTCCGAATCGGCAACAAGTCATCAGCTTCGCCAGCTTCGGTTGGCGGGCCTCGTCCGCAGCCGAAAGGCAGGGCGGACCGTCTACTACCGGGTTGCGGATACTCATGTGCGCCTGCTGCTGGATGTAGCCATCGAGCACTATCTCCACGATCACGATGAGCTCTGACCACGACCACAGCCCGTGGCGTGCCGGTGCCCGCCATCGACGCCCGTTGTTGCTTGCGTTCTATCTGGTGGTCGCGTTCATGGTTGTCGAAGTCATAGCCGGCTTCATGACCGGGTCGCTCGCCCTTCTATCGGATGCGGGTCACATGGCAACAGATGCCCTGGGCCTGGGGATGGCCCTCGCGGCAATAACCGCGGCCAGCAAGGCCAGCAGCGACCGCCTCCACACCTACGGTCTTTACCGACTCGAGATACTGGCTGCGCTGGCCAACGCTGCACTGCTGTTCGCCGTTGCAGGTTACGTGCTCGCCGAAGCGGTGCGCCGTCTCGACGACCCGCCAGAAGTGCTCTCGGGCCCGATGCTGGTGGTCGCCGTCATCGGGTTGATGGTCAACGTGATCAGCTGGCGACTCCTGCGGGCAGGCGCCGGCGAATCGATCAACGTCGAGGGCGCATATCTGGAAGTGATGGCAGATCTCATCGGGTCCCTCGGGGTGATAGCGGCCGCGTTGCTGGTCCGCTTCACCGGTTGGGCTCACGCCGACCCACTGTTTGCAGCTGGCATCGGCGTTTTCATCCTTCCCCGCGCCTGGCGTTTGGGGAGGCGGTCGCTGCGGGTCCTCGTCCAGGCAGCGCCCCGGGGTCTCGACCTCGATGACATGCACCAACAGCTGGCAGCAATCGACGGGGTTACCGGTATCCACGATCTCCACGTATGGACCCTCACCTCAGAGATGGACGTGGCAACTCTGCATCTGGTGACCCGCGAAGACACCGACCCCCATCCCATCCTCGACCAGGCCCGAGCACTCCTCCAGGACCAGTTCTCCATCGCCCACGCCACCCTCCAAATCGAACCCGACACCCACCACGGCTGCGCCGAAGTGAAGTGGTAGCCGCAAGCGGCGCCAATCAGTCCCCCCTCTGACAGTAAGGCAAGCGGCGGTTATCGGTCCCCCTTTGCGGGGAAAGTACCGCCGCGGCGGAGCCGCTGGGTAGGGGAGTCTGTGCAGGTGTCAGAAACGCGTAAGGTGGTCCGAACCCGTTTACCCGGGAACCCCCGCCATCGACCTCATCGCGTCCCGATCAACTAGATGGCCGTGGCTGACCACCGCCAGTGGTGCCGTGTGGAAGCGCAGGGCCTCGGCAATTGTCTCGCCTTCGAGAACAACCAGGTTGGCGACGTTGCCGACAGCGAGCTTGTGGTCATCCAAACCGATAGCTGCTGCGGGGTTGACAGTGACCGCGTCGTAGATCAGCTCCAGATCAGGCTCGGCCATCATCCAGAGCAGGTGGGCACCGAGGAACGCCACTTCAAGCATGTTGTTGCGACCAAAGGCGTAGTACGCATCAGAGATGTCGTCCTGGCCAAGGCTGACATTGATCCCGGCAGCCATCAGCTCGCGCACCCTGGCGTGCAGCGGCCCGGTGTGAGGGTCAGAAACAACCGGGACCCGAGCTGCGGACAACAGCGCCACCAACCGCTCAAAATACGGCTCCGGGTACAACTCCATCGCCCGCGCATGATGGGCCAGTGCCCGGCCTTCCCAACCACGTCGCAGCGCCTCGGTGGCCATCATCTCAAGAGTGCGTAGCCCCGGATCGCCGGTATCGTCGAGCAACATCGAAACCGCGGCATCGTTCTCAACCGCGATATCGAACACGATTCGCACGTGGTCGGCCATGGCTTCCTCCGTGAACTCAATCCACGGGATACCGCCGACAACGTCGGCCCCAAGCTCCATGGCCTGACGCAGCAACTCTTCGGTCCCCGGCTCGCGGATGATCCCATCCTGAGCAAAGGCAACGACCTGAATGTCGACAATGTTTGCAAACTCCTCACGCAGGGCAACAAGCACCTCGACACCTCGCACGCCCGCCTTCGAGTCGACATCGGCCAGTGCCCTAATGTGGGTGTTGCCGTAATAGGCTGCCATCGCCAGCGCACGTCGCCCGGCTGCCAGCATCGCTTCAGGATCCTGGGTCTCCTTGACGGCCGCCGCCGTCTCGATGGCCGACATTGCCTTCCCCATGCCACCGGCCTGATACTCGGCGAGTGCCGCATCCCCGAGTTGTCGCAACGTAAATACCTTGTCCAGATGAAGGTGCGTGTTGACAAATGACTCGGTGACGAGGCGGCCCGCGGCATCCACCTCGTTATCGGCGGACCCTGCCTCGCCAGCCGGAACGATTGCGACAACGGTGCCCTCATTGATCACGATGTCGACCTGTTCGGAGCCGCCCCGAAGCCGACCCGATCGGACAATCAGCGACTTCGACAGAACCATTCCTTCTCCAATCGGACGGTGACCTTTTGCCCATCCTACGGTCGGGAATCCCGGCGGCCTCGTGACCTTTGGCACTATGAGCTGGGGAACCGTCTGCGGGATCATGGTGGTGTGCTCTGCGGAGCACCCATGTCAGAGTTTCCTCGAGAGGAGAACCCGGATGCCCGAGATTGTCTCGATCAACATAGAGTTGGACGAGTTGGAAAATGGAGTGGACGCAACGGGCTGGTTCGAACTCTCGGGCAAGACCTACCGGGCCAAGGCTCATGCCCCGGAGAACCACCGTGACCATCGTCTCGCCCATGATCTGGCCGTCGGACGTGTCATGCGTAACCTCGAGCTAGAGCTCATGGAATGGATCCACGAGCACATCGACCGCTACATCATGGACGAGTAGGAATACGGCACAGTCAGTTGAGAACGGTTCCACTCTTGGCCCAATACTTGGTACTAGGTATTTGGTATCAGGTATGAATACAGAGCCAAGACAGATCCATCCGGATACCTCCTCGAACCGGCGCCGGAAACCGAAAAGTGCGGGCTTCAGGACCGCACCTTCTTACTTAGTACCTAGTACTTAGCACCTAGTACCTCGCCGTCTACAGCGGCGCGGGGCCGTCGGACTCGGGTTTGCTGGCTTTCCCAAAATCGGCGAGCTTTGACATTGCCGCGGTTTGGGCCTCTGCAAGTTTGGCGTTGGTCTGAGGGCCGGCGATTCCGTCCGCATCAATCCCGGCGTCCGCCTGGAACGCCCGCAGTGCCGCATCGGTCTTGGGACCGAAGTGACCGTCGGCTGCGCCCGGGTCGAATCCCGCCGCAGCGAGACGCTTCTGCAATCTGGTGACTTCGTCACCCTTCGAACCAGTCTTCAACACAGTGGTGATCCTTCCGCTCTCGATACCCCTCGGGACGGGATCGTAGCGGGCTAAACAACCCGTCAGTTATCGTGGCGCCCATGAAGCCACACCGTGTGTTTGTTGTCCTCCTTGCACTGACGCTGGCCGTTGCGGCGTGCGGCAGCAGCAACGAGCCCACATCCACGCTGCCACCGGAACCCGAACCGGTCCTACAAGCAGCTGCCACTGCCATGGGCTCTGTTGACTTCGTGCGGTTCAAGATCGAACGCACCGGTGCACCTGTCTACATCGACCCGCTGAAGACCCTCAACTTCTCCCTCGCCGAAGGGCAATACGCCTCTCCGAGCGCCGCCAACGCAGTGGTCACTCTGGCTGTTGGCAGCCTCAACGCCCAGATCGGTGCCATCGCCATCGAGGGCCAGACATGGCTGACAAATCCGATTACCGGCGACTGGGCAGCAGCCCCGTCTGGCTACGAATTCGATCCGTCCACCCTTTTCGACCCTGAGCTCGGTTGGCGCCCGCTCCTGGCAACAGGTTTGAGCGACGTTGAATGGATCGGCGAAGAAACCAAGAACTCGGAGCCCAGGTATCACATCCGTGCCGCCGCCGACGAGGATCGGGTCGCCCTGATCCTGGCGGGCCTCATCAAGAAACAGGGTGTAGACCTCGACATGTGGATCGATCCGGAGACCGGGTACGTCCGGGAAGCAGAACTGTCCACCGTCTTTGAAGGTCAAACAAGTGACTGGTACATCGAGTTCACCGAATTCGGTGTCTCAGTCGACATCGCACCGCCTGATCTCGAAAGCTGACAGTGGACACAACCCGGCGAGAGGCAACACCACGTGCCGTCCTGATCGTCGTCGCCTTCGGCGTGTTTATCGCCGCGGACGATCTGACCGTTGTCACCACGATGCTCCGGCCGATCATCAGCGATCTCGGGATCGTCCTCCCCGACGGTATCGACGACGCCGCCTGGATTGTCAACGCCTACCTGATCGCATATGTCGCCGTGATGCCATTTATGGGCCGCTTGAGCGACATCCTCGGCCGACGACGCGTCTACTTGGCCGCCCTGACCCTCTTCCTGGTCGGCTCCATCATCATCCCAATGACCAACACGCTGGGCCCGTTCCTGTTCGGACGCGTGTTGACCGCGATGGGCGGTGGAGCCCTCGTGCCGATCGGGATGGCCGCCGTCAGCGATGCCTATAAGACACAGAAACGGGCGCGCGCCCTCGGGGTGCTTGGAGCAGTCGACACCCTCGGTTGGGTCTGGGGACCGCTGTACGGTGCGATGATCGTCCGTTTTCTCACCTGGCGGTGGCAGTTCTATCTCAATATCCCATTGGCGATCATCGGGATGGTCGCGGCCTGGTACATCCTCAACGACGTGACCGAAGAGAAGCGGGAAGCACGAATCGACTGGGTCGGGGCGGCTCTGTTGACTACTGCTTTGGTGACACTGAACCTGGCGTTGCTTGGAAGCGCCGAGATTCAGAGCATCACCGGTCTCGAGCAACTCACCGGCGGAACTGGATCCGGGCTGGTCTGGCTCTACCCGGTCGCGCTGGCCGCGGGTGTCGCATTCGTTGTCAGTCAGCGCCGCACCGAGCACCCACTGATAGATCCGTCGCTCCTGCGCGGTCGCAACCTTGTGTCCGCAGTGACGGTGAACTTCTTTGTCGGAGCCACCCTCGTCATTGCCATGGTCAATGTCCCGTTGATCATCAACGTCCTCGAGCTCGACCTCGAACGGGCAGCCGTGACCACCGGCTGGGTGCTCAGTTCGTTGACGGCGGCAATGTCGCTGGCGGCCTACGTAGGCGGAAGGATCACCGAAAGCCACTGGTATCGGCCACCGGTGCTGATCGGGTTGGCCCTGTCGGCGGTTGCGTTCTTCTTGATGGGCTTCGGTTGGGACGTCGGCACCGGCTACGGGACGATGGCCGCGCAATTGGCCATCCTCGGCACCGGGTTCGGGCTGGTGATGGCCCCGACCACGGCCGCGGTCGTCGACGCCGCGCCACCCGACCGGCGAGGTACTGCTGCCAGTCTGGTGATGGTGCTCCGGCTCATGGGCCTGTCGGTGGGTCTCTCCGGGTTAACGGCGTGGGGACTGCATCGCTTCAACCAACTCCGCACCGAGATTGACCTACCGTCGCTGACTGATCCGAACTACGCGCAGGCCGCAAGCGACGCTTCTGCCGAGCTCACCACGGCCGCGATGGCCGAGACGTTCGTTGCAGCCGGCGCACTGGTCGTGGTGGCCTGGTTCGTGGCTTCGCTGATGCGGCGGCAGTCCAAGGGACCACACGCAGGTAATGATTCAACGGAAACCGATTCGGCAGCCAAGGGGGTGCCCGTGAAGCAATTCATCAACCGCAATATGACGGCGATCGTAGGTGTTGCGGCTCTGGCCGTGATTGCGTTGATCGCCGCCAACATATATCTGGCAACCAGGGTCTCGTCGTTGACCACGGAAGTTGAAGCGGCCAACGAGCGGCAAACGCAACTCGAGGCTGACCTCATCCGAGTCGAGAGCGGCGCTGCCATCTATGCGGCCCAGGTGACCGCGTTCCAGGACCAGCTCGGTGGACTGGGACCAACCATCGACTCGGCTCTCGGCGATGCAGTGGCGGGTATCGACGAGTTCGCCACATCGACGATCCAGTTCGACGTCGCAATCGACGAAGTCGTGCCAATCAACGCGGACGTTGTACTCGACCGCACGGTGAACATACCGATCCGAACGACCATCCCCATCGACGAAAGCTTCGACACGACGATCATCATCAAAGGGCCGTTTGGAATCGACATACCTCTCGATATCACGGTCCCGATCAAGCTGGATCTACCGATCGATCTAGATATTGCGGTACCCCTCAACGAGACCATCCCCATCAACACCGAGATTCCGGTGAATCTCAACGTGCCGATCGTTATCGATATCGCCGAGACCGACCTGGCAACGCTTGCGGAAGCCTTGCGGCAAGGTCTCGAATCATTCCGGCTGCTCGTTGCCGAACTGGGTTGAGAAACCACCCGCAACGATCAGGGGGAAGTTGCCGGCCAGACCCTGAGGGCGAGCCGGCGGCCGCGTGTCTCGGCCGCAACGAAGCGAACCCACTGACCGTGGGTCAACGACTCCATCTTCTCCAGTGAGCGCCGATGGACGAACACTTCGCTCGCGCCACCGTCCGGGATGACTGTCCCGACCTGGTGCACTTCGTCATAGGCCTGTACCCATCCCTCTTCGTGGCGACGAGTTGCGCCGAACGGGAGCACTGAGATCCGTCCGAAGGTAAGGCCGAGCAGCAGAGCAATCGCCAGCAAGAGCAAGGGGAACTTCAGCTCGGGAAGGCTGGAGATCCCGCTGTTGAACGCTGTGACTACGGCCCGCGGAACTTCGGCCAGCATCGCCTCATCGGACGAAGGCACAGGCTGCCACAACGCCGTTGATGCAACGACAACCCCGGCACGGGGACCCTCCTCGGTGGGGGGCACAATCACCGCAGCAGGACCGACGATGTTCAGCAGGACCGTGGCCGCCGATTGCTCGCCTGTCCGTGGGTTTCCAACTAAACGCACCCGTCGAGCCGTTGATGGTTGCCCCGGCCGGGACTGGATCGATTCCATCGGCTTCCCAGTAGATGAGAGTGTCGTCAGGTTCGGCATCGGTCGCAGAGCTATCGGCAAGAAGTCGGCGATACTGAACACCGAATCAGGTTCTGCGGCCAGCCCCCGCAGCCCATATCACCCACCCCGCAACAAACTAGACACCGCCCCCGCATCAGTCCCCCCTCCGAGGTGTAAGTACCGCCGGCGCCAACCGGGGGTAGGGGGAACTCACGAGGGTGAGTTCCTTGGGAGTTCGCAGAGCGAACTCCGGGGCCGGACCCGTAGCGGCGCGAACGCCCCTCTCCTTACGTCAGATGGTGCAAGAAGAACGCAAAGATATCGGCGGCTTCGTCGATCACCTTGGCAGTGGGTTTGCCAAGACCGTGACCCGCTCTCTTGTCTACCCGCAACAACGCGGGCCCGGAGTCGCCAACCGCGCCTTGTAATGCCGCGACAAACTTGTAGGAGTGCAACGGGACGACGCGGTCGTCCGTATCACCCGTAGTGATGAGCGTCGGTGGATAGCGGCCGGCCGTCACGTTGTGAAGCGGCGAGTAGCCCATCAGGAAGGCGAGGTGATCTTCGTTCTCCTCGGCGTTGCCGTACTCGGCGGTCCAATAGCGGCCTGCGGTGAAGCGGTGATATCGCAGCATGTCGGTGACCGGGACCATGCCCACCACAGCACCGTAGAGATCAGGCCGCTGGAGCAGGCATGCGGTCACCAACAAGCCACCGTTGGATCGACCATAGATACCGAGGTGGTTCGGGATGGTGTAGCCGGCAGCGATGACGTGCTCAGCCGAAGCAACGAAGTCATCAAACACATTCTGTTTCTGCTCCAACATCCCGGCGGCGTGCCACTCCAGTCCGTACTCCCCACCACCACGCAGATTGGCAACAGCGAAAACCCCTCCGGCCTCGACAAACGCGAGACGGTCGGGGGCATACAGCGGGGTCATGCTGATATCGAAGCCGCCGTACCCGAAAAGGATCGTGGGGGCAGTGCCGTCCAGTTCCAGATCACGGCGGTGGGTCAAGAAGATCGGTACAGCAGTCCCGTCGCGCGACTCAGCCCAAGTCTGGGTCGTCGTGTAGTCGGCCGTCTTGATCCGCGCTTGCGACTCCGCGAAGAACGTGAGTGCATCATCATCGAAGTCGTAACGAAGGACGGTGGGGGGATGCAGGAATGACTGGAACCCGATGAACATCTCGCGGTGGCCGGGCTTGCCGGCCAACTCCGTGACGGTCCCCCCTCGTTGACAGACGAC
>PVMS01103255.1_pt1 | contig 10087 bp, 12 predicted proteins | sample 1853461 | NCBI WGS metagenome assembly PVMS01 (sample SAMN08582032, study PRJNA380276) | Marine sediment metagenome, whole genome shotgun sequencing project. | isolation source: ocean sediment barecode stripped | collected 2017
TCATCTGATCCCGCGGGCGCTGGTTTATTGGCCTTGGTTGCTGAAGGAAATCGTCATGGCCAATATCGATGTCGCCAAGGCCGTCCTTCGTTCGCCCATGGCCATCGAGCCGACCGTTTTTACGGTGACGGGCTCGCAGCAAAGCGAACTCGGGCGGGTCATCTACGCAAATTCCATCACCCTGACGCCGGGCACGGTCACGATCGCGCTCGAAGACGACCAGCTCACCGTGCACGCGCTGACCAGGGCCGGGCGCGAAGGGGTGGAGAGCGGCGAGATGGATCGCCGGATCGCCTGGCTCGAGGGGGGCTCGTGATGTTCAGCGCGGCCAGCCTCGCCATTCTCGCGGTCATGGCCATGGCGCTCGCGCGGGCCGTCATGGGCCCGACGGTTTATGATCGTATTCTGGCGGTCAACACCTTCGGCACGCTGACCGTCGCGCTGATTGCGGTGTTCGGCTTTCTCACGGACCGGCCCGAGTTCCTCGACATCTCGCTCGTCTACGCCCTGATCAACTTCATCGGCACCGTCGCGGTGACCAAGTACGTGAAGTACAGCCACCTGGGCGGCCCCCGCGAAGAACGAGATTGGGAGGACGTGTGATGGCGTTGCTGGCGGACGTGATCAGCTGGGCCTTCATCCTCGCCGGCGGCGCTTTGGCGCTGATCGGCGGCCTCGGGCTGCTGCGCCTGCCGGACGTCTTCGCCCGGATGCACGGCGCCGGCATGATCGACACCCTGGGCCTCGCCTTGATCCTGGCCGGGCTGATGTTCCAGGCCGGCTTCTCGTTGATCACGGTCAAGCTGCTCCTGATTATCGGCTTCGTCTTGTACACCAGCCCGACGACCACTCATGCCCTCGCGCGCGCCTGCCTCAATGGCGGCATCGAACCGCGCGCTGCCCGCAAAGACAGCAACGGAGAGCCACCATCGAGTCCCTGATCGACATCGTTCTGCTGTCTTTTATGGTGGTCATCGGATTGGCTTACATATTCCTGCGCAACCTCTTCGCCGTGGTGATGCTGTCGGGCATGTTCAGCCTCACCGCGGCCGTTCTCTATGTCGTCATGGACGCGGTCGACGTGGCCTTCACCGAAGCCGCCGTCGGTGCCGGCATCGCCACCGTCCTGGGCCTGGCGACCCTCGGATTGATCGGGGTTACGATCGAGAAGCCGTCCAAGCGCAGTTTCCTCGGGCCCTTCCTGGTTGTCCTCATCACCGGCGCCATCCTGATCAACGCCACCCTCGACATGCCGAATTTCGGCGATCCCAACGCGCCGATCCATCATCACGTCGCGCCCCGCTATATCGAGGAGTCCGGGCGCGAGGTCGGCGTTCCCAATATCGTCACATCGATCCTTGCGAGCTATCGCGGTTACGACACGCTGGGCGAGGTGACGGTGATCTTCACGGCGGCCTGCGGCGTCCTGGTGCTGCTCGGCCGGGCGCGGCGGCGCAAGCCCGAGGGTGGGAACGGTGGCCGGGAAGCGGGTGACCGCGAAACGGCCGCCGGGGACAGGGAGGCGGTGGAATGAAGGATAAAGCGGTGCTGCGCGTCAGTTCGAAGCTGCTGATGCCGCCCATCATGCTGTTCGCCCTTTACGTCCAGTTCCATGGCGACTTCGGGCCCGGCGGCGGTTTCCAGGCCGGCGTCATCTTTGCCTCGGCCTTCATCCTCTACGCCCTCTTGTTCGGAGTTAGACAGGCGCGCCGGGTGGCGCCCGCCGGCGTCGTCCGCGCCACCTTGGCCTTGGGGGTTTTGCTTTACGCCGGCACCGGGGTGGCAGGGCTGTTGCTCGGCGGCAACTACCTCAACTATTCCGTCCTGGCCGACGACCAGGTTGCGGGACAGCACCTGGGAATCCTGATCATCGAGTTCGGCGTCGGCATGACGGTGGCCTCGGCGATGATCACCGTCTTCTTCATCTTCGCCGGGCGAGCCCGCGACGAGAGGGGCGAGTGAAGCATGGCGTTCGCCGGCGTCTATAACTACTGGATCGTCGTGGTGCTGATGATGATCGGCTTCTATGTCGTCATCGCCCAGGGCAACCTGGTGAAGAAGATCTTCGGCCTCAATATCTTCCAGGTCTCGGTGTTCGTCCTCTACATCTCCATGAGCAAGGTGGACGACGGCACCGCGCCGATTCTCGACGACCGCTACCAAGTCTACAGCAATCCCTTGCCGCACGTTTTGATCCTGACCGCGATCGTCGTCGGCGTCGCCACCATGGCGCTGGGGCTGGCTCTGGTGGTCCGCATCCGCGAAGCCTACGGGACGATCGAGGAAGAAGAGATCGAACAGCTGGAGGGCGACCTGCCGTGATCAGCGCCCATCTGCCGGCTTTGCAGGTTGTGGTGCCGCTGGTGGCGGCGCCGGTCTGCTTGCTGTTGCGCAACCGCCACGCCGCCTGGCTGCTCGCCGCCGTGGTCACCTGGGCGACCTTCATCATTGCGCTGGGGCTGCTCGCTCAGGTCGTCGACCAGGGCACCATCTCCTATGCCATTGGCGACTGGGCGCCGCCCTGGGGCATCGAATACCGGGTCGACCTGTTCAGCGCCTTTGTCCTGGTGATCGTCTCGGGGATCGGCTCGCTGGTCATGCCCTTCGCCCGCATCAACGTCGAACGCGAGATTCCGGCCGAGCGCATCTACCTGTTTTATGTGATGTACCTTCTGTGCCTGACCGGGCTGTTGGGCATCGCAATCACCGGAGATGCCTTCAACCTCTTCGTGTTCTTGGAAATCTCGTCCCTGTCGTCCTACGTGCTGATCAGCCTCGGCCACGACCGCCGCGCGCTTACCGCGGCCTTGCGGTATCTGATCATGGGCACCCTCGGCGCCACCTTCTACGTGATCGGCATCGGCCTGCTCTACATGATGACGGGCACGCTCAACATGGCGGACCTGGCCCAACGGGTGCCTGATCTCCTGCACTTGCGGACGATCGAGGCGGCCTTGGCGTTCCTGATCGTCGGTATCAGCCTCAAGCTGGCGCTGTTTCCCCTGCACCTCTGGCTCCCCAACGCCTATGCCTTTGCGCCCACCACCGTGACGATTTTCCTCGCCGCCACGGCGACCAAGGTCTCGGTCTATATGATCATCCGGATCATCTACACGGTCTACGGCGGCTCGCCGATCTTTCAAGAGGGGGTTTTCAACGAGGCCTTGATGGGGCTCGGCATGCTGTCGATGGTCGCCGCCGGGCTGGTCGCGATCTACCAGAGCAACGTGAAGCGCTTGCTCGCCTATTCGAGCATCTCGCAGATCGGCTATATGGTGCTGGGTCTGAGTTTTGGCAGTGTCCTGGGTCTGGCAGCCGGCATCGTCCACCTGTTCAATCACGCCATCATGAAGGCGGCCCTGTTCATGGCGCTCGGTTGCGCGACCCAGCGGGTGCGCGCCGTATCGTTCGACGATCTGGCGGGGCTTGGCCGGCAGATGCCGATCACCATGGGGGCCCTCGTCGTCGGTGCGCTCAGCCTGATCGGTCTGCCCCTGACGGTTGGCTTCGTGACCAAGTGGTACCTGATTCAGGCCGCCCTCCAGGACGGTGCTTGGCTGGCGGTGATCGTCGTCTTGGCGAGCGGACTGTTCGCCGCGATCTATACCTGGCGGATCGTCGAGGCCGCCTACTTCCGCCCACTGCCCGAAGGCCGCGAGGAGGTGCGCGAGGCGCCCCTCGGCATGTTGATCCCGCTGGTGATCTTGGCCGGCGCCTGCGTCGTCTTCGGCATCGGCGTGACCTGGCCCATGGATCTGGCGCTGGCCGCGGCGGAATCGCTCATCGGAGCAAGGCCATGATTGCCGAGACGACCTTGCCGCTGACGCTCGCCGTGCCGGTCGCAGGCTCGTTACTTATCTGGCTCGCCAAGTCGCGGCCGAACCTGCGCGAGGGCATCACCCTCGGCACCGCGCTCGTCTTGTTTGGGCTCGTGCTGACCATTCTCGTGCCGGTCATTGATGGCGCGCGGCCCAGCGTCAAGCTGGTGGAGATATACCCCGGCTTTGATCTGACCTTCACCGTCGAGCCGCTTGGCGCGTCCTTCGCCACGCTCGCCAGTTTCCTCTGGATCGTCACCTCGCTCTATTCCATCGGCTATATGCGCGGCCACCACGAGGCGTATCAGACCCGCTTCTACGCCTTCTTCGCCTTGGCGCTGGCCAGCACCATGGGCGTTGCGCTGGCCGGCAACATGCTGACGCTCTTCATCTTCTACGAGGCGCTCAGCATCAGTACCTACCCGCTGGTGACTCACAGCGGCACGCCCGAGGCGAGGCGCGCCGGGCGGGTCTACCTCGGCATTCTGCTCGGCACCTCGATCGGCTTCCTGCTGTTTGCCGTCGGCTTGACCTGGGCGACGGCCGGCACCCTCGATTTTACCGAGGGCGGCATCCTCGCCGGCAACGCCTCGGACGGCCTGGTCGCCCTCTTGATGACGCTCTATTTGTTCGGCATCGGCAAGGCCGCGGTCATGCCGCTCCACCGCTGGCTGCCGGCGGCCATGGTGGCGCCGACCCCGGTGAGCGCGCTTTTGCATGCAGTCGCGGTCGTCAAGGCCGGGGTGTTCACGGTTCTCAAGGTCGTGATCTATATCTTCGGCCTGGATCTATTGACCACGACCGGGGCCAGCCTTTGGCTCGCTTACGTCGCCGCCGGGACCATTATCGTCGCCTCGCTGGTGGCGATGACGAAGGACAACCTCAAGGCCCGGCTCGCCTATTCGACGGTGAGCCAACTGTCCTACGTGGTTCTCGGCGCCATGCTGGCGACCTCGACCGGGGTGCTGGGCGGCGCCATGCACATCGCCATGCACGCCTTCGGCAAGATCACTCTGTTCTTCTGTGCCGGCGCCATTCTGGTCGCTACCCACAAGACCGAGGTCAGCGAGATGCGGGGCCTGGGCCGGCGAATGCCCTTCACCTTCGCGGCCTTCTTCCTGGGCTCGCTCAGCATCATCGGGCTGCCGCCGATGGGCGGAGCCTGGAGCAAGTGGGAAATTGCGTTGGGTGCGGCCGAGAGCGGGCAGGCGATTCTCGTTGGCGTGCTGATGGTCTCCTCTTTGCTCAACGTGGCTTACCTGATTCCCGTGGCGGTGCGCGGATTCCTGCCGGCCGGAGGTGCCGGCAATCCCGGCTCCGGCGAGCGCTGGCAGATCAAGGAGGCGCCGTTGTTCTGCCTGCTGCCGCTGTGCTTCACGGCGCTCGCCTGCATCGTTCTTTTTTTCTTAGCCGATGACTTGTACGCGTTCCTGCAACCGATCGGAGGAGGGGGATGACTGAACACGATAACGGGCGGAACAGCGGCGAAAGGCGCTACTGGCTCGACGACCCGCGGAACGTGAAGAAGGTCGTATGGGCCTTGGTCGTCGTCTGTTTCGGGTTGTTCTTCGCCGACGGCTTTTACGCCAAGCACGGACTCTTTTCGGTCGAGCATTTGTTCGCGTTCTACGCCCTGTTCGGCTTCGTCATGTGCGTTTGCCTGGTGCTTATCGCCAAGTGGATGCGCACTTTCCTGATGCGCCCCGAGGACTACTACGAGCCCGATGATTGATTTCAGCCCCGGCCTTATCCTGATTTTCGGCGCCGCGCTGGTACCCTTCCTGCACGGGAAGGCGCGCAGCGTCTTCATGCTGGCGCTGCCTTTGATCGGCCTGATCTTGGTCTTCACGCTCGAGCCTGGCGCTTACGCGAAGATACCCTTGCTCGGTTTCGAGCTTACAACGATGCGCGTCGACCGGTTGGCCAACATCTTCGGGATCATCTTCTTCGCCACCGCGGCCTTGACGGTGCTCTACGCGCTCCATGACCGGGACCCGCTGCAGCAGGTGGCGGCGCTGATCTATTCCGGCAGCGCCGTCAGCGCGGTCTACGCCGGCGATCTCATCACGCTGTTCGTGTTTTGGGAGATATCGGCGGTTGCCTCGGTATTCCTGATCTGGGCGCGCCGGACCGAGCGCGCCTACCGGGCCGGCATGCGCTATCTGATCATCCAGGTCGGCTCTGGGGTGTTCCTGCTGGCCGGCGCCCTGTTCCAGGTCGCCGAGACCGGCTCGATCACCTTCGATCAATTCGAACTCGGAAGCCTGGGAACGACCTTGATATTTATCGGCTTCGGCATCAAGTGCGCGTTTCCGCTGCTGCACAACTGGCTGCAGGACGCCTATCCCGAGGCCACCGTCGGCGGCACCGTCTGGCTCAGCGTGTTCACCACCAAGCTGGCGATCTACGCGCTTGCCCGCGGCTTTCCTGGCACCGAGATCCTGATCTGGATCGGCGCCATCATGGCCGTCTTCCCGATTTTCTTCGCCGTGATCGAGAACGACCTCCGGCGAGTTCTCGCTTACAGCCTCAACAACCAGTTGGGGTTCATGGTCGTGGGCATCGGCGTCGGCAGCCAGCTTGCCCTCAACGGGGCGGTGGCCTATGCCTTCTGCAATATCCTGTTCGAGGGGCTGCTGTTCATGACGATGGGCGCGGTGCTGTTTCGCACCGGCACCGTCAAGGGATCGGAGCTGGGCGGCCTGTACAAGTCCATGCCCTGGTCGGCCGGCTTCTGCATGGTCGGCGCCGCCTCGATCTCGGCCTTTCCGCTGTTCAGCGGTTTTATCTCCAAGTCGCTGATCCTCACCGCGCTCTCCGAGGAGGGCTATCTGATCCCATGGCTGCTGCTGCTGTTTGCGTCCGCCGGCGTTTTCCATCACGCGGGCATCAAGATCCCGTTCTTTGCCTTCTTCGCTCACGATAGTGGGATCCGGGTGAAGGAAGCGCCGTGGAACATGCTGGCTGCCATGGCGATCACGGCGGTGCTTTGCGTGGCCATCGGGCTGTGGCCGTCGCAGTTATACGAATTCCTGCCGTACCCCGTTGACTACCAGCCCTATACGACCGAGCACGTGATCAACCAATACCAGCTCCTATTGTTTTCCGCGCTGGCGTTCGCTTGGCTCATGCGCACCGGCCTCTACCCGCCTGAAATGCGTTCGGTCAACCTAGACTTCGATGTCACCTATCGTAAGGGTCTACCGCTTCTGATCGCGGCCTTCGCCAGGACGTTCGGACCGATCGATCAGGGCGCGCGCCGCGCGATGCTGGGGCTGTACCGCACCATCGTGAACCATATCTACCGTCACCACGGACCGGAGGGGGCGCTCGCTCGCTCGGTCGGCTCAGGCAGCATGGTCTTCTGGGTGGTCGCCATGCTGGCGGGCTATCTGGTGATCTCGCTCGCCAGCTTTTGACGAACGCGACTAGCGGGCCGTCGCCGGTTCGGCCCGGAAGATCAGCTTGTGGTCCAGGAGGGCCGTGACCTCGCCGTCAGCGATCTCGAACAGACTGCTCGTGATGGCATTGGGGGCAGCCAGAATGTGCGCGACCAGGCCCGCGATCTCGCTTTCGCTCAAGCCCGTCCGGCGGATCCAGAGATCGAAGGGGTGGCGCTTGCGGGTGACGGTCTCGCGCACGATCCGAAGCCTCGCGGCGGCGCAGGCCGTCCTCCATTCGGCCCGGGTCAAGGAATGGACATGGGTGGGATCGCGGCGTTTCTCCAAGTCTTCCAGAAAGCTGGCGACCGCCGGTTCGTCGGGCGCCAGGCTGTCCTCGACCACCAGGCGGCCGCCCGGCTTCAGGACCCGCGCCGCCTCGCAGAGGAAACCGCCGACGTCGTGGAAGTGATGCGGCGCGATGCGGCAGGTGACGAGATCGAGGGAGGCCGAGGGGAGCGGCAGGGCGTGCACGTCGCCGATCAGATAGGCGAGGTTCGCCAAGCCCATTTCGGCGGCCCTCTCGCGCGCCACCCCGATCATCCCGGGGGCGATGTCCAGGCCGACGACAAACTTCGCCAGGGGGGATAGGCGCGCGGCGGTGTGACCGGGGCCGGTGGCGAGATCGAGATAGGCCTCGCCCGGCGCCGGCGCGGCGAAGTCCAGGACCAGATCGAGGTCGTCGCCATGGGCATGGGTCGGGCTGTCGGCATAAGCCGCGGCCTGGCGCGAGAACTGATCGGCTGTGGCGCGGGTCCGATTGCTCATGTCTGGTCGCTCATGACCGCTCCGACTGCCAGGGTAGGGCGAGACGCAAGGCGCGGTCGACGGCGAAATAGAGCAGGACGGCGAAGACCGCCAGGACGAAGAGGGCGGCGAACATGACGTCGATCTGCAAGCGGGCGTTGGCGTGCAGCATCATGTAACCGAGGCCGGCGCTGGAGCCGACCCATTCGCCGACCACGGCGCCGATCGGCGCGACCGCCGTCGCCACCCGCAGGCCCGAGGCGAGGGCGGGCAGGGCGGCGGGGATGCGGATCACCCGCAGCACCGCAAGGCGGCTCCCGCCCATGGTCCGGGCCAGGTCAAGCCAGCCGGGATCGGTGCGTTTCAGACCATCGTAGAAGGCGGCGGTCACCGGGAAATAGATGATCAAGGTCGCCATGGCGACCTTGGACGCGAGACCGTAGCCGAGCCAGAGCACGAGAAGCGGCGCCAGCGCGAAAACCGGGATTGCCTGGCTCACCACCAGGATCGGCAGCAGCCAATCGCGGGCCGGGCGGAAGGCGGCGATCAGAAGCGCGCTGGACGCGCCCAGCAGAGAGCCGAAGGCCAGGCCGAGCAGGATCTCCAGGATCGTGACGCCGCCGTGCTCGGCCAACTGGCTCCAGCGCGCCACCAGCGCTTTGGCCACCGCCAGCGGTCCCGGCAGAATGAAGGACTCGACCCCGGTCAGTGAGACCAGCGCCTGCCAGGCCACCAGCATGCCGAGGAAGATCACGGCGCCGCGCAGCAGGTTCATGTCAGATCCAATACGTTCTCGCGGGCACGGGCGAGACGCTTCAAGAGATCGGCCTGGCGGGCGAGGACATCGGCGTTCCCGGGATCTCGCGGCGGCGCCGGCAATTCGTCCGCGCCGCCCACATCGTCGAGCACATCCAGCGCCGTCTCCAGCCGGGCCGGCGATCCGGCCATCACGTAGATCCGGTGCCCCAGCCTGAGCGCCTCCAGCGGGTCATGGGTGACCAGCAGCACGGTGTGCTCCGCCAGCAGCCGGGCGGCGAGCTCCTGCAAGGCAAAGCGGGTGATGGCGTCGAGCGCCGAAAAGGGTTCGTCCATCAGCACGATGGGCCGGTTCTCGACCAGCGTCCGGGCGAGCGCCACCCGTTGGCGCATGCCGCCGGAGAGGCGCGCCGGCAGAACCTCCTCGCGCCCCTTCAGACCGACCTGGGTAATGAGACCGCGGGCGCGCCGGACGATGTCCGGGTCGCGGTCTTCGCCGCGCAGGCGCGGCCCCAACAGCACGTTGCCCAGCACGCTTGCCCAAGGCAGCAGCAGATCCTGCTGAGCCATATAGGCGACCCGGTCCTGAACCGCGCGGCCGGCCTGGTCGACGGCGGTTCCCGGCAGCACAGTGCCGCCACCATTGCCACCATCGCCAGCATCGCCGCCATCATTGCCGGTCAGCCCGGCAATCAGCCGCAGCAAGCTCGTCTTGCCAACCCCCGACGGCCCCAAGAGACAGGTGATCCGGCCGGCGGGCAGGTCCAGATCGAGATCCTCGAAGATCACGACGCCGCGGTAGGACAGGCGCGCCGCATGAAGGTGGACTGCGATGGGGGCAGCGGTATCCGCAGCGGTGTTCATTGGGTGGGGCTTGTCCATAGCAGACCCTGGAGCCGGCCGAGGCTTGGTCCTGGCCTGGCGGCAGCGGACTATGCCAGCCGAGCGCCGAATTCGCCAATCCGCAAGATGCCATGGCGCCACGGCATGGTGTCTGGGGCTTGTTACCCAGGGCATGTTACCCAGGGCATGTTACAAAGCGGCCGCGGGGGTAGTGTCTCAGGCTGAAATCCTGCCGAACCTTTGCCCTGGACGTCCGCTTTCGAGCTGATTATGTCCGCTTGGCCCCCAAGTCCGGACGTAATCTCTCTGGTGCGACGACGGGCAGTTATGACCCAGGTCGTGTGAAAACTCGGACGCCGAGAGCTTCCGCGCAATAAGTGAATCGTGAAGCCGGCCCAAGCGAATCATTCTTGCGGCAAAGGCCAACTGCATGAATCAATATTTTGTCTCGGTCTCCAGAAAATCGTTTTCGCACAGCCTGGA
>PVMS01167599.1_pt1 | contig 10087 bp, 9 predicted proteins | sample 1853461 | NCBI WGS metagenome assembly PVMS01 (sample SAMN08582032, study PRJNA380276) | Marine sediment metagenome, whole genome shotgun sequencing project. | isolation source: ocean sediment barecode stripped | collected 2017
CAGGAAAAGCATCAGTGAGGCGATCGTCCTGATTTGCACGATCTTTCAAATCTGACAAAGTAGAATTAACCATTGTATATTTTTGTTAAAATCGAATTGTTTTTCGTTGTATGCTTCGGGATTCATTCAAGACGCTTGAAAGAAGCAAATTAACATCGATTTTTATTTTATATCATGACAATAAAAAAAAAGTAATATTGAAAACAACAATTCCACTAACATTGGACTGCATTTATATATTCAAACATTTCGGACACTTAGTGACTATTTTTTAATCGAGCCCTTAGAAAGGAGAAGTTCAGATGCAGATAAAACAGCTTGGGTGGTATTGGGTGATGTTAACTACTATTATTCTGGCATACATTGCGATGCCGGCATGTGCAGTAGAAAAGCAGATTTCAGATGAGAAAGTCGCGGTTGTTAATGGAGCAGTGATAACGCAAGGGGATTTTGACAGAGAGATGGAACGTGTCAACCAGCAGCAGGCCAGTATTGGAAGGCCTTTCAACGAATCCCAGTTGATTGATGTCAAAAAGGCGATTCTTGAAACTCTTATAAACCGAGAGTTACTTTATCAGGAAAGCCAAAACCATAGTGTCAAGGTTGAAGATAAGGCAGTTGTTGAGCAGTTTGAAATTATGAAGAAAAGATTTCCCAGGGAAGATGAATTCAAAGCTGCATTATTGAAGATGAAAATTTCTGAGACCACACTAAAATCTCAAATGCGAAAGAATATGGCGATTCAGCAATTCATAGATAAGGAATTTGTTCAAAAAATTAATGTTCCCGAAAAGGAAGTCAAAGCTTTTTATGTTAGCCAACCAGATTCGTTCAAGGAGCCGGAACAGGTGCGGGCTATGCATATTTTAATCAAGGTTGACCCTGGAATGGATGAATCAAAGAAAGCTGAAGCACGGAAAAAACTTAAAGGGATCCATAATAGGCTGCTGAAAGGTGAAGATTTTGAGGCCCTTGCAAAAGAGTATTCTGAAGGACCCAGTGCTGCAAAGGGTGGAGATCTTGGGTACTTTGGCAAGGGACAAATGGTGAAACCCTTTGATGAAGCTGCCTTTGGTTTATCTCCAGGCGGGTTGAGCGATATTGTCGAGACCCAGTTCGGATACCACCTGATTAAAGTTGTCGACAAAAAACCCGAGGGTGTGATGAGTTATGAGGAGGTCAAAGACAAGCTTCAGCAATATATAAAGCAGAAAAAAGTTCGGGAACAAGTAAATCTAAGCATTGAGAATTTGAAAGAAAAAGCAAAAATTGAGAGGTTCCAGGAGGACAATTCTAAATAAGTTAAGATGTCTGGGAGTTTTATCGAAAAATAGCCCTTAATTAAGCGTAATGGGTGATCAGATGTAAAAGAGTGTGGTGTATGCGAGTTTACACGATTTGGAATCTGATTACCCATGGCGCGGGGCTACTTCGGCGGTTCACTTCAGAAGTCAACCAACTCCCCGCGCAGAACCGTGACTGCTTGCCCGCCTAAGTACACTCGATCGCCAACTACGCGAACCCACACTACGCCCCCACGTGCCGACGCTTGATAGGCAACCATCTCATCCTTGCCAAGCTTCTTGCTCCAATAGGGACCCAGACAGCAGTGAGCCGACCCTGTCACCGGGTCCTCATCAATCCCCGACCCTGGAGCAAAGAACCGCGATACGAAATCGAAATCTTCAGATTCAGCAATGCTTGTGACCATGATGCCACGAATAGGTAGTGCTCTCAGTATGCCAAAATCAGGACTCAGGTTCCTGACTACCTCCTCGGAATCCACTTCAACAAGATAGTCATATCGGCTCTTGCCTGTGTACTTGGGAACTACGCCCAACGCCTCAACTAACCCAGCAGGTGAGCTCGTGGGCTCGTCAGAAGTTGTGGGAAAGTTCAGTTCGATCTCCTCTTTTTTTCTTTCAGCCGTCAGCAATCCGCTGCGAGTAAGAAATCGCGCCTGCTCTTTTGAATCAAGCATGCCGGTTTCCCACAGAATGTGTGCGCTCGCCAACGTTGCGTGACCGCACAAATCAACCTCCACGACGGGGGTAAACCAGCGGAGGCCAAAACCATCCTCTTGCTCATGCAGGAAGGCTGTTTCGGATAGATTCATTTCTCGCGCTATATTCTGCATCCAAACCTCATCACGCGGTTCAGGCAAGATACAGACCGCCGCTGGATTGCCTGCGAATGGCTTTTTTGTGAAAGCATCAACTTGAAAGATTCTTACTCCCATTGAATTCTCCTTATTAAAGCTAATGAATGTTAAAGGACATCCGTCGCAGCTTGTTGACGATCCATTTCGGATTATCTTTGTACTCATATTTGCTTTCCTGATTCTTTCAAAAGTACATACAAAGCTTGTATTTTGTCAAGGCGTGGATTCAGGGCCTATTCTCGATTGTTTAATAAAATGAGGTGTCGGGGAGTTTTATCTAAAATCTACGCTTAATTAAGTGAAATGGGTGATCAGATGTAAAATCGTGTGCTGTTTGAGGGTATTAGGGATCGTTTTGAAAGAGCTTAACTCCTATCACGATTATAAAAAATATAAGCTTTTAAATATAATAATTTATCTAATAATATTATTGCTCTTTCTTTACGATCCCTTATACGCGAGTTCACACGATTTGGAATCTGATTATCCATTGAGCGGCCTTAAAGACGAAAACTCCCCGACTCCTCAATAAAATATTTCTTGCAATATATGAATAATTAATTCAGACATATTAAATGTATTACATGTTCAGCGCGAACGTTCAGGTTCTCACGAAGTTGAACTTTTTACGAAACCGTCAATCTTAATAATACAAAAGAAAATGCGTTTCGTTATACAGGAGCATCACGCTCGGCAACTCCACTACGATTTTCGGCTTGAGATGGCAGGGGTCTTGAAGTCGTGGACCATACCCAAAGGTCCTTCTTTGAACCCGGCTGATAAGAGACTGGCAATTATGGTGGATGACCATCTTTTGGAATACTTTGACTTTGAGGGAATTATTCCCGCAGGCCAATATGGAGCGGGTGCGGTAGTTGTCTGGGATTTTGGAACCTACAGCCTTCTTGAAAAAGACGATCCAGTGAAAGCCCTTGAAAATGGAAAGATTGTGATTGAACTTCACGGTAAAACCCTGAAGGGAGGCTTCACTTTGGTCAAAATGAAAGGACGTGGTGAAAAGAACTGGTTGCTGATCAAGAAAAGAGACAGACATAGCCAGGACGATTGGATTCTTCAGCAGGCGCTGACAGAGGAAAAGAAAAACAGCCTCCGTGAAAAAGAGCCACCATGCAAGGCACATTAATAGCAACCCGTTGGACCTTGATTGACGCTTATCAGTTTGTCAAAAAAAGGTTTCATACATGAATGAATAGCTTGGGTTTACCCGCAGGTCCCTATCATGAGAAATACAATAAGGATATGGATCAGTTTTAGGTTTAACCTAAACCCGCGATAGTATGCCAATCGTCTGGAATAAGTTTCGAACACCTGTATAAGATGTGATCTTTCCCTGTAGGATAACGGCTTTAAATCGCACCCAGTGTTATACTCCAATACAAATCTTACACTCCAAACAAAAAAACCGGAAAATTATCGTAATTGTTCATTTGAGCCATGACGCCGCCCTGGGAAATATCCTTTTCTGTTTGGATTAAGTGTTGTTTAAAACCTAAAACGTTATGAATTCAATTTGTTACGAATTCATAATGTGTTAAATTCCAAAAAAAAGTGATACTGTTGTAGACAAAAAATATTGTTTGTACGTCTTAGATACTAAGAAGGTTTGAGCAGGCACAAATATGCCCCTGTCGGATCAAGAAAAACATATTAGCAAGACCATGGAGACTGCGTCCCAGGTAACAGCACTGGTAAATCAGGCCAGGGCCGGGAGCAAATCAGCATTTGAGCAACTTGTGGATTTGTTTCACGAAGATATCTTCCGCATGGTCTATTACCGCACCCGTGCTCGCATGGACGCAGAGGATATTACACAGGAGATTTTTCTGAATGCGTTCAAAAGCCTGTCGAAACTGAAAAAGGTCGAGCAGTTCCGAATCTGGCTTATAAGAATCGGGGTAAATCGGATCAGTGATTTTTATAGAAAAAAAGGGGTTCGGGCAATATTCGGAGCTTACTCCGACGATGATAACATTGATCAATTTGATATAACAAACAACAATCAACCTGAGGCCATGAGCAATCTTTTAAAACAGGAATTCTGGAAACATATAAGTTTGCTGTTGGAGAAACTGTCAAGAATGGAGCGGGAAGTGTTTTTGTTGAGATTCATGGATCATCTTAATATCAAGGAGATTTCACAGGTTTTGAAAAGGAGTGAAAGCTCTGTCAAAACCCACCTTTACCGTGCACTTCAGAAATTCAGAAAAGAACCTGAGTTAATAAACTTACTTAAAGAGGAAACACGATGAGTGTTGATAAAAGCGTTCATCTAAGCGAAGACCAGCTAATTATGGCGATTGTGGAAGAAAGCGATCTACCCATCTCACTGCGTGAGCATCTCAACACGTGCCAACAATGCCGAGACGATAAAGTTCGATTTGAGCAAAAGCTTGTACAAGTTGGCCGGATGGCAAATAATTATACTCCTCCGTCTAAACAGAGGATTTCCTTGCCAGACTCTGAGCCCCGAAGCTTTTATCTATGGTTCAGTGGCCGACGGGCGGCTTTCGGTTTGGCATTGACAGCGGCGATGTTGATCCTTGTTGTGTGGTGGACTGCCCCGTTCAAGATCACCCCTGAAGGCGGAGTAGAGATAACTGCACGTGAAATGCAGGAGGCTGAAAATTTTATGATTGAAATCAGTATCCTTGCGGAAAATGCTTTGCCCGCAGTTTATATGGACATAAATGGAGAATCGTATACAGGTTTTGATGAAGAATTTATGCAGTTTATTATTCCATCCTTAAATCAAGAGTCCCAGTCATATGATTCGGGGACAAAAGGAGTTCTGCCATGTTAAATTTAAACAAAGTCTTAATTGGAATGTTTCTGTTTGTTTTTGCTGTTTCAACAACCCTAGCCTTTGGTCAGGAGATTCCTCACGGAAAATGGTGGTACAGTCGGCATGCATCCGAGAAGCTCAATATGAGCGATGAAGAAAAGAGTAAGCTGGATGATAAGTTCTTCGAGAGCCGTCTCAAGCTGGTTGATTTAAAGAGCGCTGTTGAGAAAGAACGGCTTCAACTCGACAAGCTCATGGAAAGTGAAACGTTGAATGAAAAAACGGTTACTGAACAGTTCAAAAAACTTGAATCGTCAAGGGCGAACCTCTCCGCTGAGCGTTTCAGATTTGTGCTGGAGGTAAGAAAAATATTAGGTTTCGAACGTTTTCTACAACTTAATACGACCTTCAGACATTTAAAGAATAAGAGTGCAATGAAGCGTAAAGAAAAGAGGCGCGATACAATGGGCCGCCATCCAGAATAATGGATATGGAATGGGTTAAAAATTGGCCTTTTAAACTGTCTCTAAAAAAAGCTCGTCAGGCTGTAGTGAAGTTTGTTTCCGTTCACGGAATCATTCTATGCTTGACGAGCAATACTTATTATGACAAGTATTAGTACATTGCATAACTACACTGGCTCCGAATTGCAACCCTTAATAGGTGATGATTTCCTTGGAGTGAGGAAAACAAGTGAAGATCACCATAATCTTTCCTGGAAGAAGTCTCGAAACGGCAAAGCCTTCAGGTTCTGTCATGCCGTTGGCACCAACTTTGTTGGCCGCCCTAACCCCGGATGAACACGAGGTTTCCCTCGTAGACATGTTCTTTGGCGATCAGGTTGACTATGAATCTGACGTCGATGTAGTGGCAATCACCGTTCGCACCCCTCTTGCCGATATTGCATACGAAATAGCCGATAATTTCCTAAAAAGAGAAAAAATAGTGGTCTTAGGGGGACCGCACATCTTTGCCTTTCCCGACGAGGCTAAACAGCACGCAACTGCAGTAGCCATTGGAGAAGGCGAAGAACTTTGGCCGATTATCCTCAAGGATGCAGAACAAAACAATCTACAGAGTTTCTACGTGTGCGGGCCCTATCCAGTAGATAGGCTGGAGGGGTCCGTCTATCATAAAAAAGAAAGACCGACACTTATAGATCTTCCCATGATGAGGCGGGATCTACTCCCCGAAAAACGCTATTTCATGGATTCAATATTCACAACCCGCGGTTGCCCCAACCACTGCCGATTTTGTCCGGTGACCGACATCTTCGGGCCCAAAATTCGGCACAGGCCTATCGATGAAGTGGTTGCTGAAGTATCAACCCTCGGCAGGCGCTACTTTGTCGTAGACGACAGTGTTTTCGGCCACCCGCAGATAGTAGAACGACCTCAGGAGAATCAATATTATCTTGATCTTTACAATGAACTGGCTCAATTGCGCCCAAAACGCCTTTGGACAGGTGCTGGCGGCTTGTCCGCAGTGAATTACAAGCTTGGCCGTAAAATACTGGAACTTGCCGCAGAAAGTGGCCTTTGTAGTATAGCAGCTGGGCTGGAGTCCATATCTGCGGATGGACAAAAACAATCTGGTGCCTGGCGAAAGCTGCACTATACCTCCCCGGACACCTTTGATATCCAACAACTGAAAACAAATATCAAAACTATCCAGAGCCTCGGAATTGAAGTCAAGGGGTTTTTCGTCATAGGCTGGGACGAAGATACCCTTGATACCTATCGCAGAACCCTCGATTTTTGCGACGAATGTAACATTACTCCATTCATTTTTACCCTCACCCCTATGCCGGGCAGTCAGATTTATCGGGAATATTTGCAGCAAGGACGGATCCTTACTGATCGCCCTTGGGACCAATACGGTGGCGGCTATATTGTCTACAAACACCCCTTCATGTCGGAAAAGGAGATGTTTGACAACAACGCCGAGGTCATGAGGGAAGGCTATAGTATGGGACGGATTCTGAAGAGGACACTCAAAGCGGTTAGTCACCGTTTTTCCATGGATGTTGCAACAAGCTCGTTCTTCACCCAACTGGGCCTGCGAAAAGCTTACCGGCAATTGTATGAACAGACTTCAAGGCAATTTCGAAATTGACCGGTCTGCTCCCCGCAAGCTCCGCCTTTTAAGGCGGGGTCGAGGGGAACTATATTAAATTGAAAAAATCCTCACCGGGAAGCATTCCCTCCTTTTAATATTAATGAGCGTGGCAAATTATATTCCTTTTCGGATGGGTATATGCTATGAATTTTATTCATTTTCCAAACCCAAAAAAAATGATTTGGAATGATCGATAGATATCCTCTATAATAACGGCATATTGTGGAAATGAGTTCATGCCAAGAGGTATATATCTTATACTTAAAAGTATAAAAGTACCGACATGAACTGTTTGAGCTCCGGCATAGCCGGAGCGAGTTTTCAGGGCTACTGGAGCTATCCTTAGTAGCATCCAAATGGTTTGTACGCGAATGAAGGGTATTTACTCAATGTTGGGAAGTTAATGAACTCCTTAACATCTATTTTCTATTATAACAAAAAGGTAAAATTGATTGTTGAAATAAGGAGTTAGTATCATGAAAGAGAGTGATATTATCACAGAGAAGTACAAAAGATCGAAACGCGTGGACCGGCAGGTAGTTTTACCTTTAAATAAATCAGTAGAAATCGCTTTTAAAAGTATCAAGGTCCGTTTTTTCCGCTCTCTTATCACGGCCATGAGCTTAGTGTTGGCGATTTCCTTTTTTAGTTTTGTCAATGTGAGCACCAATGTGGCCAACGGACTTCTTACCACTAAGGATTCGACATTACGGCAGGTATTGATTCGATCAGGTTATGATATCGGTCCCGAGGATATTCGTTTGGAAAGTAGCCCCAAACAACGATGGATCGTAGTCCTTTCGCTTCTGGTCTGTGTGGTGGGAATAGTAAATGCTCAGCTCATGGCGGTCACCGAGCGTTTTCGGGAAATCGGAACCATGAAGTGTCTTGGTGCTTTGGACAGGTTCATTTTAAGGCTTTTTCTTCTGGAAGCCGGCATACAAGGCCTCGCAGGAGCCGGGGTTGGGGCTCTATTAGGCGGAATTTTTGCCTTGATTAATGCTCTTTTTCGTTTCGGTTTTGTAGCTGTTACATCAGTACAATGGACAGATGTGGCAGGATCCATCTTAATTGCTATAGCTTTTGGATGTTTATTGAGCATGGTCGGGGTTCTGTACCCTGCCATTGTGGCGTCCAGAATGCAGCCTGTGGAAGCCATGCGGGTGGAACACTGAGTACAAATCTGTCTTTTTAATTGTATGTCGTCGTTGGAAGAAACTTCAAAAGTAACATACTATGATAGATCACAATAACATCGTCCGCGTTTCAAAGGTGACCAAAACCTTCAGGCTGGGAAAAGTGGAGGTCTACGCCCTGAAAGGGGTGGATCTTACGGTTGCCACAGGAAAATACATTTCTATTATGGGGCCGTCAGGATCGGGTAAAAGTACCCTGTTCAACATGATTGGTGGTCTAGACAAGCCTTCATCCGGCAAAGTTTTTATTGACGAAGTCGACATTGCCCAGCTCGATGCCTACGAACTGGCCTGGCTCAGGTGCCGGAAAATCGGTTACATATTCCAAACCTTTAACATTATCCATGTCATGACTGCCCTGGAGAATGTTACACTCCCCATGATTTTTGCAGGGATGAACAATGATGAGGCAGTGGAGAAAGGAATCCGGCTTTTGGAACTGGTAGGGTTGGGAGATCGGTTTCGTCATAAGCCATTTGAACTTTCGGGAGGTCAACAGCAGCGCGTGGCCATAGCGCGAGCCCTTGCCAATGATCCTGCCATTATTCTGGCAGATGAACCCACGGGGAACCTCGATCTGAACACAGGAGAGGAAATTATCTCGCTCTTAAAGAATCTGAGCCAAGAAAGAAATATGACGGTCATCTCTGCCACCCACGACATTAAGATGTTGAATGTCTCGGACCAGGTGGTCTGGATACGCGACGGGCGTATCGACAAAATCGAAGATCGTAAAGAGCTCTCCATTTCATTGGGTAAGATCGATATCCTGGAATGAGAAGGAATGTAAAAATCTGAACGAATGAATATCCCACTATCTCGGCGGCAGTTAAAGGATCCGTCCATTCTGAAACGATTTATGCACTCATTATCGAACACCGAACATCGAGCATTCAATAACCCGCGCCACTGGTCAAATGTAAGCTCAGCAAGACGACGGATGATCGTCTTGATTCTTTTGTTGGTTCTTGGGATATGTTTTCCCGTTAAGGCAGAAACCCAGAAATTTCCTTCAAATACGTTTGTGGAGGCCATTAATACACTATCTTCTCTGGGGGATAGAAGTACTGGTACCCCTGGAAGCAGTGCAGCCGCCGAATACATCTTGGCGAGATTGTCTCAGCTGGGTTTTGACCACGTGGATTCTCATCATTTTTCAGTACCCGTACTTCAGGATAGGGGCAGCACACTTTTCCTGCCGGGTAAAGCATCTGGATTTCCCATACACCCATTGAGGGGAAATGCCATTACACCGGAGACCATTTCACCGAAGGGAATAAAGGGCCCTTTGATCTATGCCGGTTCGGGCGAGACGGCAAAATTCAACGGTAAAACAGTTGCCGGTACCATTGTCTTGATGGAACTTGATTCTGGGAAAAACTGGCTTCATGCAGCGTCACTCGGTGCAAAAGCCCTGATCTATGTGGATCGGGGGAATACGCACAAAATGTTATTTGAAGAAAAAATAGAACTTTCCCCAATTCAATTTCCCCGTTTCCACATCTCTCTTGATCGGGCGCGTAAGCTGTTCGGCGCTTTTGAAACAACTACCGAAGGTCCTGTTATTGCCGAAGTTCGCATCACATCCGATATCACTTGGCAAAAAGTCTTCAGCAGGAATATCTACTGTCTTATTCCCGGAATCGATCCAACACTGAAAAATAAATTGGTGATTGTGGAAGCCTTCTATGACAGTACCGCCATGGTTTTTGGTCGATCACCTGGTGCCGATGAGGCTTGTAGTGTGGCCACACTTCTAGAGTTGGCTCGCGTACTGAAGAAAAATCCACCGGCCAGATCCGTCCTTTA
>PVMS01159820.1_pt1 | contig 10086 bp, 12 predicted proteins | sample 1853461 | NCBI WGS metagenome assembly PVMS01 (sample SAMN08582032, study PRJNA380276) | Marine sediment metagenome, whole genome shotgun sequencing project. | isolation source: ocean sediment barecode stripped | collected 2017
AATGCTCCAGGCGGCGTCCTCGCCGCCGGAGCATTAAAGTGGGTTTAGCACAAAATACGAACTTTGAATAACTCATCATGTGGAGACAATTATGGAACATCCTCAAGTCATCAGCGTGCATGAATACGAACTCAAGCCCGGAGTGGAGGGCATCCAATTCGAGCGTGTGCGTTCCGGGAGGCTGAAGCACGCGGATTATTTTCTCTGCCCGGTTTGGTTGAATATCATTTCGTCAAGGGCATTCGCGGGGTGCGGAGAGGGAAATACGCCGCACTCTGGATCTACGAGAGCAAGGAAGCGTGGGAGCAGCTATGGGGACCGATTGATCAGCCAATCCCCAAAGACAAGTATCCGCAAAAGTGGTTGGTTTGGGAAAACGAAGTTCTGCTCCCCTTTTTGAGCCAGGACCCAGACAAAATCAGCTACACGTCATATCTGGCTCTGTGACACAAGTGTTGGTGAAGCAGATAGAAAAAAACCTCCCAACGAATAGATTGGAGGCGCATAAGTCTGGGAATATTGGAAATTTGATCAACGAAATTCAGGAACTTTTGGCTGATATAAATCACTAATTTTCATATTTAAGCAATCTGTCACATAATTCTTCGTACTTTGTAGTTTAGCCCACTTCGGCAAGCTCAGTGTGGGCGTTCTTGCTCAAGTTGACGGGCACAAGGCTCCCGCAAGGAGCGGGACAGGCTCTAGACTACAGGTTCACCAACCTTAATCGTTTTTGAGATGTGGCACTGAATCAATAAATGAAGTAGATTAAAGGATTAGCGACTGATCATTCACTTGGGGGATTCATGAGCTGGTCTGCCATACACGAGTTTCTGGGATCTTGAATGAATTCCTGCTGGCAAATGGCAGTGCAGAAGAATAACCACTTCTCCTCATAGAACACCCTCGGCGTGTCGGGTTTATACTTTTCCGCCGTACCGCAAGCCGTGGTCACTTCGCTGCCGATGACCGGCAAGGGAAGAGGATTTCCTGCGCTCATTTATCCTCAGCCTGAATTTCTTCCAGGACTTCCATATCTTTTTGCAGATTTCGCTGCCGGACTAACAAACTGAATAAATAGATCAACATCACCCCAAAGATGATGGTGTATCCGGCGATCATGTAACTGGTTGTATCCGCTGGGGCATCTTGAAATAATTGTAAGAATAGCATCATGTTCTCCTATTTACTGCATCGTCTTCAAACGTAATTGCTCGACTTCGTCAGCTTGCCTACCTAGCCGAATGCGATGCCAGAGCAGGTCAACGAAGATAAAAGTGAAGGTCAACAGACTGAACATAAAAGTCCGCAGCATCAAGGGGGTCATATCGAAAGTTCCTGTAACACTAGCGTCTCCGCCACCGATCACGATCGGATGGATGGTGCGGAATAACCTGGCAGAGAAATAGGTCAACGGCACGCTCAAGGATCCAATGATGGCATAGACAGCGCCGAAGCGCGCCCGGCGATCTGGATCCTCGATCCCCTGGCGCAGCATCAGATATGCGAGATAAATGAGCAGCATGACCGTGGCAGTGGTCAGCCGTGGATCCCAGGTCCACCAGGTGTTCCAGATCGGACGCGCCCAGATTGAACCGGTGACAATGTTGATGAAAATAAATACGATCCCGATCTCAACAGCTGACAGACCAATGATATCCCACTTGCGATCTTTTTTCACCAGGTAGATAATGCCAGCGACGGCAGCACCGATGAAGCCAAGCATACCCACCCAACCAGCAGCGACGTGGAAATAAAAGACCCGTTGTACATCCCCCATCACAGCTTCCTGGGGCGCGTAGAAGAACACCATGTAGGTTGCCACGAGCAGTAAGATCACCGTGACGACATCTAGAATGGTAAGCAGGCGAGGTTTCGATTCCATATTTGACTCCAATCCTTTAAATGATCTCCCTATAATTAGAACTATTCTTCAACCACATAATCAAAAACCATGAAAGCAACCGCGGAGAATATTATATCGTAGGCAATGAGCAGATTTAGCCAGGGCCTGATCTCGTCCAGCGGGATCCCGTCCAGAAATCCCGTGCTGGCTTTGACTGCAGCCAGGATGACCGGCAGCACAACCGGGAAAAGCAATATTGGCAGGAGAATATCGCGTGTGCGCGCCTGCACCGCCATCGCGGCCAGCAGCGTACCCACGGCCACATAACCGATCGAACCCAACAGGATCACCAATAGCAGCCCTGGGTTAAACAGGTTGACGTTGTACAGTATGCTGTAAATTGGCAGGACGATGATCTCCACCATCAGCATAAAGATCAGATTGCCGAGCGCCTTGCCAAAATAAATGGCACTCCTGTCGACAGGCGCCAGCAATAAACCATCCAAGCACCCCCGGTCTTTTTCTATCGCCATCGAGCGATTGAGACCAAGAGTCCCCGCAAAAACGAAAATCACCCACAACACACCGGCGGTGATCGTGCTTTCCCGGCGAGTGGCGGGGTCCAGATCGAGGGCAAAATTGAAGATCAAGATCACCAGCAAGGCGAATATCAGCATGGCCGAGAGCAGTTCCCGACTGCGCAGTTCTGCCGAGAGATCCTTCCAAACCACCGCCCCCATCGCGCGCAAGAATCCAACCGCCTTGCCCCTGGCAGAGCTCTCTTCTCTAACGGTAACGTAGGATGATTCGTGTGCCATGGTTATGTCTCTTGAATCCCCTGTCGATAAAACGCCAGTAGATCATTTGGATCGATGTCTTCGCGTCTGACCGATGCGGTTATCACACCCTTCGAGAGCACATCGAACCTTGAAGCCAAATCCCCCGCCCGAGACAGGTCATGCGAGGTCATAACCACCGTCCGGCCGAGAGCAGCCACTTCCCTTAACACTGTGTCCAGCATGGCACTGGCATCCTGATCCAACCCGGTGTGAGGCTCATCGAACAGCATGACATCCGGATTGTGCAAAACGGCGCGACCGATCGCCAGGCGTTGTGCCATTCCACGTGAAAAGGTGCGCACCAGGTCGCGCCGGCGAGCGGTCAGTCCGACCAAATCCAGGACCTCAGCCACGCGGCGCTGTAAATCTATGACCCCATACATACGTCCGTAAAACCGCAGGTTCTCTTCGGCGGTAAGGTCACCGTACAACAATGGCAGGTGAGATACAACACCTAACCGCCTGCGCACCGCAGCCGCCTGGTCAGGGAGACGATAACCGGCTATGCTCACTTCTCCCATTGAAGGTCGAGAAAGGGAGGCCAGGATGCGTAAGAAAGTGGTCTTGCCAGCCCCATTCGGGCCAAGCAGGGCGACGAAATCCCCCGCCTCAACGTGGAAATCCAATCCACGCAGCACGGTTTTCAATCCAAAGCGTTTGATCAGCTTGCGAACATTAATCATGGCGCGGGAGCAACGGGGCGAGGGTGCTTGGGGGCTGCGGAAATTTAATTATTGAAGATACGCAGTTAATGTCATTTCGAGGAGCTCGCGACGAGAAATCCCTGAAAAGATCGCTTGCAAGAAACCAATCTAGGGATTTCTCGCTCCTTTCGTCGCTCGAAATGACATGTAAACCAACGACTGCGTAACATGAGTTAATAACTACGCTCAAGATTCGTCCTCATCTTCTCGGAGTTTTTCCTTGATTTTAGATTTTAGCTCGGATCGACGTTCTTGATATGCGCCCTCCGGCAGATCACCTGCTTTATATTGATCATCCAGGGCAAGGATGGCGTCATAGAGCATATCCAGATCCTCATGCTCCTCTTGAGGTGAAAAATCACCATCATCGTCGGATGCACGCTCTTCCGGCTTTTCCCTGCGTGAACGGCTGTATAGCCAGACACCAGATATGATCAGCACAACTCCGAATGCCACCAGACCGATCACCAGGCTTGTGTTTGAGCCGAGTGCCAATCCTGCTCCCCCGCTATTGGGGCGCCCAGATATATCAATGGCGAGATCAGTTCCCGCCTCTAGTCGACCACTGGAATACATATGGTAGGCGATCCCCTGCACATCGCGAGTTCCCATGTCACGCAGCTGGTCGCCACTAAGTCTGAGCCCATCCTCCGGAAGCAGAACCACTACCGCATCAACAGGGATATCAAGAGGCTGGTTGAAATCCAGCTTGCTTTTATAGGGCAGATCATAAGAATATACGACCTGGTGCTGGCCCATCCCAGGCCGGACCACTGCCACATCACCAAATCCATTCTGGGTCTGGATGTATCGTTCTCCGACCACACCATCCTCGAATTGCAGGTTTGTTGCGCCTTCTGGTAAATTAAAAGATAATACGGGGTTTCCATCTTCCGGGGCCACCACCGTCTCATTTCCAGGATTAGAAATGATGTGCATCTCGACCACTCTCAGTATGTCGGGATCGAGGTAGCTGAACAAGAGGTGCAAGCGATCGACAGATAATATGGAAGTGTCCGTGGTCGACTCAAAGAACGGGATCATCAAGGCCATATTTGAAGTCTCTTCGTCAACCACGTCGATATCAGAGTTATAAGCCACTCCCTGATAATCAATGCTGGCGATAAAAGCTCGCCCCATTGGCATCTCAACGCTTTCGAATGCGAAGACTCCATCCGTATCTGCGTTGGTCTCTGCAGAGAAGGCCTGCTGCATCTGATCAAAGCCGTGCAGCGTTACAGTAAGGTTTGTAGGGATATCACCTCCAGAGCCACTGATCACTTGCCCCTCGACTACCCCAATTCCGGATACTTCTTCTGTAGCCAGGGGAGTTCCGGAGGTCTGGGCATTTGTTGCACTGGTTGGTTCAGGAGTTTCCTGGCCAGTGCTAACTACGGCAGGCGCAAGGAACGTCAGAGAACGCAAATAGGTGGCTAACGCCCAACGCTCTTCTGTTGACAAATTCTCTCCGAAGGCGGGCATTTCCGCACCATCTCCATCACTGATCGCTTGAAAGAGCTGTTCATCAGAGGCGTTAGCCATAAATTCTTGATCGGTGAAATTTGACGGCCGAAGGGAAAGGTCTGCCGCTCCAGGCCCATTTCCGCTACCCCCTTCGCCATGACAAGAGGCGCAGTTGGTTTGATAAATCTCTTCACCCAGCGATACTATCTCCGCCGAGCCGCTTAGGGTGTACAGGTAAGCGGTCACATCCCAACGCTGCCTGTCAGTAAGACTGTTGAATGGCGGCATCCGCCGTTCCATATTGCCATTGGTCACGATTGAATACCATTCCGCTGGGGATGAAGATCGAGCCAAATCAGCAGTGCCTATTGCTGGTGGAGGGACGGGCAATTGCGCAGCCATTGACCCATTTCCTAATCCATCGATCCCATGGCAGGGAGCGCATTTTTCAGCGTAAATTTGCCCTCCTGCTGATGGGTCGGGGTGAACCATTGGGTACAGAGGACCTTCTTGTAGGGACTGCGCAGGTAATGCGACCGGGACTTCAGCGCCGGGTGGCGGAGTGATATCCTCCGCCAGTGAAAATGAACAGGATGATAGAAACAGAATGGCAGAAATGGTAATGAATAAATTAATTACAAGGGGATTACGAAAATAGATTTTTGTTAGAGATTGAACCTGGTACATGCGCAATACTTCACCGATATTTAGATTTTCTCGCTATCGATCTAGACAAGTGGTTTGCCGCAGTTGGGGCAGAAACTATCCGAGGACTGGACCGGGCGACCACATTGGGGACAAAATCCTGCAGATTTATCCTGGCGTGAACGACGCCGGGCAGCCAGTTGGACTTCTACTTCGTCATCCGCTTCCATGACGATCTGGGGTCCACCAGCTCCGCCGACGGCGACACCCTGGAGAGTAACAGCACGGCGTTCAGCGATAGCTGCCTCGACCCTTTCGTCCAAATCGTTGCCTGGCATAACCGCACCATATTCATCTAACTGGCGCAAGACTTCTGCCCCCTGCTGAAGCAATAGGTTTCGTTGGGCAGGGTACTCGTCCTTTGGGATCTTGCCCAAGGCATGGTCAAAATCCAGCTCCTGCAGAGCATTTAACACACGATCTTGTTCCGCCAGCAAAGCAGATATTTCATGCTCCGTCTTATCATCCTCTTGAACAGAGGCGGGAGCACCCCGATCGAAAAATGGGCGGGCGATAAATAACCCAAGCAAAATTAACAAAGCGAGTAAAAAAAGAATTGAGCCAATGTCCATATTGAAGGTTTTATCTCGAGTTTCGAGTGCATTCTCCCTTTTAATTTGGAGATGGAGGACTAAGAATCTAACAGGGGATCGATCATACCCTGGATTTCACCCAGGGAGATAAAGGGCGAGATTTTAAAAGCAGCCAGGGTTCCATCTTTGCCAATGATAAACGTCTCAGGCACACCGCGAATGCGGTACGCCTGGGAGATTTTAGTCCGCAGATCAGGACCATTGGGGTAGGTCACATCGAATTTTTCCAGATAGTCCATAGCTTCGGTTTCGGTGTCCACATAATCGACGCCTAGAAAAACCACCTCGCCGCCCGGTTGGTAAATCCGCCACGCGGTCTCCAATTCGGCAGCCTCCTCTTCGCATGGCTTGCACCAGGATGCCCAGAAATTTAATACTACAACTTTACCTTTGAGATCTTCAAGACTGATTTGTTCACCTTCGAAAGTAGTGAGTGTGAAATTCGGAACCGTCTCTCCAACTGTAACCGGGCCTTCCTGGTTTCTAATCAAACCAACCGCCAATAACGCTAAAAGACCCAATACAGCGATCCAGGCTATCAATGCTCCAATGGAGAGATCCAATCCAAAGATCTTGACTCGACCGGCTTTCTTGGTGGAGGCGTCGCTGGATTCCAGGTTTGAGGGGACAGGTTGAGTTTCAGACATGTTCAGACTCCAATTGTCTGCTCCAAGAATATGATCATAAGCTATCGACGGCGCAGCTCTTCCTCGATGCGCGCCACATATTTGTCCTCGGGTTGCTCCTCCGGGAGGCCTTGCTCCGCGGTAGGCGGAGAGGTTTTTTGCCAGGTTCGCATGACACGATACAGAATATAACCGCCGGCGATGAACATCAATGGGGGGATCACATACACCAGCCAGTTCAAACCTCGAGCGGGAGGCGCGGCCAATACTCGATCTCCATACTGATTAACGAAATAAGTCTTGATCTCGTTTTCTGTCCATCCCTCGGAAATTTTTTCTCCGATCAAAGCCCTCCATTGGGCACATGCCTGCGTTGGACATACATCCAGAGGGATATTCTCGCAAACAGGGCAATAGAGCTGTTTGGCAATTGCATTGATCTGGTCATCGGTTGGTCCAGAAGGGTTAGTCTCTTGAGCATGCACTGTGCTGGCCGGTAGGATAGAAACTATCAGACCAACAGATGCGATGATCAAGAAAGCAGCCCATAACGACTTCTTCATATCCATTATGCCTTTGCTGCCACGTAATCAGATCGTTTGGCGGACACACGTTTTGTCTCCGGGTCCCGGTCAGGCCAGGCAGCAACCAGCGTACCGATGATAAACACTAATCCACCCAGCCACAGCCAATTCACCAGGGGATTGTGGTAGATCTTAAATGTAGCTCCCGCAGTAGATATCGGCTGCCAGTCCACCAAAAGGACGTAAAAATCATCCTCCATCGTGCTGCGCACGCCAGGGATGGTCATCGGTTGCTGTGATTCGTAATAATAATCACGGCGTGGGTAAAGCTCACCCACAAATTTCCCGTTTTTATCCACGGAGACTACCGCCCGGGCGACATTGCGACCATCATCCGTATCAAATGCAGCCAGCGAATTGAAGGTAATCGTATAATTACCCAAGGTGATCGTCTCACCCTGCGAGATAGTTCCTTGCGTCTCTGATTGGAAGATTTCGATACCGATAATTCCGATCGCCATCAGCACAACGCCCAGGTGGATGATATAGCCTCCGTATCTGCGGCGGTTGCGACCGGCCAGATTCCATAATGCGACTGGGAAGCTCTCCCCTGACCTGCGATGACGAGCCCGGGCACCACGCCAAAATTCGTACAGCGTAACCGCAGTGACGAAACCGCACAACCAGAAGCCCAATATGGCTGCCGGATGGCGGGTACCGCTGATAAATACAACAGCCACCAGGACGAGAGAAGCGATGAAGGGTTTCCAGATCCCACGTCCCAGGGTTTTTGCTGATGAATATCGCCAGGCAGCTAATGGCGCAATACCCATCAATAGCAGCAGGCCGGCGAACAAGGGCGCGGTCGCCCTTTGGTAAAAGGGTGGGCCAACAGTGACTTTCTGCCCGGTGAAGATCTCTGAGATCAGCGGGAAAATGACGCCCCAGAAGCACACCACCAGGATGCCCATGAACAACAGATTGTTGAGCAGAAACAGCGCTTCCCGCGATAAGAGCGAAGTCATTTGAGTTTCCGATTTGAGATCGTTCCAACGCCTGAGCAGTAACGAAAGGGATACGACAAAAGTAAGACCCATGAAGGCGAAGAAAACCGGACCTATTGCGCTTTGTGCGAAAGCATGTACGGAGGACAGCACACCAGAACGGGTCAGGAAGGTGCCGAAAATCACCAGTTCATAAGTCAAGATGATCAGGATCATATTCCAGTGTTTCAACATGCCCCGCTTCTCCTGGATCATCACCGAGTGCAGGAAAGCAGTTCCCGTCAGCCAGGGCATAAAAGCGGCGATCTCCACCGGATCCCAACCCCAATAACCACCCCAGCCTAGGACATCGTATGCCCAGCGGCCTCCCAGGATCAAACCAAGAGATAGGAATAACCAGGCGATCAGCGTCCACCGTCGGGTTATGCGGATCCAGCGATCATCAGTCCGGCCTGTGACCAGAGCTGCGATGGCGAATGCAAATGGAATTACAAAAGATACAAATCCCAGGTAAAGCATCGGTGGGTGGATGATCATCCCCGGATGGCGCAGGAGTGGATTCAATCCGTTCCCATCGGCTGGTTTGAATAAGACCGAGCCCGCCGGCTGCAGCATGGCAGTCGAAATTTGCCCCGAGGCAGTTTGCCAAATACGGACGAAGGGATTCTCAATAAATATACTCAGCCCGATGAAGAAAGCCAGCGTGACGAGCGAGACGATGATCACCCAAGGCAAGAACTCCTGATCACGGTCCCATTTGCGCACCATTACAGCCGAAGTGAAAGCTGCCAGCAACCAGGACCAAAAGACCAACGAGCCAGGCTGTCCACCCCACAGGGCGGTCACCTTGAGGTAGAAGGGCATGCTGTTGCTGGTGACCGTGGCCACATAATTTACTTCATAGGCATTGGTAACCAATAGATAAATTATGCATAAAGCTGATACTGTCATCATCGGAAAGGTGAGCAGCATAGCATTGCGAGCGCTTGCGATCCAGGCCTGATCACCCTTGCGAGCGCCGTAGTAAGCTGCTCCGATGCCGAAAAGAGAGATCAAGAAAGTGATTACGAGTGCCCCATATCCTATGTTAGCTACCATAAACGGCTCCACCTATCTTACATGCAATGCGTGAAACGCATTGGGAATTACGTTTCACGCATGAATAGATCAAGAATGATACCCTCGAAATACACTAGCCCTCAGCCTGCTCTGGGACTGCTTCTTCGTATTTCGTGGGGCACTTGAGCAATAATTCGTCGGCATAGAACACGCCATCGTCACCCAACTTGCCGGTCATGATGGCTTGCGCTTCATGGCGTAAAAGATCGGGTTTGACCCCAACATAAACAACCGGTATTCGTGTTCTATCCGGATCGACCACTGCGGCATGCAGGACTTCTGCCAGACCACCCTGGGCATCGATATCTTTATTATCCCCGGGTACATGGGCCACCGTGAACTTAAGCGTCAAGGTTTGGGGATCGTACTCTACTGATTCACCGAGCACGGCTCCCGATACACGAACATCCCGCCCAATATCACCAGCTTCGAGTGATGCCAATTCGTCAACGGTGAGGAAATACTGCGCGCTGGCCTGCGTTGAAGTAACGATCAGATAAACAACCGCGGCGAAGATCAACAATCCACCCACGATGAATTTGGCACGACCGCCAGATCTCGCTTGAGAAGTAACGGGTTGTTCCATATCTTGCTCCTCCATAAATTATCATTACCTGCGATTGGTTTAAAAATCCTATCGCAGCTCTTAATTCTGTCAATCA
>PVMS01161027.1_pt1 | contig 10086 bp, 8 predicted proteins | sample 1853461 | NCBI WGS metagenome assembly PVMS01 (sample SAMN08582032, study PRJNA380276) | Marine sediment metagenome, whole genome shotgun sequencing project. | isolation source: ocean sediment barecode stripped | collected 2017
AACCTCCAGGATGAGTTCGTCATAACCGCCATCATTGGAGACAGGTGTGATTTCTATGCCGAAAAGCCGATCAAGATCAGGCTTGACGGGAGCTATCATGAATTCGGTAATTTTGTCAGTGACATTGCAGCGTTACCCCGCATTGTTACTTTGCACGACATCGAAATCACACCTGTCTCCAATGATGGCGGTTATGACGAACTCATCCTGGAGGTTACCGCGAAGACTTACCGGTATATGGACGAAGATGAAGTGCTGGAGTCTGCAGCGAAAGACAAGGCTAAAAGCAAAAACCGCAAGAGAAAAAGGGGCTAGTTGATGAATCAAGCAAAAATCATTGCTGAACATGCAATTCGTGCCCTGGCTTTGTGCATTCCGGCTTTATTACTGGGCTGTTCGGCTGGCGTAGACGATGAGATGCTGGCCTACGTTGATGATATTAAGGCACGGCCAGGCGGTCGCATCGAGGGGTTGCCGCAGATTAAGCCCTACGATAATTTTTCGTACTCGGCTGATGAAATTCGTTCGCCGTTTTTGCCGGACCGTCCGAATTCGCCAGCGAATATGGCTGGGCCCAAGCCTATCCAGGATCGCAACAAAGAATATCTTGAACAGTTTCCTCTGGACACACTTGCCATGGTTGGCACGCTTGATCGTGAAGGAACAACGTTTGGTCTTGTGCGAACACAAGACGGCATGGTGCACCGGGTTGTATCAGGTAACTACGTAGGCCAGAACGATGGCCGCATCGTTGTAATAAGTGATGCGGGCATTCGGTTGGAAGAACTGGTACCCGATGGCATTGGCAGCTTTTATAAGCGATCGGCAGAAATTGGACTGAAATGACTGACTCCTCCATTCCAGGGGAGCTATCACGGAGTAGCGAAAAATGATCACAGCCACACAAGTGCAGGAAAATATGAAGGGGCGTAGCGTCTGCTATCGCGCGTTCATTTCTCTTGCACAGGTAGCGGTATTGGGCCTTCTGACGAGTGTTTCTGTAAACGCTCAGGATGCGGGCAATCAACTGCTGGACATTAAAGTGCAAAATTTGCCTGATGATAAGGTAGAACTGCAACTGATCCTGTCAGGAACTGCGCCTGAGCCACTGGCATTCACTATCGATCAGCCTGCACGCATAGCATTGGACCTGGCTGATACTTCGCTGGGCATGGACAGCCGTCGCACGGATGTTGGCATCGGCGCGCTTGACACCGTGCTGGCCGCAGAAGCGAATGGTCGAACCCGGGTAGTACTGAATCTGGACAAGCTTGTTGGATACGAGATGCGTGTCGCGGGCAACAGTATTTATGTGACGCTCGAATCGCCGCTAGCCAGTCGGTCTACTGTGACCGAGTTTGCTGCGGCTAGTAGCCGTTCGGCGACAACTGAACGTAGTATCGAATCAATTGATTTCCGCCGTACAGATTCTGGCGGCGGTCGCATAATTGTAGAAATGACGGATTCAAGCACTCCGGTGGATGTAAGCCAGGAGGCCGGTCGTGTGGTGGTGACTTTCAGCAACACGCAACTGGCGGATGAGCTTCTCAAGCGTCTGGACGTGCTGGATTTTGCTACCCCGGTCAACACTATAGATGTGCTCAAGGTTAATGATGACGTGCGCTTGGTGATTTCTGCCAGGGGCGTATTTGAAGAATTGGCTTATCAGTCGGGCCGAACATTTACGGTCGAAATACAGCCGGTTGTTGTTGATGAGCGCGTGCAGGTAGCAACGCTCTACAGTGGCGGCAAAGAGTACACAGGCGAGCGTCTGACCCTGAACTTTCAGGACATAGATGCTCGCGCCGTGCTGCAATTATTGGCAGACATCAGTGGCCGCAACATCGTTGTGTCGGATTCCGTCAGCGGTAACGTGACCCTGCGGCTACAAAATGTTCCCTGGGATCAGGCAATGGACATTGTCCTCGCGACCAAGGGACTGGACATGCGCGAAAACGGTAACGTTATTATCGTCGCCCCCGCAGTAGAAATTGCGGCGCGTGAGAAAGCAGACCTGGAGTCACGCAGGGAGATCCAGCAGTTGGAGCCTTTGTACTCTGAGTTCCTGCAGGTTAATTATGCGAAGGCGAGTGATATTGCGAACCTGATTGGTAAGGGTGGTCAGAACTCGCTGTTGTCTGTTCGCGGTACGGTTGCCATAGATGACCGCACCAATACGCTGTTATTGAAAGACACAGCTGATCATATTGCTGATATTCGTCGCTTGGTGGTCAAACTGGACATACCGGTACGTCAGGTATTGATTGAATCCAGAATCGTTGTGGTCAGTGACGACTTTAGTCGTGACTTAGGCATTCGATGGGGCTTCACCGGCATCACGGATAAAAGCGGCAGAGTTTATGCTACTTCCGGCACTGCTGACGGAACCGATACCATGATTGGCTCGGGGCTGGATAATGTCGCTAACGGCGATCCTTTCTATCCCGTTTCTCTGCCGACTTTGAATGATCGTTTTAATGTGAACCTGCCGATAGCTAACCCGGCTGGCTCCTTCGCGCTGGCCATACTGGATGATGACTATTTAATCGATCTCGAGTTGTCGGTAGCGCAGGCAGAAGGCAATGGTGAAGTAATTTCCTCACCTCGCGTAATTACAGCGAACCAAAAGGAAGCAAGAATTGAGCAGGGTGTGGAAATTCCCTACCGGGAGGCTTCTTCCAGCGGCGCTGTTACGGTCTCATTCAAGGATGCGGTGCTGAGCCTTACGGTAACCCCGCAAATCACGCCGGATGATCGCATCATCATGGATATTTATGTCACCAAGGACAGCGTGGGCGAGCTGGTGGGCGATGGCTTCGGCGGCCTGGTGCCGAGTATCGACACCCGTTCCGTTTCTACACAGGTGCTGGTAAATAACGGTCAGACGGTTGTGTTGGGCGGTATTTACGAGACAGAGAAAGGCGAACAGGTTACGAAAGTGCCCTACCTCGGTGACGTGCCCTTCTTAGGCGCATTGTTCCGCAGTACCCGGGTTGTTTCGAATAAATCTGAATTGCTGATCTTTGTTACACCAAAAATACTTAAAGAAGGTTCGGCTATATATTGAGCATGAGCTAGGAGTTCCTGACAGCAATAAAAAACGCCACCTTCGGGTGGCGTTTTTTATTGCTGTGGTCGTGCGGTATGCTGCGAACTTCCAGGTGGCTTGTATATGAGTGAAATCACAAATATTTTTCTGATTGGACCAATGGGGTCAGGCAAATCGGCCGTAGGCCGACGGCTCGCACGCGACCTTGGGATGAACTTTTATGACAGCGACGAAGAGATAGAGACCCGCACCGGTGTCGACATACCATTCATCTTCGACAAGGAAGGTGAAGCGGGATTCCGGCGGCGTGAGGTCAATGTCCTGCGCGAGTTGGTAGAGCTGGACGGTATCGTGCTGGCGACCGGTGGCGGTGCCGCCGAGGATACGGAGAATCGCCGCCTGCTGGCAACCCACGGGACAGTGGTATATCTGTACACTAGCGTCCCGGAACAGTTGCGCCGCACGCGTAAATCACGCAACCGACCCCTGTTGAATGACGGGGAACCAGGGGAGGTGCTGGAACGGCTGATGGCAGCACGGGACCCGCAGTATCGTGAAATTGCATGTATTGTGATTGAGACTGACGGTAGGCAAGTTGCGGTCGTTACGCGCGAACTGAAAAAAGCTCTTGATGCCGGCACGAATTAGTCCACGAACCAGCCATGGCTTAAATTTATCCGTGTGGGCTGGATGCAGAATATGATTAACCTGACAGTAGACCTTGGGCAGCGCAGCTACCCGATACTGATAGGCAGCGGTTTGCTGCATCAGCAGGGTGTGCTTGATGCTTTCATCGATGGCAGGGATGTGCTCATCCTGACGAATGATCAGCTGGCTCCGCTCTACCTGGAGCCATTGGAAAAGCTGGTGACTGGCAGCCGCGTCGAAAAACTCGTGTTGCCGGACGGTGAGGCCACCAAAACACTGGACACGCTGACGACTATTTTCGATGCACTGGTTGCCCATCGTTATGGCCGTGATTGCGTATTGCTTACGCTTGGCGGTGGGGTGATTGGTGATATTGGTGGTTTTGCCGCCGCAAGCTGGCAGCGTGGCGTCGATTTCATCCAGGTGCCGACCACATTACTTGCGCAGGTTGATTCAGCTGTCGGCGGTAAAACTGCGGTTAACCATCCGGGTGGCAAGAACCTCATCGGTGCGTTTCATCAGCCGCTCTGTGTGCTGAGCGATACGGACACTTTGAATACGTTACCTGAGCGTGAATTGAGCGCGGGCCTGGCCGAAGTAGTTAAGTACGGTGTGTTGGGCGATGTTGAATTGTTCGAGTGGCTGGAGCGCGAGTCAGCAGGGTTATTACGCCGCGACACCGAGCGCTTACAACACATCGTGCGGAGGTCCTGTGAAATTAAGGCAGCTGTGGTGGCTGAGGACGAGCATGAACAGGGTCAGCGTGCGCTGCTCAATCTCGGCCATACATTTGGCCATGCGATTGAACGTTGTGCAGGGTATGGTGAGTGGCTGCACGGCGAGGCAGTGGCTGCGGGCATTTGCATGGCTGCTGAATTTTCAGCGCGCATAGGCTGGTTAGACAACGCGGATGTGGTTCGCATCAGGGAGCTATTTGTTCGTTTGAATTTACCGGTCGAGCCGCCTCGAGTTGATGCAGGCGAATTTCTGGGCGCCATGTCACTGGATAAAAAGGTGGTTGGCGGGGAGATTCGACTGGTGTTGCTCAAGTCCATCGGTCATGCGGTGGTAACGGCAGACTACCCTTCGCATGAGTTGATTGATTTGTTAAGTGAACAATTCATTCACTAGGACTCACTGTAGATGAGTACAGAGTTTCCCGATCCGGATGCTGGGCTAGCTGTATATGCGGCGTTACAGAGTACGAGTCGCGGCCGTAATTTTGCGGAGCCACCACACCCATACCGTGGTGAATTTCAACGCGATCGTGATCGAATTGTGCATTCAGGCGCATTTAGGCGGTTGGTATACAAGACCCAGGTATTCGTGAACCACGAGGGTGATTTGTACCGGACCCGACTCACACATTCGCTCGAAGTCGCACAGATTGCACGCACCATCGCGCGCGCGCTTGACCTCAACGAACAACTGGTGGAGGCGATTTGTCTGGCACATGATCTCGGGCATACGCCGTTCGGCCATGCAGGGCAGGACAGCCTTAATGCATGCATGCAGGATTTTGGTGGCTTTGAGCATAATCTTCAGTCACTGCGGGTGGTGGATGAACTGGAAGACAAGTACGCCCGTTTCCCCGGTCTCAATCTCAGTTATGAGACTCGGGAGGGCATGCTCAAACATTGTTCGCGGCGTAATGCACGTGAATTAGGTGAACTCGGCAAACGTTTTCTGGAAGGTGGGCAGCCAGGACTTGAGGCGCAACTGGCGAACCTGGCCGATGAAATTGCCGACAACCATCATGACGTCGATGATGGGTTACGCGCAGGCCTTTTATCCATCGATGACCTGAGCTCGGTGGCATTGTTCAGCGATCAGTTTGATATCGTAAGCAGTGAGTTTTCTGATAGCAGTGAGCGAGTACTTACACATGAAACTGTGCGCGGCATGATCAATCGGATTGTTACCGACCTGCTCGACACCAGCCGCGCAGCTCTCAATCTGGCCAGGCCTGCGGATATTGAAGATGTGCGTGGTCGCCCGCGTCCGCTCATCGGTTTCAGTCCCGAGGTGTATGAAGAGCATCGGGCGCTAAAGCGGTTTTTGCAGAAAAGCCTGTACCGGCATGAACGTGTGCTGAGCATGACTGAACGTGCCGACAAAATAGTGACCGGGCTTTTTGACGTGTATTTTTCTGATCCCGCGACTATGCCTGAGGAGCACGCAACAAAGGTGGTGACCTGGGAACAGGAACTGGGCGATGCGGGACGTGCACGGGCGGTTGCCGACTATGTGGCAGGAATGACGGACCGGTATGCGCTGTCGGCCTATCACCGGCTGGTCGATGCCACGCTTAAATTCTGATCGTGAGTAGTCGATCATCGGTGATGGCTGACATCCCTGCGACGGTGGTAGACTCGCCGTGCTTTTGTATGCTTAAAATTACTGCTATCCATAAGTGAAACCGTGACCGATTCCAAAATAAGAAACGCTGCCAATATCCCCAATGCAGACCGGCTGATATTTGCTCTGGATGTTGCGAATGCAGACACTGCACGGCAACTCGTCTCGGAACTGGACGATGCCGTTACGTTTTACAAGCTCGGCCTGGAATTGTGTATGTCGGGTGAATATTTCGACTTGCTGGATTGGATAGTGGAACAGGATAAACAGATATTCGTCGATTGTAAGTTCTTCGACGTGCCGGCGACTGTTGCTGCAGCTATCCGTAACCTGCGTAATAGGGGCGTGACTTACGCCACCATTCATGGCAACCAGAGCATCATGGAGGCAGCGGGTGAAGCCAAGGGTGAGGTCAAAATACTTGCGGTAACGGTGCTTACGAGTCTGGATCGTGGCGATCTGGATGACCTGGGCTTCCAGTGCGACATCGGCGAACTGGTTTTGTCACGCGCCCGTCGCGCACTGGAGGCAGGCTGCGATGGGGTCATCGCCTCGGGGCTGGAGCTTGATGCCCTGCGGGAGGCTATTGATGACAAGCTGTTGGTGATAACGCCGGGCATACGGCCCGTCGAGAACCGGCCTGCAGATGATCAGAAGCGGGTTGTGACGGTCGAAGAGGCTTTCCGTAAAGGTGCCGATCATATCGTCGTGGGTCGACCAATTAAGAATGCAGACAATCCACGAGCCGCAGCACTGGCTATTCAGGACACGATCAATGATATTTTTAGCAGTTAACAAACGGACGATCGCTGACAAGCTATCGTTGCTCAGTCACCCGTGGCAGGTATAGATTCGAGCGCCGACTCCAGAGTAATCCAGACCGTTTCCATCAGTATCGGCTGAGCTAGTTTGTTGGGATGAAGGCCGTCTGCTTGCAACAAGTTGGCATTCAGCGCGACTCCTTCCAGAAAAAACGGTATGAGCGGTGTGTCGTATTGTTCGGCCAGCGCCGGATAAACGGCCGCGAACTCGACTGTATAGTCATCGCCGTAGTTGGGCGGTATTAACATGCCGGCCAGCACCACTGTCGTACCTTGCGCACGGGCTTGGCGGATCATTTGCTCCAGGTTATTCCGCATACGTTCAATGGGTATGCCCCGCATACCATCATTGCCACCCAGTTCGATCAGTACTATCTCAGGTTGATGTATATCAAGTGCTCGCGGTAAACGGCGTAATCCGTTGCCGGTGGTATCGCCACTAATGCTGGCATTCACTACCCGATAACCGTAACCTTCCTCATCAAGTCTGGCCTGCAACAGGACAACCCATGTGTCTTGAAGGTCAAGACCGAAACCGGCGCTGAGGCTGTCGCCGACCACCAGTAAGGTTGGGCGCAAATCATTTGCTGCCACCTGCGCTGGTAACAGCGCGCCGGCCAGTAATAAATACAGAATCTGAATAAAGCGTAAACGCATGCTCAAGGAAATAGTTCTCTCTGCCTCCGGGCTTGGCAAACAGGTTAGCAGCCCGGAGGGTACGCTGACCATACTCGATGATATCAATCTCGAGATCAGTGCAGGTGAAGCGGTTGCGCTGGTGGGTCCGTCAGGCGCGGGTAAAACCACGTTACTCGCGTTACTTGCGGGGTTAGACACCCCCACGACGGGTAGTGTGCGCCTGTGTGGCGAAGATCTTGGCAAGCTTGACGAAGATGGTCGGGCACTGGTGCGTGGCCGCAATGTCGGTTTTGTATTTCAGTCCTTTCATCTGGTGCCGTCGTTGACAGCGCTGGAAAATGTGATGCTGCCGCTGGAGTTGGGTAACGCAAGCAATGCGAGAATGCGCGCGCGCGAGGCTTTGAACAGCGTTGGTCTTGATGCGCGTACCGGTCATTATCCACGGCAATTATCTGGCGGGGAAAAGCAGCGCGTTGCAATCGCGCGGGCATTTGTAACAGGCCCGTCAGTTTTATTCGCTGACGAGCCGACCGGCAATCTTGATGCAGCCAGCGGAGAACGTATCAGCCAATTAATGTTCGACATGAACAGACAGGCAGGGACTACGCTCGTGCTTGTTACGCATGAAAAGACGTTGGCCGCGCGCTGTGACCGGATAATTGAGCTGGAGGCCGGCAAATTGCTGGCCTGAACAAGGGTTCTGCCATGACCAGCTTCGGATTCGCACTACGCAGCCTCACGCGTGACCTCAAGGCAGGTGAGCTCACTGTCTTGCTGGTCGCAATTGTGCTGGCAGTAACCTCAATGACAGCGGTCGGTTTTTTTACCGATCGCGTTGCGCGAGCAGTACAGGCACAGGCCGCAGAGACGCTGGCGGCCGACCTGGTGATACGTTCACCCAGCGTCATTAATGAACGCTTTCTGGCCATGGGCTCTAATGCTGGCTTACGCACGGTCAGTGCTTTCAGTTTTCCGACCGTTGCCATCGCAGCTGGGGATGGGCGCAGCCTGACTATAGTCAGCGCCGTCAGCGATGGCTACCCGCTGCGCGGTAAGGTGCTCATCTCGGAGCAGATGTTTGCGGCCAGTTACCAGGCCACAGTTATACCTGAACCGGGTACGGCGTGGGCTGAGCCGGGATTAATGGCGCGGCTGGACGCCGACATTGGTGATACCGTCAAACTGGGGTCGGCCGAGTTTCGCCTGACACGCGTACTCGAATTCAGGCCAGATCAGAGTTTCGGTTTTCTCAGCCTGGCGCCGACGATACTGGTGAACTTAGCCGATGTGCCAGCGATGAATGTCGTCAAGCCCGGCAGCCGTGTGACCTATCGGCAATTATTCGCAGGCACCCCCGAAGATATCGCCAGGTTCAAATCGCAGGTATTGCCGGAGCTGAGCAGGGAGGAACAACTGCGTACACTTGAAGATGCCGGCGAACAGATTGTGGCGGCTATAGACCGGGCACGGCGGTTTTTGACCCTTGCATCGCTGGTGACCGTCATCCTGGCGGCAGTGGCTACAGCCATGGCCTCCCGCCGTTACGCACTGCGTCATCTGGACACCGTCGCGCTCATAAAAAGTTTGGGCGCCACGCAAAGCTTTATACAACGCAGCACGTTGCTGCAGTTGTTGCTGATGGTGGTAGTAACAGCTTTGGCAGGGACTCTGCTTGGATTCATCGCTCAGAGCGCGCTGGCGGAACTGGCGGCGCGATTTACGGTGTTTGAATTGCCAGCGGCATCTATGCGTGCCTCTCTGCTGGGGCTCGTGACTGCGGTAACTATCGTTATAGGGTTCACACTGCCGCATCTGTTGCAGCTCAGAACTACGCCACCGCTGCGCGTTTTGCGGCACGATCTGGCCCCACCGCCTTTGCGCGCGAGCATGGTCTATGGAATCGCTCTCGCGGCATTGGTTGCCATGATCTGGTCGATTGTGCAGGAGCTCAAAATGCTGGCCCTGATTGTTGTGGGGCTGCTTGTGATGACCCTGATAATGGTTCTGGCAGGGTGGACGCTGGTACGTGTGTTTACTCGCTTTCGTGGCGGCGGCGGCATCGCCTGGCGTTATGGGTTGGCAAATATTTCTCGCCGCGGGGTCGAAAGCGTCGTGCAAATTGTCGCCTTTGGTCTGGGGCTTATGGTGTTGTTGCTGCTCACGGTCGTGCGCAACGACATACTCGATGATTGGCGCCGATCTTTACCCGAGGATGCGCCTAATTATTTTTTATTGAACATCGAACCTGAAAACTGGAACGATATCGCTGAATTGTTTGCCGCCGAATTGGGCGAAGTACCAGAGTTTCTGCCGCTGATTCGTGGCCGCATGAGTGCGATCAATGGCGTGCCTATAGAGGATTACACTTTCCCGTCGCAGGAAGGCAGACGGTTTGTAAACCGCGAGGCTAATCTGACCTGGACTGCAAAACTGCACGAGAGCAACCGGATTGAGGCGGGCGAGTGGTGGGGTGAGAACTATTCTGGCGAGCTGCAAGTATCTGTATCGACGCGTATGGCCGGGCAGCTTGGCATCAATGTGGGCGACAGTATCAGCATGACCATTGGGGGC
>PVMS01130818.1_pt1 | contig 10085 bp, 3 predicted proteins | sample 1853461 | NCBI WGS metagenome assembly PVMS01 (sample SAMN08582032, study PRJNA380276) | Marine sediment metagenome, whole genome shotgun sequencing project. | isolation source: ocean sediment barecode stripped | collected 2017
CGTAGTGTTGGAGCTCGCCGGCGTAAACGGCTACCTCGTCCGGCACACCTTCGATACGACGCGCGTGCCGATGAAGCTGCTCTCGGCCATCACTCCAGGAGGCAAACGCGTCGTAAAGAAGGTGTGCCGGACGAGGTAGCCGTTTACGCCGGCGAGCTCCAACATTACGGCAGCTGGCGACACGACGCTTCGTACGGACAGGTCTGGTATCCCACCGTGTCCATCGGTTGGAGCCCCTACACGCACGGTCGATGGTCTTATACGTCCTTCGGCTGGACTTGGATCTCCTCTGAGCCTTGGGGATGGGCTCCCTACCACTACGGTCGTTGGGGGCACGGCACCCTGGGCTGGCACTGGATACCGGGAGCTTATTGGGGACCGGCTTGGGTCTCTTGGGCTTTCGGGCCGACCTGGGTGGGATGGTCTCCGTTGGGGTACCACAACCGCCCCATCGTTCCCTACCGTTCCGTGTTTGACTATCGTCGCGGCGGTCGTGCGGTGCCGCGATACGGGAGCGGACACCGCGGACACGGCTGGAGTTTCGCCAAGAACGATCACTTCCGGGCGGGCGGTCCTGGACGAGGCGTCCCGGTCGAGCGCACGCGACTTCGCGTTGAAGACGTTCGCGCGACCGCAAATCAGGGACGATTGTTCGAATCCGGAGCGATCCTAGATCGCGAGCTTCGACCCCGGGCGGTGGGAACTGCTGCCATGACGAGAATGACGCCAGCCCCGAATCGGACGGGCGCCGCGAGCTCTGCGGCATCGAGTCGTGGTGGGCTCCGTCGAGGCCCGCGAGGAACGACTCCGACAACTCTGTCTGGGGGCCGTACGAGCACGTCCCGTGGATATGCTGTGCCTCGATTTGCGCCTACCGGGACACGCGGTAACGGTTCACATACCGCGGTTTCTTCTGCTGGACAGGCTACTGGGCAGGCCATCAAACAGGCACCGGGACGAGCGACGACCGGTGCCAGTAATCGTGGCGGCGCGGCCTCGACCTTGGGTCGGGTAAGCGCAGGCGTGCACCGAGGGGATAGCGCCAATACTGCCAATACTGGACGTCCCGAGGCCGGCGTGAGTCGCGGTCGCGCTCCCTCGAGTGTGCTGAGCCCCTCTCGTGCCATCAGTAGCCGTGGAGGTGCCAGCCGGGGCACGGCGACGACGCGAACACCTTCTAGGCCTTCTCAGGAAGTCACTCGCGGGCCCTCCGTCGAGCGGAGCAAGGGAAGCAGCGCGGGAAGCAAAGACTTCTTCGGCCGGCGGCCGTCGAGCGTCGGTAGCTCGCGTTCGGAAGCCAGCGGGGCACGGGCGACGCCCCGAACGCCTAGAGTAGGCAGCCCGAGCAACAACCGGTCCTCGCAGACCAAGAGCTCGAATCGGTCGTCTAGTAAGTCTGGTAGTAAATCTGGTAATAGGTCCGGTAATCGCTCCGGTAACCAAAACAAGAACCGGAACAGTAGTAGGCCGCGAAACTAGGGGTCTGGGCAAGAATAACTATTCTTGCCCGGGCCCCAAAGGGCTTCTGACTATCGGATGCGAAGTATCCACGGCATTAGAAAGAGTGCTTCTTCGCTGACGAGAGGCGTGACGAGCTCGAGGAGAGTGGAGAACGAGCTCGCCGGTATGCCTGGTAGACCCGGTACGCTCACGGAGCTCCTCGCGCCCCACGGCACTCCCGCGGAGAGTAGCTCCCGCAGCCGCGGTCTCTTGGCGTAGGTCACGACGTTGACTTTCTGTTTGGGCGAAATGCCAGCCTTTTCGCGCGCGAGCTGAATCGCGTCCTCCAAGTCCCCCAGTTCGTCCACCAATCCGCGGTCCTTGCCCTGCCGGCCGGTCCACACCCTCCCTCGCGCCACTTCTTCGACTGCCTCCAAGCTGAGACCGCGACCTTCGGCCACTCTGGGAACGAAGAGCTTCTCGTAGAAAAACCTTAGGTGCTCACGAAGCTTGGCTCGTTCGTCGGACGTGAACGCGCGGGTCGGCGAACGAAATCCGGCACGTCGATGGAGAGACAACGTCTCGCGGTGAATACCGAGCATGTCGAGTAGACGCCGCGCGACGACCTTTCCCCCGACGATGCCGATCGACCCGGTGAGTGTCGAGGGCTCGGCGAGAATGGCGTCGGCCGCCGTCGCAATGTAGTAGCCCCCCGACGCCGCGACGTCTCCCATCGAAACCACCACCGGCTTTTCCTTGCGGGTGAGGGCCACTTGCCTCCAAATCAAATCCGAGGCCACCGCGGCGCCTCCCGGACTGTCTACGCGAAGCACGACCGCCTTCACCCGCCGGGACTCACGGACTCGCTTCAAGAGCTCTCCCAGACTCCGGGGGCTCACGATCCTGGAGGACGGACGAGAGCGCCGTTCGCTCGTCGAAGCAATTACACCCACTGCATAGACAACCGCCACCTGTGGGCGGCGGAAGCGAAGTAGCTGACGCAGCCATCCATCTCGGGTTGGATAGCGCGTGTGAGGGAGGACGATGACGTCGACTCCGAGTTTTTCACGAAAAAGAGTCTCGCAAGAGTCTTCTTGGCCGACCCGATCGACGAGCCCGAGCTCACGGGCTTCCTCCGCCAAGTAGGGCCCGCCGTCGAGGATCTTCTTCACCTGCTCGATCGAAAGGGCACGGCCCTCCGCAATGGAGTGCTCCATTTGTTCCGAAAGATCGGTAAGGAGCGCGCCGACCGCCTCCCGATGGGCATGAGACATCTCGCGCCGGGTGAAGGGTTCCGCCGCGCTCTTGTACTCGCCGACCGCATCGAGCTCGGCTTCGATGCCAAGCCGCTCCAACAAATCCTTGAAATAGAAGGACTCGGCTTGCAGTCCCACGAGATCCAGGGTGGCTCCGGGGTGCGCGATCAGCGTCTCGCAGGAGCAGGCGAGCGCGTAGTCGAGATTGCCGGCACCTTCCAAGAACCCGACAACCGGTTTTGGCGGCTTGCCCGAGGAGCGGAAGGCGCGAATCGCCCGCCCCAAGCTCGTCGCCTTGGCCCAGCCAATCTCCGGATGAGCGAATCTCAAAATGAGACCGCCCACTCGGCGATCGTTGGCAGCCCGACGGATGGCGAGCGTTAACCGTCGCAAGTCGGATTTCGGAGACCGGGCGAGCAAAGGCGATTCCGCTCTGGTCTCCACGACTTCGTCTTCGAGGCGCACCTGAAGAACTAGGCGCTTCTTCCCTTTTTTGCGGCTCACGTCCCCTCATCTTCCTTTATAGGCCTTATTGGCTCTGTTGGCGACAGCGCGTCCATATTACCAGCCCGCCCCCAACTTGACCCCTTGACCCCGTCACGGGGGGGCCGCTTGACTCGCAACCCCCATTTATTGTGTATAATAGGACCCTAAACTACAAAGCCGCGCCGAGAATAGGGCAACCTCCGCTTCCAAACAAGCAACATGGCGATCGAAAGCAAAACCGAAAGCCCCAGCAGTACATTCGAGTGGGTAGGCCCCCTTTCGGCCGTTCCTCTCGCCGAGGTGATGCGCCGCATCGCCCTCGAAGAACGTAGCGGCGACCTCCAGGTCATCTTCGGAGAGACGATCAAGACCGTCTATTTCGATCGAGGCTTCGTCGTGCTGGCGGCCAGCAATCTCCAGAGCGACCGCCTGGGAGAAAGCCTCATCGAGCGGGGGCGCATCTCCCGCCACGAGCTAGCCCTGGCCACCATGCTCATGAAAACCCGTCAGCAGAAGATCGGCCAGGCACTCGTGCAAGCTGGCGTATTGGCTGAAGAAGAGATGGGCCGCCACGTAGCGCTGCAGGTCAACCGCATCCTCTTGTCGCTCTTCAAGGTTCAGGACGGCATCTACAGCTTCGACGAGCGGCCCACCAATATTCCGGTGAAGCTCATGGTTAGCCTTTCGATCTACCGGATCCTGCTGGAAGGGATCCGGAGGATGACCAAGGGCAACTTGATCCTTTCCCGACTCCCCGCGCTCGACGTCCCGGTGCGGGTCTCGGAGCAGCCACCGTTCACCATCGAGTTCAGCCAACTCAAACCGGTGGAGCAATCGGTCCTGCAAGCGGCCGGCCGAGGCGGATCCATCGAGTCCATCACGGAAAAGGTAGACCACGATCGTGGACGCGTTCTTCGCGCCTGCTACGGATTGCTCAGCGCAGGGCTTCTCGAAGAAGGTACTTCCAACAAAGCGCCCCGCAAACCACTCAAGGTGCAAGAGGAGACGGGCGTCTTCTTGTTGTCCGACCTTGAGAAGAAGTTCGCCAAGATACAATCCACTGGCGCCCGCCAAGAAATTCTCATGGAGTACGACCAATTGGGTGAGATGGCGGAGGCCGACCTTCTCAAAGTCGATCGCAACGCCGAAATGGGAGCGATCCGGACGGCGTACGAAGATCGCCGCAAGGAGTGGTCGATCAAGCGGCACCTGGTAGAGCAAGAGCAGTCACTGGTCGTCAAAGTCGATCAGATCCAGGCTCGCTTGGATCGCGCGTACCAACAAATGTTGTCGGATCAGAGCGCACCGTCACCACCGCTCTCCAATCAGGCCGCCGCAGAATGGTCGTCGCCCCACATCGACTTTTTGGAGAGCGACCCGCTTCGCGAAATCCCCGACACGAAGCAACCGGCGGAGCTGGTCGGAAAAGCGGGACAGACTCAGCAGGCTCAGCAGGCTCAGCAGTTACAGGACGAGGCGCAGGCTGAGAAGATTCGAGAGGCACAGGAGGCGTCCGAGCCGACGGCAGATCCCGATGAGCTAGAGATCGAGATCGAAGTCGAAGTCGAGACCGGCGAGTACGAGTCGCCGTCGTTGCCGCCGCTCATCGAGGACGAGCCGGAGGAAGCGTCCTTCATCATGACAGAAGTCGAGCCGCAGCTTGGAGCGTCCATTGAGCTCGAAGTGGAAGAAGCGGCCGCGCCGCCCGACACGCGACCGAACGTCACCGAGCCGATAAAACCGATCGAGCGCATGGAATCGATCGAGACAGAATCTGTTGAGACGGAAACACCAGCGACACCGCCGCCACTGACGGGGACCCAGCGTATCCAGCGCATTCAGCAGCTCTTTCGTGACGTGAAACTCCACTTTCAGGTGCGCGACTGGGACGGCGCGATCTCATTGCTCTCGAGTTGGTCGAGCTCGATCCCGACAACGCCGCCTACCACGGCATGTTGGCTAAGGCGATGTTGCGACATCCGGACATGCGCAAGAACTCCGAGAGACACTTCATCGAGGCGTTGCGACTGGCGCCCCAGGATGCCGATCTGCATTTCTGGTTGGGCCTTTACTACAAAACCTTCGGGCTCAAGTCTCGCGCAGAGACGGAGTTCCGGACGACGCTCCGCATCGACCCCAGGCACGAGGGCGCGCGCAAGCACGTTTTGGGCGAGCGTCGCAAGGATCCTCTCAGCAACCTCTTCGGCAAGATTTTCGGCTAGATTTAAATCTAGCCCCCTCAGTCGCTTCCCCGCGCCCGGAGACCGATTTGTAGCATATGTAGTAGGACGCTACCGCTTTTATACAAAATCTGGTATCTTTTTTCTTGACAGCCGGAGTTAAAGGAACGTATAAAGTCTTCACCGAACCAAGCCACAGTGATTGATCAGTTCGCGCTGAGGCTGGTCGTAGCGGCTAGGAAATTCGCACAACAGGATAGGCTTCTTAGGCGGGTTGGTGTCTATACTCGGACTGGCGCGGTGTCGTTTCTCCCTTTGGCGACACGGCAAGAGCCCGATTCGAGGGTTTGGAGGCAGGGGTAATGGCGACGTCGAAGAACGACATTTCGTTGATCGTGGACTCTAGCAAGACTGCGGGCGGTGCGGCCAGCGAGCATGCCGGACTGAAATTCCAACGGTGCTTCACCAAAGAAGGCACGTCGCCCTTCGACAGCATCGAGTGGGAAAAACGAGATGCGGTCATTACCAACGAAAAAGGAGAAGTGATTTTCGAGCAGAGGGATGTCGAAGTTCCCGCTGGCTGGTCGCAGATGGCGACGAACATCGTCGTGTCCAAGTATTTCCATGGCATGGAGGAGACTGGCGAACGCGAGCACAGCGCCCGACAGCTCATCGGCCGGGTCGTGGATACTTTGACCCGCTGGGGCACCGAGGGCGGCTACTTTGCAAGCGAAGCGGACGCCAATTGCTTTCACGACGAGCTCGCCTTCCTTTTGCTGAACCAATTCGCTTCGTTCAACTCGCCCGTCTGGTTCAACTGCGGCATCGAAGCCAAGCCTCAGTGCTCGGCGTGCTTCATCAACTCCGTCGAGGACACGATGGACTCCATCCTGTCGCTGGCCAAGACCGAAGGCATGCTCTTCAAGTGGGGCTCGGGCACCGGCACCAACCTCTCACCTCTGCGGAGCTCGCGAGAGAGGCTGTCGGGAGGCGGTATCGCTAGCGGTCCCGTTTCTTTCATGAAGGGCTATGACGCGTTCGCCGGTGTGATCCGTAGCGGTGGCAAGACCCGCCGGGCCGCGAAAATGGTGATCCTGAACATCGACCACCCCGACATCATGGACTTCATCGAGTGCAAGTCGCGTGAAGAGAAAAAGGCGTGGGCGCTCATCGATGCTGGCTACGATCCGTCCTTCAACGGCGAGGCCTACGCATCCATCTTCTACCAGAACGCGAATCACAGCGTGCGCGTCACCGACGAGTTCATGCAGGTGGTTGAGGATAACGGCGAGTGGACGACGCGAGCCCTAACGGACGGTCGGCCGATGGATCGGTTTCCCGCCCGCAAGTGCCTTCGAAAGATAGCGGAGTCCACGTACTTGTGCGGCGATCCGGGTATGCAGTTCGACACGACCATCAACCGCTGGCACACTTCAAAGGCAACGGCTCGTATCAACGCTTCCAATCCCTGCTCCGAGTATATGTATCTGGATGACAGCGCCTGCAACCTGGCGTCACTCAACCTGATGAAGTTCCGGAAGGCGGACGGCACCTTCAACGTCGACTCGTTCCGCCACGCCGTGAACACCGTAACGACGGGTATGGAGATCATCGTCGGCAACGCCAGCTACCCGACCGAGAGAATCGCAAAGAATTCCCATGACTACCGTCCCCTCGGATTGGGCTACGCGAACTTGGGAGCCCTGCTCATGTATCAGGGGATTCCTTACAACAGCCAGAAGGGTCAAGACACCGGCGCCGCGATCACCGCGGTCATGACCGGCGAGGCTTACCTGCAGTCGGCGCGTATCTCGGCTTGTCTCGAACCGTTCGCCGGCTACGCCAAGAACAAGGAGCCGATGCTCGAAGTCATGGAGATGCACCGAGCGGCAACCGATCGCATCGACCCCGCGCAAGTCGAGCCCGATCTCTACCGCGCCGCACGCGAGGTGTGGGATCAGACCGTCGAGGCAGGCCGCCAGTTCGGATTTCGCAACGGGCAGGCCTCGGTGCTCGCGCCGACCGGTACCATCGGCCTTATGATGGATTGCGACACGACCGGGGTCGAGCCCGATCTAGCCCTCGTGAAGTACAAGAAATTGGTGGGCGGCGGGGTCATGAAGATCGTGAATCAGACCGTCCCCCCTGCGCTCGAGCGGCTGGGCTACCAGAAGCAAGAGGTCAAAGCCATCGTCGACTACGTGCACGAGAACGGTCACATCGAAGGCGCGCCCGGCCTGCGCGAGGAGCATCTGCCCGTGTTCGACTGCGCGGTCGTGCCGCCGGGTGGCATCCGATCCATTCACTACATGGGTCACGTCAGAATGATGGCCGCGGTCCAGCCGTTTCTCTCCGGCGCCATTTCCAAGACGGTCAACATGCCGCAAGAAAGCACCGTCGAGGAGATCATGCAAACCTACACCGAGGCCTGGAAGCTCGGCCTCAAGTCCATCGCCATCTACCGCGACGGCAGCAAGCGCACGCAGCCGCTCAATACCATCGCCGCCGCCACCGACGGGGACTTCGAAAAACCAAAGCGGCCGGTGCAGAGGAGAATGCCCGTCGAACGGCAGGCCCTCACGCACAAGTTCAACATCGCGGGACATGAGGGCTACATCACGGTGGGTCTCTACGATGACGGGAACCCGGGCGAGATCTTCATCAATATGTCGAAGGAAGGCTCGACCGTATCCGGCTTGATGGACGCGTTCGCCCGCGCCATCTCCTATGCCCTACAGTACGGGGTTCCACTAGAGGTTCTCGTGGACAAGTTCTCCCACACTCGCTTCGAGCCATCCGGCTTCACCGGGAACCCGGCGATCCCCTACGCGAAGTCGATTACCGATTACATCTTCCGTTGGTTGGCCGTGAAGTTCATGACTCCCGAACAGCGATTGGCGGCGGGGGTCGTTCCGGAAGCACCGGCAACGAAGGAGATACCCGACAAAAAAGGCAACGAACAGGGCGGAGCCGCGCCGGCAATCCCCTCATCTGCTTCGGCTCCCCGGTTGTTCGAAGACGCTCCCCCCTGCTCCGTCTGCGGGTCCATCATGGTGAGGAACGGGAGCTGCTACAAGTGTCTGAATTGCGGGACCACCAGCGGTTGTTCTTGACGACGAGTTTTTTTCGATAGACGCGACGCTGCAGGCGTAATCTCCGGGAACGTGATACGCCTCACATTATTGACCGGTCAGAACGAGTAAAAAATATTCTTTCAAGGGAATGGCGGGCGCGGCCCCCACCTCCGCAAATCCTCCCATTCTAAGGCGTGACCAAGCGGCGAGTGCGGCCGCGGCAACGGGAGATGACTACCATGCCCACATTCCATGCGACCCGTCTCTTCAACAAGCTCATGGCGTTCTTGGCGCTTTTGGTAGGCACCGCTGTCCTTCCCCTGCAGCCTGTCGTTGCTCGAGTTCAAGCCGCGCCTCAGGAAGCGCAGCCTCTTGGGTCGCCTCTGATCGCCCACGACCCGGTGGAGTGCGTCGTCGAGCAGCAACACCCTCTTTTTCGCGCCGCCCTGGAATCTCCCGGCGGACTCCATACGGTCAAGCTCTACTTCCACGCCCAGGACTATAACGACTACTACTACGTCGAAATGGTGGACGGGGGCGGCGGCGCCTATGAAGCGTCTCTGCCCATCGCGGCGGCTGAAACGGAAGGCTTCGTCTACTACATCGAGGCCGTCGATCTCTCCTTCAACACGTCCCGCACCGCAGAGTTCGTCACACTGGTCACGGGGGCGGAAGAGTGTGAGGACAGCGAAGAAGGGCCGCCGCCCGTCGTCGTGGGAAGCACGGCTCCGGGTGCGTCCGCTATCCCGCCTGGCTTCGCCGCCACGGGCATCGAGCGATTCATCAGCTCCACCGGAGCGGCAACTGGGGTCGGCGGCGGCATTGGAACGTTGGGGGTGGTCGCGATCGGAGCCGGAGTAGCGGCCGGCGTGACCGTCGGTGTCCTAGGAGGGGGTAACGACGACCCGGCTCCCGAGCCACCCACGGCACCGCCGCCAACGCCCGGTCCACCGGATGGGGGACCAACACCCGGACCCGGCCCTGAGCCCGAGGGCACCGACCCCGTCGCTTGTTTCAATACCCAGCCCAACCCCCCGGTGGTCGATATCAACGAGCCCGTCCGATTCGACGCCTCCTGCTCGTCAGCCGACGAGCCCCTCGTCTTTACTCAGCGGGCGCAGCTCGCCGACAAGATCGAGATGTATCATTGGAGCTTCGGCGATGGCCGCCCCGACAAGGAAGGCCGCGTCGTCAATCACATTTATCTGAACGGCGGCAGGTTTTTCGCAAGGCTGACGGTCACGGACTCGGCGGGCAACACGGACACGATCGAAGTCGAGGTGATCGTGCGGGGCGACACCCCCCCACCGCCAGGAGGTGGAGGTGGCGGCGGCCCCGGCCCACCACCGCCACCCGACGCCGATCTGGGGGTTTCCATAAGTGTTCCAGCCAGTCCGCCGCCTTCTTTTTCGGTGAACGTCTCGAACGCAGGCCCCCTGCCCGCGACTAACGTAGTACTGACCATTAGTTGTAACCAGCCAATGACTGTCTCAGGTTTCTTCAACTGCTCCCCGTCTGGTTCAAGTACCACCAAGACCCGCACAGCCCCGACTATCGGGGCTGGCCGCCGTGCTTCCGTCCATGCCCACACCTCGACCCCCCCGCCACCCCCACCGCGCGCCACGCCCGACCCCCCCGCCACCCCTCCC
>PVMS01142568.1_pt1 | contig 10085 bp, 10 predicted proteins | sample 1853461 | NCBI WGS metagenome assembly PVMS01 (sample SAMN08582032, study PRJNA380276) | Marine sediment metagenome, whole genome shotgun sequencing project. | isolation source: ocean sediment barecode stripped | collected 2017
AAATTCCGAACTGAAAACAACTTTTATTTTTGCCACTCATGATGAAAAAGTAATACAATACTTAAAACGTAAAATTAGCTTAGAAGATGGTAAAGTTGTTTCAGATGAACGATTCACTAAATAAACAGGTCATATTATGTTAGCATTAAAATTAGCTTATCGTAACCTAATCGGCGGGAAATTACGTACAATCTTAAACGTTTTAGTCCTCTCATTCGCTTATGTTATAATAATTTGGCAGAAGGGATTAATAAATGGCTGGGCAGTACAAGCTGAACGTGATACCCAAAATTGGGAGATTGGTGGTGGACAATATTGGCATGAACAGTACGATCCCTACGATCCCTTTACGATTGATGACAGCCATGCACCGATCCCGGAATTGGCTCAAGCAGCGATAAATAAAGGTACATTAACACCAATTCTTATTTCACAGGGTTCAATTTATCCTGATGGTCGTATACAGAGTGTATTCATTAAGGGTGTAGACCCTGATCAAACAGTAATTGAGTTACCAACGGCACATCTCAATATTGATATAGATGAAATACCGGCTATAGTTGGTACAAATATGGCGAAGAATAATAAATTGAGTATTGGGGACTATGTTACTGTCCGGTGGCGTGATATAAAGGGCACCTTTGATGCCGCTGAAGCAAAAATTGTACATATATTCAAAGTAGATGTACCTACAGTAGATGGTGGAATTCTATGGATACCAATTGAGAGACATCGTGAAATGGTTCAATTACAAGATGAAGCAACCATTTTTGTAACTGATAAAGATATTGGTTCAATAGGATCAATGCAAGGATGGGATTTTAAAAACAATGATTTCCTTTTGTCCGATTTTAGAGATATGATCAAAATGAAGAATGTCGGTGGCTATATAATGTTCGCATTCTTAATGTCATTGGCATTAGTAGCAATTTTTGACACACAGGTACTTTCAATTTTCCGACGGCAGAAGGAAATTGGAACGCACGTGGCCTTGGGAATGACACAGGGGCAAGTAATCAAGCTATTTACAATTGAAGGTGCTATGCACGCCGTTTTAGCTGCGATTTTAGGAGGTATTTACGGAATACCGCTTTTAGCATGGCAGGCAAAAACAGGTTATGCAATGCCGGTTGATAGCACCGAAGAATTTGGAATGGCTATAGCAGAAAGGATATATCCGGTATATAGTATTGGCTTAATTGTAGCAACAATATCAATAGTCTTTATAGTGACAACAATTGTTAGCTACCTTCCAACGAGAAGGATATCAAAATTGAAACCCACCGATGCAATACGGGGGAAAATTAAATGATCAAATTCTTATATAAAGGACTGCTGCGCGATAAAAACCGTAGTCTTTACCCGATTATTGTTGTTGCATTAGGTGTATGGCTAGTAGTTTTCTTTCAGGCTTATATAACAGGATTTATGGGCGAGTGGATTGATAGTTCTGCAAGGTTTGAAACAGGGCATGTAAAAATAATGACACAAGCATTTGCTGAAAACGTAAATCAAAACCCAAATGATTTAGCTATAATTGGCGTTGATGAAATCATTAATCAGCTAGAAAAAGAATACCCTGATATGGTGTGGGTAGAACGAATTCAATTTGGCGGCTTATTTGATGTCCCAGATGATTCCGGTGAAACCCGTTCGCAAAGTCCAATATTTGGCTTTGGAATAGATCTACTATCGCCCGGAACAACAGAGATTGCAACTATGAATATTGAGAATGCCATAATTCGCGGTAACATACCTCAGAATCCGGGAGAAATACTAATCAGCGATGAATTGGCACTCAAGCTAGGAGTTGAGCCCGGAGATAGGGCGACTCTGCTTGGATCCACGATGTACGGTAGCATGGCTATGCATAATTTTATTGTATCAGGCACGCTGACATTTGGTATGCAAGCTATGGATCGTGGAGCTATGATAGCCGATATCAATGATATACAATTAGCATTAGATATGGAAAATGCAGCTGGTGCAATTCTAGGGTTTTTACCGAATAATTATTATGATATTGAACAAGCAGAAATCATCAAACAAAAATTCAATAATTCCTATTCAGATCCTGATGATGAATTTTCACCGGTAATGGTGCAGTTAAGAGATATCGGGATGTTGGGTGATTATTTATTTTTAACATCAAGTTTTTCGGTAATAATTACAACTGTATTTATTATTTTAATGTCGATTGTCTTATGGAATGTGGGACTATTAGGTGGAATTCGTCGTTATGGAGAAGTTGGATTACGCCTAGCAATTGGTGAACATAAAGGTCATATTTATCGCTCAATGATATATGAATCAATACTAATCGGCATTGTAGGATCAATAATTGGTACAGCGCTTGGTTTAGCATTTGCTTACTGGCTGCAAGTTAAAGGGATCAACATTGGTAATATGATGAAAAATTCCACAATGCTGTTCCCCGGTGTTATTCACGCTAAAATCACATCTGAGACTTATTACTTAGGATTCATTCCCGGTGTATTTTCTATGGTTTTAGGAACAATGCTATCAGGAGTTGGAATATACCGTAGACAAACGGCGCAATTATTTAAGGAGTTAGAGGTATGAAGAAAATATTATTCTGCTTACTATTAGTTACGCAAATTTTCGGGCAGTACCCCGATGCGACCGACATCTTACTTCAAATTGACCAAAATATGTCATCAGACAATCAAATAATTGTATCAACAATGGTCATTCACGGCCGTCGTACCAGTCGCTCAATTACTTCAAAATCCTGGGTACAGGGTTCAAAGAAATCATTTACCGAATATCTTGCTCCGGCGCGGGAAAAAGGTACTAAAATGCTGAAAATTGATAATCAATTATGGATGTATGGACCGCAGTCCGATCGGATAATCCGTATCTCCGGACATATGCTAAGACAATCTTTAATGGGCTCCGATCTTTCGTATGAGGATATGATGGAAGACCGCCGTTTAGTTGATTTATATTCGGCAGAAATAATTGGTGAGGAACAAATAAACGATCGCGATTGTTGGATAATGGAACTAACGGCAAAAAAAGATGATATTTCTTATCACACTCAAAAATTTTGGGTAGATAAAGAATATATGCTTCCGTTGAAAGAACAGTTATTTGCCAAAAGTGGAAAAATGCTCAAAGTAATTGAATTATCAGATTTGTTTCGGGTTGATGGGCGATGGTATCCAAGGCGTATGCTGTTCCAAGATGTTTTACTTAAAGGAAAAGGGACCGAGTTTATAATCGAATCCATTAAATTTGATCAGGACATTCCCGAACATATCTTCTCAAAAGCCTCACTCAGGAAATAAAATTAATGACAAAAGAAACGAAATACATTTCGCCAAAACAATCGCTTGGTGAAGAAATTGCTAACAGTATCACGCACGGTATAGGTGCAGCTTTAGGAACAGCAGCACTTACAATATTAGTGGTTTTTGCTGCACTCAAAGGTGATGCCTGGCGTGTTGTCAGCTTCTCAATCTATGGTGCGTCATTGGTGATTTTGTACACATCTTCTACGCTGTTTCACGCTTTTACACATAAAAAAACTAAACGCTATTTCAGAATGATGGACCTTTCTGCAATCTTTTTGTTAATTGCCGGAACTTATACACCGATAACACTTTTACCGTTACGCGGAACCGGTTGGGGCTGGACAATGTTTGGTTTGATATGGGGAATGGCATTTATGGGAATTCTTTTTAAAACATTTTTCTATGGAAAATATGAAAAATTATCAATCATATTTTATGTAGTAATGGGATGGCTTGTCGTTATTGCTATTAAGCCTATGCTCGCCATATTACCGACAGGATTACTTATTTGGATTGCAATTGGTGGGCTAAGTTATACTATCGGAATCATCTTCTTGGCGTGGACAAAATTTCCATACAGCCACACCATTTGGCATTTATTTGTACTAGGTGGCAGTATCTCACACTTCTTTGGGATATTGTTTTATTTATCATAAGCGATTAACTACAATTTAAAGGAATGAAAATTGACTGACAAAAAAGATCACGTCTTGCCAAGACAATCGCTCGGCGAAGAAATTGCCAACAGCATTACTCACGGTATCGGTGCGGCTTTAGCCACAGCGGCGCTTACAATATTAGTAGTTTTTGCCGCTCTCAAAGGCGATGCATGGCGGGTTGTTAGCTTCTCAATTTATGGTGCTTCTTTGGTAATTTTGTACACTTCATCTACTTTATACCATGCATTTACATACAAAGGAGCAAAGCGTTATTTTAGAATAATGGATCACTCCTCCATTTTCCTGTTAATTGCAGGAACGTATACTCCAATAACACTTCTTCCTCTACGCGATACCGGTTGGGGATGGACTATGTTCGTTTTAATATGGGCAATGGCGCTCCTTGGTATTCTATTTAAAACATTTTTCTATGGAAAACTAGAAAAATTATCAGTTGTATTTTATGTATTGATGGGTTGGCTGGCAGTAATAGCAATAAAACCAATGCTTGCTAATTTACCAACCGGATTACTTATTTGGATTGCAATTGGCGGACTCTTCTATACGTTTGGAATAATATTCTACGCCTGGACAAAATTGCCTTATAGTCATTCAATATGGCACTTATTTGTCCTGGGCGGGAGTATTTCGCACTTCTTTGGAATATTGTTATATTTGGTATAAGCTACAACACATTAGTGGGATCCCAAGTCGAACGATAATTTTCATTCAAATTATCTAATTTATTCAAATCTGCTTCAGAGATATTAAAATCAAATACATTAGCATTTTCTTTGATATGATTTTTTTGAGAAGATTTTGGTATTACAATCACCCCTTTCTGTAAACACCATCTAATTAAAATTTGTGACGTTGATTTATCATAACTATTCCCAATTTCAATTAATTTTAGATTTTTAAGCTTATGCCCTTTTGTCAAAGGACTGTACGATTCAAGTACTATTCCTTTTAATTCACAGTAATTCTGTAAATCCTTTAAATATAGAAATGGACTGAATTCCACTTGATTCACCACTGGTATTACAGATGAATTATTCAACAATTCATCCAAATGTCTTTCCATATAATTGCTTACGCCAATTGATTTGCATAATCCATCATAATATAATTTTTGTAAAGCACGCCAACTTTCCAAACGAATATTTTCAACAGGCCAATGGATCAAATACAAATCCACATAATCTAATTTTAAAAGCTTCAAACTTCGATGGAATGCTTTAATTGTATTATTATAGCCATGATCAGAATTCCAAAGTTTGGTAGTAACAAATATTTCTTCGCGCGGAATATCGGATTCGCGTATAGCGGTTCCAACTTCCTCTTCATTTTCATACATCGCTGCAGTGTCAATATGACGGTAACCTATTTCTAATGCATACAATATTGAATCAATAGCTTGTTTACCATTGTCATTTAGATATGTACCCAAACCAAATATTGGGATTTTTATACCATTATTTAAAGTAATTCTCGTATCGATTGTTAAATTTTGCATTTAGAATAACTCAATTATTACTATTACAATTCAAAATCGACTGCTAATTTACTATAACAAAATATCAATTCATTATGTCCAAAATATATGACTATATAATTATTGGTTCGGGATTTGGCGGGTCTGTCTCAGCTCTAAGATTAGCCGAAAAGGGCTATTCTTTATTAGTCATTGAACAAGGTAAACGTTATAAAACAGAAGATTTTCCAAAAACAAATTGGAATCTTCGAAAATACTTTTGGGCACCACAATTAGCTCTGTATGGTATTCAAGCTATGACTCTCCTAAAAGATGTATTCATACTGCATGGAACGGGCGTAGGTGGTGGAAGTCTTGTTTATGCAAATAATTTGCTCATACCTCCTGATAAAATATTTGAGGATCAGCGGTGGGGCAACAAAGGATGGAAGAATAAATTAGCGCCATACTATAAAACTGCTCAAAAAATGCTCGGTGCAACTCCTAGTAAAGTAATTACGAAAGCTGATAAAATATTAAAGGAATGTGCTGCAGAGATCGGTAAAGCCGATACATTTCATGTAAATGATGTGGGAATATACTTTGGTGAGGAAGACGTAACCGTTCCAGATCCCTATTTTAACGGTAAGGGACCTGAACGCACCGGCTGTAACTTATGCGGTGGCTGCATGGTGGGTTGTCGCTATGGCGCAAAAAACACATTAGATAAAAATTATCTATACTTAGCAGAGCAATTGGGCGTTACAATTATTCCAGAGACACAAGTTGTCGAAGTTAAGCCAGCAGCCAACAACCAATATCAAATAACCACAAAAAAAGTAACCGGATTATTTGGCAAAAAAGAAGTACTTCATTCAAAAGGTGTAATTTTTTCCGGTGGTGTAATGGGAACAGTAAAATTATTACATCGCTGTAAAGCGATTGGATCGTTGCCTAAAATATCTGAGCAATTGGGTAATGTAGTTCGCACAAATAGCGAAACTTTGGTTGGAGTAAAAGCAAATGACGGCGAAGATTATTCGAAAGGTATTGCTATAACGTCGGGAGTATATCCCGATGAACACACTCACATAGAAACTGTCCGCTATGGCAAAGGACAGGATGCCATGTCCGGTCTTGCTACACTTTTAACCGATGGTAAAGAAGGATTGCCACGACAGTTATCATTTCTATTTGCGATTTTAAAACATCCAATTCAATTTATAAAATCGCTTTGGCCATTTAAATGGGCTGAGAAAACAACAATCCTATTGGTTATGCAAACCATTAGCAATTATATGAAATTTGAATATAAACGTCGTTGGTGGAGATTCGGGAAAAGATCTATTAATTCTAACTGGCAAACTGATGAAAAAGTACCTTCGTATATCCCGGTAGCCAACGATTTTGCTAAGAGTTTTGCAAAAAAAGTTAATGGAACGGCTTTCAGTGTGCTTCCGGAAGTACTATTTGACACTTCCTCAACCGCTCACATATTAGGTGGATGTATTATGTCGGATTCACCTGACAACGGTGTAATTGATTTCAGCGGAAAAATCCATGGTTATGATAATTTATATGTGATTGACGGTTCAATTGTACCGGCTAATCTCGGAGTTAATCCAAGCCTTACAATTACCGCGTTAGCGGAATATATTATGGAGCAAATGCCACAGAAAACATAATTATCGGATAAATATTCCCTCTCTTATTGAGTCTTTCGGATCAATATAAAACTCATGTTTCCCAGTTATAAATGCTTCCCCGGTTACTTCCGGGATTATTGCATTAAAATTGCCAAATTTAGTTTGCTCAATAACCCTTCCTTCAAATTTTGATCCAATTATACTTTCTATTGTTATTGATTCACCAATACTAATTTCCCCACGTTCATAGTGAATAGCCAATCTCCCTGAAATACCTGTCCCAGTTGGACTGCGATCTACTTCACCGTCCGCAAAGATACATACATTTCTGCTGTGTAAACTAGAATCTTCCGGCTCACCAATAAAAATTGTTCCGTACAAAAAACTCAGATCATTATCAACTGGATGCATAATCGCGGCTGCATTCGATACTGCTTTCTTAATTGCTCTTCCAACATGAATTAACTTATATATATCTTTTGAATTACATGTCAGTCCAACATCTGCAGCCTGAACATAAGCGTAATAGGCGCCTCCAAAGGCAAGGTCATATTTGATTTTTCCATATTCAGGGATTTCAATTTCACTATCAAGAGCTACCACATAAGATGGAACATTTTGAAAAGAGACTTTTTTTACTTTATCATTTTCAATATGTCCTGTTGCAGTAATCAGTCCTGCCGGTGAGTCTATTTTAACAGTAGTTGTAGGTTCATGTAATTCTACAATTCCACTTACAATAGCCATTTTTGTAATTGCAATTATGCCATGACCACACATTGAACTGTAACCCTCATTGTGCATAAAAATTACACCAAAATCTGCCTTTTCAGATACAGGTGGTGTAATAATACAACCGTACATATCGGCATGACCGCGTGGTTCCCACATTAATGTTTTACGCAGGTGATCTAAATTTTCTTGTACATATCTACGTTTTTCTAATATGGTATTGCCAGGTATGTCGGGGATTCCACTTGTTATAATTCTCAATGGCTCACCTGCAGTATGTGTATCAATAGTTGTAACCTTTAGCCAATCGGAAGGTGGCGACCAATTATGTATCTTATTTTTTAGATCAGTCATCTATCAGTTTGTTTGATAACGTATTTCCCCACCGACAATAGTAAATATTGGTTTTGTATTCAGAATTTTCGAAGGTTCGATTGTAAGTATATCACAATCTAATATTGTAAAATCTGCCAATTTTCCTACTTCGATTGAGCCCAAAATATCCTCTTGGAATGCGGCATAAGCCGCCCAAATTGTATATCCTTTTATTGCTTCCTCGATTGTCATTTTCTGCTCAGGTAACCACCCGCCTTCGGGATAGCCACTCTCATCTTGGCGGGTAACTGCATTATGAATTCCAATTAATGGATTCGGGATTTCTACCGGGAAGTCAGATCCGCAAGGGATGATTACTCCCTCATCTATAAAACTTCTAAATGCATAAGCACCCATAACCCTTTCGGGACCAATTCGATCTTCCGTCCAAGGCATATCCGATACTGCATGTTGCGGTTGCATAGCAGGTATTATACCTAACTGATTGTATCTTGAAATATCATCTAAATTTACAATTTGGGAATGTTCAATTCGAAAACGATGATCTGCTTTAGGATTCTCTTTTAATGCTTCGGCATATATATCCAACGTTGTACGTATAGCTTTATCACCAATTGCATGTGTACATACTTGGAAGTCTGATTCCAGGGCTGCTTCACAAACTTCAAGCATATGAGAATTTTCAGTTACTAACAGTCCGCTATTTTCAGGGTCGTCGCTATATGGTTCTAACAAAGCAGCTCCTCGTGAGCCTAATGCTCCATCCGCATATAATTTTACACTTTTTACTCTAAGAAAATCGTTTCCATAAGAATCAATTTTATACTTTTGAAAAAATTTGTTCAAGTCGGCAGTAACAGTATCCGACAACATCGCATTTACACGAATTGACATCATGTTATTATCGATAAGGAATTTATAATCATTTATTCTCGAGATTGGTATTCCCGCATCGCCCACACCTGTTAATCCAAATTCAGCACATCTGTTGGCAGCATTCTGAATTATGTCGCGAATTTTTTCAGTTGAATATTTAGGAATATGATCCGTTATTAATGTTTCAGCATTATCCAGGAATATCCCAGTGGGTTTTCCATTTGAAGCACGAAAGATTTTCCCGCCACCAGGATCGGGAGTATCGCTATCAATGCCGCAAATTTTCATAGCGCTCTGATTAACTAAAATGGCATGTCCGTCTATCCTCGAAAGCATAACAGGATTATTTGGTGATATCTTACTCAAAGCTCGGTGAGTTGGAATTCTTTAATCTCCCAATCGTTCTGATCCCAGCCGCGACCGCGAATCCACTCTCCAGGTTCAACAGTTTTCACCTTCTCATTAACTAAATCAAGTACTTCCTGAAAATTATCTGTACCAACTAAATCAATATGTTCCAACGATTTCCCATAACCGGTTAAATACCCATGTGAATCAACTAAACCGGGCAGAACTAACTCACCATTTAGTTCAATAACTTTTGTTTTTTCTGTAATATATTTTTTGACATCTTCATTTGTGCCAACAAATATAATTTTATTATTTTGAACAGCGACCGCTTCAGTTATCGAAAAGTTGTCATCAACGGTAGCAACCTTACCGCCAATTATTACTAAATCAGCTACTTTCGTATTTGTACACGACATAAATGTTAATCCAATTACTAGTATTAGTATTATTTTTTTCATATTATTTTGGTTGAGAGGTGGAGAAGTAGAGAGGTGAAAAAGTGGTTATTATTTTCACTTTACCAAAACCAATTACTACTCACTTCTCACCAATCACCTTTATTTCTTCATTAATGATTCAATTTCCTTTACAGTTTTAGGTATTGATTTTCCTAAAACTGTAAAGGAAATTGAATCATTAATGAAGAAATAAAGATGATTGGTGAGAAGTGAGTAGTAATTGGTTTTGGTAAAGT
>PVMS01133975.1_pt1 | contig 10084 bp, 9 predicted proteins | sample 1853461 | NCBI WGS metagenome assembly PVMS01 (sample SAMN08582032, study PRJNA380276) | Marine sediment metagenome, whole genome shotgun sequencing project. | isolation source: ocean sediment barecode stripped | collected 2017
CGCCGGGCCGATATGCTGGCGGATCTGAATTACACCGCCTTCGCCCTGGATCTGTACGGCACGGGTCAACTCGCTAGCGAGCCCGAGGAGGCTCTCACGCTGATGCAGGGCGCAATCTCTGGTGGCGAAATTGGCGATCGATTTCAGGCTGCTTTGGCTGTCATCACCGGTGAAGCTGCAGTGCCTGCCGATAAGGTCGCGGCGATCGGCTATTGCTTCGGTGGCGCGGTGGTATTGAATATGGCCCGCGCCGGACTGCCCCTCGCCGGCGTCGCCAGCTTTCATGGCGCACTGGGCACTGACACTCCGGCCAGGCGCGGAGAGGTTGCGGCGCGGATCAAGGTCTATCATGGCAACGACGACGGTATGTTGCCGCCGGCAGAGGTCGAGGCATTCAAGGCGGAGATGAAGGCGGCGGAGGTCGATTACGAGTTTGTCGGCTATGACGGGGCGGGCCACGGTTTTACCAACCCCGAGGCAGACGATAACGCGATGAAATTCGGGTTAGCCCTGGCCTATAACCAACAGGCGGATGAAGATTCCTGGGGTCGCCTGTGCAGTTTTCTGGATGAATTGCTTTAGGCCCCACGGATCTCCCACCGACCGGCCAATACCGGAAATAATTCTATGGATGCACTAGAGGCTCTCCACACGAGAAATTCTGTGGCGATGCTGCAGGAGCCGGGTCCGGACAAAGACCAGTTGGAAAATATATTCCAGGCCGGTCTTCGGGCCAGTGATCACCGCCTGTTACGACCCTGGAAGTTTCTGGTTATTGCCGGTAATGCACGCCGGACTTTGGGTGAACTGATGCTGGAGGTCGCGTTACAGGAAGATCCCGACCTGACTGCGGAGCAGCGGGCCAAAGTAGCTTCAAAACCGCTTCGGGCGCCGATCATCGTAATTGTGGTTGCGGCCGTGCAGGCGGATCCGGGTAACAAAGTGCCTGTGATCGAGCAGCTGCTATCCGCCGGCGGTGCCGCACAGTTGATGATGGCAGCCGCCCATATACAGGGAATCGGGGCTATCTGGCGCACTGGAAAAATCGCCCACACTGCCGTTTTTAGAGACGGCCTGGGCCTTGCTGCCGACGACCAGATCGTCGGTTTGCTCTATATGGGCACGCCAACAGCTGTCAAACCGCTAAAACGATTGAGCTCTGACGATTTTGTGCGCTATTGGACTGGCTGAAATTTAGCCCAACTCGTCCGCCAGTAAGTCCATGGTAGCCTCATGAACACCCTCACCCGTGGGGACAATGGCGGCATTGAAATCGGTGACACCGATATCCCGCAGTCGCGCAATCCCCGCCCGGACGGTGGCTTCGTCGCCGACAAGTGCGATATCTTCCGGGCCGGCGACACCCTCGCGGTCCAGCATGGCCCGGTAGGAAGGTAGTATTCCGTAAATTTTCAGTTCTTTGGCGATCGTCTGTTTGGCCCCGTCGACGTCGTCGGTAACAGCGATTGGTAAGCCTGCGACAATGCGCGGTGCCGGTTTTCCGGCGGCTTCCGCCGCCTTGCTGATGCAGGGAATGATGTGCTGCTCCAGGGTTTTTGGACCCGTCACCCAGGTGAGGGTGCCATCGGCGAAAGTGCCCGCGATCTCCAGCATTTTGGGTCCCAGGGCGGCGACCAGCAGTGGTACCGGCGTGGCGCCCGGTACATCCAGGGCGAGCTTGCAGGTATATTCACTGCCCTGGAAATCAACGGCTTCTCCGTTGAGCAGGGGGCCGATAACCTGCAGGTATTCCTTCATATGCGACGCGGGTTTTGCATAGGACATGCCGAGCATATCCTCAATCACCAGTTTGTGGGATAGGCCGATACCGAGTGCAAAGCGGCCGTCACAGGCCACGCTGGTAGTAACCGCCTGCTGAGCCAACGCCGTCGGGTGGCGTGGATAGGTCGGTGTTACCGCGGTGCCGAATTCAATCTTTTCGGTTTCCCAGCCGCACAGGGCCAGGGCGCCGACTGCATCCAGGCCAAAGATACTTGCCAGCCATATAGTATCGAAGCCCCGGGCTTCAGCCGTTTTGGAAAACGCTACAATATCGGTGAGGCTGTTGCCTGTCGCGGCTGTGGCGCCCGCAAAAAGTCCTATTCGCATGTTCTTCTCCCTTGGTTTCAGTCTGAAAAGTCAATTATACCTGATTGCTTCGGTTCTGGTTTTTGTACGCTATCAATTTTCCATTGATCCCCGATTATCGGATCCTCTTCCTCGACCAGGGGATCGGTCTCACCGGGTCGCCGTTCCCAGGGATAGGTTTTGCGGGCGGGTTTCGGGTCCCAATGGCGGAAGACGATGGCACACAAGACGCCCGCCAGGGCACCGAATAAATGGTATTCAAAGGATACCCCCGGTTCGCCGGGAAAGATGGTCATAATCATGCCGCTGTACATGAAAAATGCAATCATCAACAGGGCGACAGAGCGTCGGTCACGCCTGAGCAGTCCGCTGATTAGCAGAAAGAAGAATATGCCGTGGGACAAGCCACTGGAGCCGAAATGGTAGCTGTCGCGACCCAGCAGCCATACCCCCACACCCGATAACAACCAGATAATCGCCAGGGTCCACCACCGCGAGCGGGGATAACCAAAAAGGAGAATAGTGCCAAGCAATAGCATTGGCAGGCTATTGCCCATGACATGCTGCCAGGAACCGTGGATCAGTGGTGCGGTGAGGATGCCGCAAAGTCCCTCAACGGAGCGTGGAAAAACGCCCAGTAGGAACAGATTCCAGCCGAATAAACCCTCGCACAGTTTAAGCACCCACAGGAGAAGGACGAAAGTGGCGGCGACGCGGACACTGGTTCGGATCGAAGGCGTTTTGCTTGTCATCTCCTATCCCTTGGGGCGAACGCCCATTTTTAAAGGGCTGACCCGCCGCCCGTGATGCAGTACGGCTTCTACCCACTTCCCAAAAAACACGGATAGCACTTTTTGCTTCCCCCAATGGGTTATACTCCTGTCACCAACTGCCGCAAATGCTACAAGCACAAATATGTCCGATAGCAAGCTGATACCCACCGTCCAGATAGCCAGTGGCGACAAATTCGTCAATGAGAAAGGTATCCGGGCGATTAAAGACGGCATTAAAGCCAGCAGCGAGCTTGGTGAGCGTCTGCCCAAACCCAAGTGGTTGCGGGTCAAAGTCCAGGGCGGACCGGTTTACGAGAATGTGAAAAAAATCGTGTCGGAGCACAAGCTGGCCACGGTCTGTGAAGAGGCCATGTGCCCGAACATGGGCGAATGCTGGAGTGCCGGTACTGCGACCATCATGTTGATGGGCGACGTCTGTACCCGCGCCTGCCGTTTCTGTGCGGTGAATACCGGCAACCCGAAAGGCTGGCTGGATCCGGACGAGCCGGAGCACACGGCCCGCTCGGTGGCGCTGATGGGGCTGAAGTATATAGTCCTGACCTCGGTGAACCGGGATGATCTCGCAGATGGCGGGGCAGGGCACTACGCCGCCTGCGTAAAACGGGTGAAAGAGCTGAATCCGGAAACGGCCGTGGAAGCTCTCACACCGGATTTTGAAGGTGTGCTGGCCGATGTTGAAGCCGTTGTTGACTCAGGAATTGAAGTCTTTGCCCAGAACATTGAGACAGTAAAGCGCTTGACCCACCCGGTCAGGGACCCCCGGGCCAGCTATGAACAAACCCTGGCGGTACTGGCTCACGCCAAGGACTACCGGCCGGATGTCTTGACCAAGACCAGTGTGATGCTGGGCCTGGGTGAGACCGAAGATGAAATCCAGGAAACCATGGACGATCTCCGGGCAGCGCAGGTAGACATCCTGACCTTCGGCCAGTACTTACAGCCCACCGCGCACCATCTGCCCATTGAACGCTATGTCACACCCGAAGAGTTTGAAACATACCGCCAGTGGGGGCTGGAAAAAGGGTTTCTGGAAGTGGTATCCGGGGTGCTGGTGCGATCCAGCTATCGAGCGGAGCGAGTCCTGCAGAAAAACAATGTAGGACTCACTGCCGGATAGTTGGCGCGCAAGTGTTATTTGCCGTGAATATTATCCAGACCCTTGCGGATCTGGCTGGCCCAGGAGTTGAACATCCGCCGCACGTCCGCCATGTTGGACACGCTGTTATGGCTGCCCCACATCGACGTGCTGGATTTGCTGTCCTTCATGATACCCAGCACTTCGCCAGTCTCGGAATCACCGAAGGCGACCGCTACCGACAGGCCACCGCCACCTTCGGTATACACTCGAGAACGACCGGTGGGCCGGGACTTGAAGTCGTCCTTGGCCGCGCTGGGTGCGATTGCAGTCAGTTTCGCCGCAACTTGTAAAACGTCGTCGCCAGCTTCGGTGACAACGGGGTAACCTCCTTTATCCGCCAATTCCTTCACCATGGCCTCGTGGAAAACTTCCTGTAGCTTCTGCTTGTCTGCATCGGTCAGTTCCCAATTCTGCCTGTGGGTAACAGAGCCGGAACTGGAAGGCTGGATAATCTCAACATTGTCCACCCCCAGGGGCATGACCATGACCTTGTTGTACTTGCTGAAATCCGCATCCGGATCGACATAGGCCAGGTCGGCCCGGGAATTGTCGACCTTGTTCAGGTTGCCCATGATGACTTCCGCGTCGTCACCGGTTTGTATCTCCGGCTCACTGCTACAGGCGCCGAGCATCAATGTTGCGCCCAATACTGCCACTAGATGTTTATACATGGAGTTATCCTTTGCTTTACTCGGTTCGGGAACGGGCAATCTTACGGGTATCGAGGGAAAAATCCAAGTTGTTGCCGACTACAAAGAAACGTGACACCTCTCTTCCCCCGGAGTCTAACGCAGCCACCAGCTGTGCTCGTGTACCCCTGTCAAAGTGATTCTGCATCCTGCACTGCAGTCGACTGCTATAGAGGGTTTCAGCACCCGGCGCGACCCTGGCGAGCGCTAACCACTGCAACTTGGGCAGTACAACAAAATGCCGACAGCGGGTTGCGGCGGTGTATTCGAGTAGTTCCCCAAGGTGGACCCAGGCGCCAAAGACACGCTCGCCATTATAGGCACGGGGCGGGGGCAGGGCGTCGCGCATCGACTGAAACAGATAGCCCTTGATCTCCACCTCCCGGGCCACTTCGTCAATACCCAGCTTCGACAGGCAGGTTTTGGCGGCCGGCTGGTCTGCGAGTTGAATCTGGCGCTCCATCATATGCCCGATTTTCAGGTCCAGCCGGTCCCGACACTCGGGCCCCCACCATTCATGCCAGTGGCTGGCCTGTTCGGTGGTCGTGACGGAGCGGTTCCCGAGAAAATATTTGACGGCCAGTTCGAGGTGGATATGGCGCTGCCGCCGGTGGCAGTAATAGATACAGTCAAATTCGCCCAGGGTTGCGCCGCCATCCCGCACGGGCACGTTGTGTGCGACGAGGTCCACCGCATCATCCTGCAGCAAAAAAAAGTGCCAGAGCCCCTCAAAATAGATCCCCAGGCGGTGGCCGCGAATATTGGCAATGTGCTCGCGCAGGGGCTGTGGGTTTTCATCCAGGGCCCGCAGCCAATCTTTCCGGGCCGGGGTGAGTCCCAGGCAGCAGTTTGTAACAGCATGTTCCTGTTCCATCAACTGGGCGCTAATCATCAATGGCGGGTCGAAACAGGCCGCAGCCAGGTCGCGTACCTCGGGATTTTTATAGGCGAAAAGGGTCATTACTGCGCATCGGTCATTATTCGTGTTTATAATATCAGTCTTTTGGCGAAGAAATGCGGGTCGGCATGTACACTTCTTTTCAAGCGTGCTGCCAGCTTGAACTGCGCTGGAACAATCCGCCAGGGGTAAGGTTTCTCAAATGACATATCAATTTACGGCTCTGCAACTGGATATTGCGGAGGACCTGTTGCCCCTGAGCGCAGTTCTTCAACAGCGTGGTGTAGGTCATCGTATCTTCGAAGAGAATGGCCAGCAGGTGTTAAAGGTTGGCCGCCAGGAACAGGTGGAGGAGGTTATTTCCCTGTACCGGGGCTGGCGCGCCGGGGAATTTCGTATAGAGAAGGTCGCCCAGAACAGGGCCGCCCGGAACAGGGTCGCCCGTGCGCACACCCCACTGTCCGGGAATATAGCTCCCGTTACCATGTTGCTGATCGCGCTCAGCGTCGGTGGCTTTTTGTTGTTTTACCTGCGGGCTCCGATGGAATGGTTGAGCCTGCTGACCTATAGCCCCTTTACCGCCCTGGATGGACAAATCCGCTTTCATACAGCCTCTGGTGAGTACTGGCGTCTGTTGACCCCGGCATTTTTGCATTTCGGCTGGCTTCATATCGCCTTTAACAGTCTCTGGCTGTGGGAACTGGGCGCCAGGATCGAACGCCAGCTGGGCAGCGTAAATATGGCGCTGCTGTTTTGCACCATCGCACTGGTCTCAAATACCGCCCAATTCGTCTTTGGCGGCCCCGGCTTATTTGGTGGCATGTCGGGAGTGGTCTACGGCTTACTGGGTTTCGGCTGGATGGGAGCACGGCTGCAACCCGATTGGCAGTTCCAGCCACCCCAGGCGGTCATGGTCCTGATGGTGGGCTGGCTGGTATTTTGTATGGCGGGTGTGGTGGAGATCCTCGGCTTTGGCGCGATCGCCAATGCCGCCCATCTCGGCGGTCTGTTGGCGGGTGCCCTACTCGGTGCAGCCTTCGGTTTTTTGTCCCGCTTTTCCCGCGACAAGGCCTGAACGGCACGGGTATAATCCGCTCCCCGCTGGACAGAATAAACCATGGACTATCAGCAGCTGATCGATACAATGACGCCGGAAATCTACCGGAACCTGAAGCGTTCTGTCGAGCGGGGTAAATGGCCCGACGGCAAACCGCTCACCCGGTCCCAGCGCGAGCATACCCTGCAGGCCATTATTATCTGGGGGCAAACTCACCTTGCGGAGAATGAGCGTATAGGCTTCATCGACAAGGGGCACAAGGCCGGTGAGGCTTGTGATGAACCAACAGCCCTGACATGGAAAGACTGAACAAGAGGAATTGAGTGTGGCCGAGATATTGGCATCGGGTGCGGCGCGTAAAATGAAGACCCGACTTTCCGCGCAGGTAGAGTACTGCGCTGTGCTGGGTGGGCAGGAGGTTCCCATGAACCAGTACCTCGGGCAACAGCTGCGACTGGACTTTCTGGGTGTGATCAATTGTGTTCACTGTGACCGCAAGACCAATAAGAGCTTCAACCAGGGCTATTGCTACCCCTGTTTCAAACGCCTGGCCCAGTGTGATATGTGTATCCTCAGCCCGGAGAGGTGCCATTTCGCGGCGGGTACCTGCCGCGAACCCGAGTGGGGTGAAGCCAACTGTAACATCGATCATTTCGTCTACCTGGCGAATACCTCGGGACTCAAGGTGGGAATTACCCGCCACAGCCAGATTCCCACCCGCTGGATGGACCAGGGGGCGTCCCAGGCCCAGCCTATTTTTCGGGTGAGTAGCCGCCTGCAGTCAGGCCTGGTTGAGGCCTCGTTCAAGGCCCATATTGCCGACAAAACCAATTGGCGGGCGATGCTCAAGGGCGATGCCGAGCCCGCAGACCTGGAAGCGGCCCGGATCGGGCTGATGGACGAATGTGCCGGTAAGATCGCGGCATTGCAGGCCGAACATGGCTTGCAGGCGATCACCGTGCTGGAAGGCGAACGGGAGACCAGGATCCGCTACCCGGTGCTGGAGTATCCCACTCGGGTGAGTTCCTTCAACCTGGACAAAATACCCACAGCGGCGGGCACTCTGCTGGGAATCAAGGGCCAGTATCTCATCTTCGATGCGGGTGTTATCAATATGCGAAAATACGGCGGCTACCAGCTGTCCCTATCCCTGGAGTGAGCCATGCGTGACGCAAAACCCGGAACCATTTTTCTCAAGGATTACCAGCCGCCGGCGTACTTCATTAACCGGACCGAATTGGATTTTGAACTGCACGAAGACCACGCCCTGGTAACGGCAACGCTGCACCTGTGGAGAAATCCCGAATACGGTGATGACACCGAACTGATGTTGCACGGACAGGAACTGGAGCTGCTGGGCATTGCACTGGATGGTCAGGCGCTCGCCGAGGATGCCTACAACGTCGGGCCCGAATCCCTCGTCGTGCCATCGGTGCCGGCACAGTTTACCCTGCGCTGCACAACCCGCATCAAACCCCAGGACAACACCTCCCTGGAGGGCTTGTATAAATCACACACCATGTTCTGTACCCAGTGTGAGGCAGAGGGCTTCCGTAAGATTACCTATTACCTGGATCGCCCGGACGTCATGTCGGTGTTTACCGTGAGTATCGATGCGGATGCCACGCGCTATCCTGTGCTGCTGAGCAACGGCAACCTGGAGGAGCGCAGCACGCCGGCGGCAGGCCGGGTGCGGGTCAGCTGGCATGACCCCCATCCGAAGCCCGCCTATTTATTTGCCCTGGTAGCCGGTGACCTGGAGTACATCGAGGACACGTTCCGGACCTGTGGTGGGCGCGATGTGACCTTGCGAATCTATGTCGAGCAAAAAGACCTCGGTAAGTGCGAGCACGCCATGGTCTCCCTCAAGCGTTCCATGGCCTGGGATGAAGAAGTCTTTGGCCGCGAGTACGACCTGGATATCTTCAATATTGTCGCCGTGGACGACTTCAATATGGGGGCGATGGAGAATAAAAGCCTCAATATATTCAACTCCTCCTGTGTTCTCGCCAGCCCGGAAACCACTACAGACGCAGGCTTTGTGCGGGTGGAAGCCATTGTCGCCCACGAGTATTTCCACAACTGGTCGGGCAATCGTGTGACCTGCAGGGACTGGTTCCAGCTCAGTCTGAAAGAGGGTTTTACTGTTTTTCGGGACGCGGAATTCTCTGCAGACATGGGCTCGCGCACGGTCAAACGGGTGGAGGATGTCAGCCTGTTGCGCACCGTGCAATTCGCCGAGGATGGGGGTCCGATGGCGCACCCCGTGCGACCGGATTCCTTTATCGAGATTTCAAATTTTTACACGGCCACCATCTATGAAAAAGGGGCGGAGCTGGTCCGCATGATTCATACCCTGCTGGGACCGGAGGCATTTCGCCGGGGCTCGGATTTGTATTTCGAACGGCACGATGGCCAGGCGGTCACCTGTGAGGATTTTGTCTGCGCGATGGAGGATGCGGGCGGCGTCGACTTAAAGCAGTTTCGGCGCTGGTATTCCCAGGCCGGGACACCGCTGTTGAAAGTGTCGGATGAGTATAACGCGGATGAACAGCGTTACACCTTGCATGTAAAGCAGTCCTGTCCGCCCACGCCGGGGCAGGATACAAAAGAGCCGTTCCTGATTCCACTGGCTCTGGGCTTGTTGGGCGAGGCGGGTAATTTGCCGTTGCAACTGGCTGGCGCAGAGGCTGATACTGAAACGGCCGATAACACCCATACGGTTTTGATCGTGGACAAGGCTGAACAAAGCTTTGTCTTCGAAGGGGTAGGGGAGCGCCCGGTTCCCTCCTTGCTGCGCGGGTTCTCCGCGCCGGTGCGACTCGACTGTGATCTGAGCAGGCGCGACCTGTACGCCCTGATGAGTCGGGATGGGGATGGCTTCGTACGCTGGGATTCGGCGCAGCAATTGGCCCTGAGCGTCATTGCTGAGGTGGAACAGCAGATTGCCGATGAGGTGGAGTTGGAGGTAGATCCCCTGCTGGCACAGGCCTGCGGTAATCTGTTGGCGGACCAATCCCTGGATGCGGCCATGGTCGCCGAAATGTTGCTCCTGCCCAGTGAGAATTATCTCGCCGAATTGGCAAGCCAATCCGGTGGGGCAGATGTAGAGCGCATTCACGCCGCACGAAACACGGTACACAGCGCGATAGCGGGCAGCCAGAAGGACGCGCTACTGGCACGCTATGAGGGACTTGCAAGTTCGGTAGCTTATGCCCCGGATGCGGCGCAGATAGCCGCCCGTAGCCTGAGGACTACTTGCCTGGACTATCTGGCGGATGCCGACGAGGAACTGTTGCAACTGGCGGAACTCCAGTTTGCGGACGCTACCAATATGACCGATCGCCTGGCCGCGTTGAAAGTGCTCGCATTCCGCGGCACTGATCAGCAGGCAGCCGCCGCTCTGGAGCGCTTCTACCA
>PVMS01142418.1_pt1 | contig 10084 bp, 6 predicted proteins | sample 1853461 | NCBI WGS metagenome assembly PVMS01 (sample SAMN08582032, study PRJNA380276) | Marine sediment metagenome, whole genome shotgun sequencing project. | isolation source: ocean sediment barecode stripped | collected 2017
CAAAGCGTAGACAGCGTATGAGTGCCCAGTCATTATTAATAAAGGCCATAGGAAACAATGGCACACCAGAGTTAATCAACATCGATAAAAGTGGTTCTAATAAAAGTGCGATCACAGTATATAACAAAAGAACATGTACCGATATTGAAATCAGACAATGTAAATACTTGAATAATAGAACAGGATCATCGGTTTATAAAATGGCCCATTCAACAAGGCTTAGGGTTTAAGGATTTTGAGTCAGCAAGAAGAACAATTACAGGGATTGAGATAGTTCATATGATCAAAAAGGATCAGTTGAATACTCAAGAGCGAAGTATATTCAAATCGTTTTATTCCTTAGCTGCATAGAACCGTAGTGAATGGTAGTATGGTGGAGTTGTATGGAAATATCCTGACTTATCCTGGCAGTCAATAGCCTAAGATTTGATCAGGAGACCATTGCGCCTGTAGATCCCCGGAGATACCTTCATGGTCCGGGTGAATATCCTGGTAAAATAGTACCTGTCTGAAAACCCACAGGATGATGCAATTTGATCAATACTCAAATCGCTGTGATGAAGCATGTTGCAGGCATTTTCAATCCGTATTCTCATAAGGTATTTCCTGGGGGAATAGCCGGTTTTTTCCTTAAAAAGCCTGGCATAGGCATTGACCGACATCCCACCTATTTCTGCGAGCATGCTGTTTTGGATCTCAATTTCGCTAATGTTTTTCTCCATATGGCGGATCCCGCTAATCACCCTTGAATCCAGGATTCTGTTCCTCCATGCATCAACAGGAATCTGATGCAACAACGAAAAGAGCAGGGAATAAAGCTCCAGGCTACCCACCTGCTCAAATCTGACCTGTCCTTCCATAAGTTGACCGGTGATGGAGTGAATGAGGCTTTTTTGCTCCGGAGTAATGGCAAACACAAAAATGTCAGGGGAGATGGTGTCGAAAGGATATCCCAGGGTAAAGTGGATAAACATATGCAAAACGATTCCGGCGCTGATCATTTCTTCCTCCATATCTCGGCTCTCCACCCGGCCACCTTTCAGAGAGTAGGGTTGTGAATGACGGGAACTGATTCCTTCAATATCCGAAGCAAAAGGAGTATTGGGGGGAATCAGTATAAGTTTCCCTGGCTCCAGGTGAATTGTTCTATTGTACACAACACGGGCTGCGCCGGACCGGTTCCAGTAAAGTCTCCAATATGGGAAGGACATCTGCTGGCTTTTCCATTCGGCCATCCACCAATACCTGCAACACAAAAGCCTTGGAAGGACTTCCTCAAACTCCTGTATCCTGCTGGATGGATCTCCATCCGGGGGTATTTCCTGAAACCTGAACATTTCGGGTAATGGTTGTTTTGTACACAAATCTAAGAGAATATTCCATTTACCTGAACACCTTTCCTCCATAAATTGCAATCGCATTCTGAATCAATTCAAATGATTTCTTCACAAAAGGACTTTACATGCATTGCAGTTGATATGGGAGCCGGAAGTATCCGGGTTATGCTTGGTGTTATCAATGGGGAAGGATTGTCTTTTCGTGAGATACACCGGATCACCAATGAGATTGTTGAAAAGGATCGGAAAGACCGCTGGGAGATGGATCGAATCTCCAGGGAAATCAGAGCAGGCATTTCAAAAGCTATCAAGGTTTCAGAGACCGTTCCTGAAAGTATTGGAGTGGATGCCTGGGGAGTGGACTATGTGATGATCGATGAACATGGTGAACTGGTAGAGACTCCGGTGGCTTACAGGGATAGTCGTACAGTTGGAATGCAGGAAAAATGGAAATCCCTCATGCCGGAGATGGAGACATTCAGACGTACCGGTATAAACTTCTATATCTTCAATACCCTGTTCCAGTTACTTTCCAGCCGGGATTCGGGAGAAATGAAAAGAACTTCAAGAATCTTATTTGTGCCCGGTTATATCAATTTTCTATTATCAGGTAAAGCCCACAATGAACTTTCCATTTCGTCCACATCACAGTTGCTGGGGGTAGAGGGAGATAAATGGGATCCGAAGGTTCTTGAACTGTTGCACCTGGATCGTGATCTCCTTGGAGATGTGATTCAACCAGGTACCCGGCTTGGACCGGTCACCATCCCTGAAGCCAGTTCAACCGGTATGGAGACCATAGCAGTTTGTGGTCATGACACAGCCTGTGTGGTGGCTGCAATCCCTGTGGAGCATCCCGATTATGCATTTATATCTGCAGGTACCTGGTGCATTGTAGGGATTGAATCAGAGACTCCCCTGATCAGCGAGGAGGCACTGCGGCTGGGCCTGACCAACGAAAGGGGATACAACAACACATACAGAACACTTAAGAATATTGTTGGTCTCTGGCTGTTGCAGGGACTTAAAAAACATCTTTCGGAGGATATCACCTATGCCATGATGGAAGAGATGACATTGAAGGGGGGAGCCATTACTCAGGTAATCGATCCTGATGATCCCGGATTTTACAATCCCGAGGATATGAAAGATGCTTTTGACACCTATTTTGAAAAGACAGGTCAGGCCAGGCCTGAAAAATTCGGAGCTTACCTGCTCTGTGCATACGACAGCCTCTGTTTCTCTTTCAGATACCATATTGAACAATTGGAAAAGCTTTCTGGCAGGCGCATTGAGGTGCTTCACCTGGTGGGAGGGGGCAGTCAGTCCGACTACCTGAATCAACGAATTGCCACCATTTGCAACCGGAAGGTAATATCGGGTCCTGTGGAGGGAGCAACTCTTGGGAATATATTGATTCAGGCGCTGGCCATGGGAAAGATCAGCAACCTGCAGCAGGGAAGGGAGCTGGTGAAAGAATCCATCCCCCTTAAATCATACCATCCTGAAAAGCTCACCGAAAGTGCCATGAAGCGGTATAATGTTTTCCTGGATCTCAAGAGACATTAAATAGTAAAGCTAAGAATAACAGATACTTAAAACAGAATATGACTACAAAAAGATTAATCGGACAAGTCCCAAAAGTAGGAATCAGGCCAACCATTGATGGCAGATTAGGTGGGGTAAGAGAATCGCTCGAAGACCAGACCATGAATATGGCCCGCAATGCGGCTGCATTAATTGAATCGAACCTGAAGAATGCAGATGGTTCCAGGGTGGAGTGTGTGATTGCTGACAGTTGCATAGGTGGTGTGGCAGAAGCAGCAGCAGCTGCCGATAAATTTTCCCGTGAAGGAGTGGGAGTGAGCCTGACCGTAACACCCTGCTGGTGCTATGGAAGCGAAACCATAGATATGGACCCAAGACTTCCCAAAGCCATCTGGGGATTTAACGGAACCGAGCGCCCCGGGGCTGTCTACCTGGCAGCTGCCCTGGCAGGACATAATCAGAAGGGATTGCCGGCCTTTGGAATATATGGAAAAGACGTGCAGGATTCGGATGATACCGAGATTCCTGATGATGTGAAGGAGAAGATCCTTACATTCATAAAGGCAGGTCTGGCCGTGGCCACCATGAAAGGGAAATCTTATCTCTCCATGGGCAGCGTTTCCATGGGAATTGCCGGCTCCATTGTTGATGCCGACTTTTTTGAGGAATACCTGGGAATGAGATGTGAGTATGTGGATATGTCAGAATTTACGCGTCGGATTGAAGAAGGAATTTTTGATCCGGAAGAGCTCACTGTGGCTCTGGATTGGATAAAGGGCAACTGTAAAGAAGGCGTAGATGTGAATCCGCCTGAAATACAGAAATCAGATGAAAAGAAACAGGAAGAGTGGGAATTTGTAGCCAAGATGGCCCTCATCGGGCGCGATCTGATGGTGGGGAACCCAAAATTAAAGGAGCTTGGTTTTGGTGAAGAAGCCAATGGCCACAATGCCATTGCTGCGGGATTCCAGGGACAACGGCAGTGGACCGACCATTTTCCAAATGGTGATTTTATGGAAGCTGTACTCTGTTCTTCCTTCGACTGGGGCGGGATCCGCCAGCCCTATATGCTGGCCACCGAAAATGACAGCCTGAATGGTGTATCCATGCTGTTTGGTCACCTGCTTACAGGCGCAGCGCAGGTATTCAGTGATGTACGTACCTACTGGAGCGCTGAGGCTGTAAAACGAGTTACCGGATTTGATCTGACAGGAGATGCAAAGGATGGATTTATTCACCTGATCAATTCGGGCCCTTCCGCGCTGGATGGAACCGGAGAACAGAGCATTGATGGAAATCCGGCCATGAAGCCCTGGTATGAAATCACCGGAGAGGAGGCGCAGAAATGCCTGGATAAGACCACCTGGGGCGCAGCAGATATTGGCTATTTCAGAGGAGGAGGATTCTCATCCACTTTTAATACAAAGGGTGGCATGCCCATCACCATGAGCCGCATTAACATCGTGAAGGGACTGGGTCCCGTGTTACAGATTGCAGAGGGGCATACCATTGAATTGCCCGAAAATGTACACCATACACTTACAGAACGCACCAGTCCCAGCTGGCCAACCACCTGGTTTGTACCCCGTTTAACAGGCGATGGTAATTTCAAGGATGTATACTCGGTTATGGCCAACTGGGGTGCCAACCACGGAGCTTTCTCCTATGGCCACATTGGATCACAGTTGATGGCACTGGCCTCCATGCTGCGGATCCCGGTTTGTATGCATAATGTGGCTGAAGAACAGATCTTCAGACCCAGTTCATGGTCAGCTTTTGGAATGGACAGTGAAGGAGCTGACTACAGGGCATGTGAAGCTTATGGACCGTTATACAAATAGATCATTACACACTATTAAAGGTAGATTTCTATGAGAAAGCTCGTCGTTTTGATTTTGATATTGTTAAATGGTGTTTTCATTCAGGCACAGGAAGAGAAAATCTTAAATCTGAATAAGCCGGAACGAGAACAATGGTTTGCCGGTTTAGGCTTTGGTATGTTTATTCACTGGAGCTTCGACGTAAGACTGGGAATGGTTATAAGTCACAGCATGGTAGGGGCATCTGATGATTTTTTAGACAGATATGTGAATGAACTTCCGAAAGTATTTAATCCTGAAAAATTTAATGCCGGTAAATGGGTGCTGGAGGCGAAAATGGCCGGGATGAAATACGTTGTTTTCACTGCTAAACACCACAATGGTTTTTGCATGTACGATACAAAAACCACCGATTTCAGTATAATGAATACTCCATATGGGAAGGATGTAACCAAACAAATAGTTGATGCCTGTCGGAAAGAAGGGTTGGCTGTGGGTTTGTATTTCTCGCCCGATGATTTCTATTTCCTTTATAAACAGGGTGTTCCTATATCTCGTACACGCCCCGAGGCTCTGGCAGATCATAACGAAGAACTTAATGAATATACGAAGAAGCAAATGTCGGAGCTGATGACTCAGTATGGTAAGATTGACATCGTGTTTTTAGATGGGATGTCGCAGTTTTCAAAAACGGAGCTTGCAAAAGTTTGCTGGGAAATTGATCCCGATGTGGTTGTCACGCGTGGGGCAATTCCCACACCTGAGCAAAAGACTCCCGATCGTGCCCTGCCATCTCCCTGGGAGGCATGTTATACACTTGGTGACCAATGGCAGTTTCGCCCGACGAATGAAAACTATAAAACAGCCAGACAGACCATTGAAAAACTCATAGAAATCCGTACAAAAGGTGGGAATTTTCTACTGAATTTTGGTCCCGATGCAGATGGAAATTTCCCGCCTGAGCAATTGGGCATTTTAAATGAAATCTCACTATGGATGTTCATCAATCAGGAAGCTTTTGAGAATACAGTACCACACCATCCGGTACATGAAGAAAATTTATGGTTTTTGAGGGGAGATCAGGGGAAGACTGCGTATGTTTTTATTCTGGAAGACAACTGGAAATATGGAACAGGTAAAACATTTCAAATTCAATCATTTAAAGCAACTGACAAAACCAAAATATCGGTTCTTGGTCACAATGGGAAAGTCCTGGAATATAAGCCAGAAGTAGATCCGTCTCCAAAATTCAGGAATACCAGTAACGGGTTGGAAATTACAGTAATGCGAGCTCAAAGAATTTATAATGATCGACAATGGAAGAATCCCATAGTTGTGAAAATTGAAGAAATTGTAACTTACTAAATACAGTATCACCTTAAACAAATTAACATGCAAAAGCTAGCTTTATCTGTATTGATCATTGTTTGTCTGTCACAATCCGGGTTTTCGCAAAAGGAAATCTGGAACGAAACTGAAGAGGAAAAAACCGAACGCTTAAGCGAGTGGACTGAAGCCCGGTTCGGAATGTTTATTCATTGGGGATTGTATGCACAGGCCGCCCGACACGAATGGGTAAAAAAACGTGAACGGATTTCAGACGAAGACTATCAAAAGTATTTCGAAATGTTTAATCCTGATCTGTTCAACCCTGCCGATTGGGCAAAAAAGGCAAAAGCAGCCGGCATGAAATATGCTGTAATTACAACCAAGCATCACGAGGGTTTTAATATGTTCTCCTCGGAGTACACCGATTATAACATCATGAATACACCTTACGGAAAAGATATTATTAAAGAATGGGTCGATGCTTTTCGTGCCGAGGGGCTTGGAATTGGTTTTTACTATTCACTAATCGACTGGCACCATCCTGAATATACAATTGATCGTATTCATCCACAAAGTGCAAAAACCCAGGAAGCATATGACGAATTAAATAAAGACCGCGATATGGGTGTTTATCGCGAATATTTAAAAAACCAGGTGAGCGAGATCCTTACAAACTATGGAAAAGTAGATATTCTCTGGCTCGATTATTCATTCCCCGGTACATTTGGAAAAGACAGGGATGATTGGGGATCGGTTGAACTGATTAAAATGGTTCGCGACCTTCAGCCGGAAATTCTGATTAACGATCGTTCAGATTTGAAGGATTATGCGGGAGGATGGGATTTCACCACCCCTGAGCAGTTTAAGGTGCAAAAGTGGCCCGAAGAAAATGGCGTTCGCATTCCATGGGAGACTTGCCAGACTTTTTCGGGCTCCTGGGGATATTATCGCGACGAACATACCTGGAAGGATAACAAGCAGCTTTTAGTCCTTTTGATCGAATCGGTGAGTAAAGGAGGAAACCTGTTATTAAATGTAGGTCCAACTGCCAGGGGAACATTCGATCGCCGAGCAGATCTTGCTCTGGAGGAAATGGGGGATTGGATGAAATTTAACGACCGCTCAATTTATGGTTGTACCCAGGCACCCGATGAGTTTGTTGCTCCCGACAATACATTGTTGACCTATAATCCCAAGACCAACCGCCTCTATGTGCATCTTCTTGATTATCCCATGAAGAACTTTCTAATGCGTGATTTGGGGGATAAGGTTAAATATGCCCAGTTTTTGCATGATGCCTCCGAGATTAAAATTGGTAAACCATCCGGGCACTGGATCAAACAAGAAACAGGAGAGAATGATGTGAATCTGCTGTTGCCGGTTAATAAACCCGATGTTGAAATACCGGTAATTGAACTGTTTTTGAAATAAAATACCTTATTCTTTCTCGATATATATGTAGTACGCGGGATAGACCCTGTTGTGGACATCGATCAATTGGGCTTCCATATCGTACTTTCCGGCTGAAACCTCCACTTTGAAAGTGACCTCATCCTGGCCCTCCTGGATCGGGGCCTTTTTCTGTATGTCAGCCACATAGAGATAGACCCCCTGAAATCGGACTTTTCCCCGGCCGGCATCACTTTCTCAAACTCAATGGTTTTCTCAAGAGCCGGAAATGTTTCATTGATGGCCAGCCCACTCTCCCTTGGAAACCTGCGCAACGTGATGGAATAGGTTGCATCCTCCATAAACTCAATTTTCCATCTCCCGGTTCCCTGTTCCGCCCCGACTGCACCATACTGGTGCCAGGTCCCTCCAGGCTTCCCTGTAAGCATATCATGGGCGGAAATGCGTGTTGGATTCTCATAGGCAGTTCCCACCTTAATGTAGGCATAGCGCTCATTGACTCCCTCGTCCATAAAGGATTGCCACCACTTCTCATACCCTTCTGCCAGACGTGCCGCCACTTCGGGATGCTGGTCAATAACATTCAGGGTCTGACTGCGATCGGAGGTCATGTTGTACAATTCGCTCCCGTTGACCAGGCGCCACTCTTTATCCATCACCGCGTATTTTCTGTATTTGACCAGGTTTTGCAAGCGCTGGGTATCCATATAGAGGATCCGGTTGGGCCACGCTTTGGCGCTACCTGATAAGAGGGGCTCAAAACTTATCCCGTCCAGGGATTTGACAGGGGTGAAATCAAGGCCCAGAATTTCCACAAAGGTGGGCAACAAATCGTAGTGTGCTACCAGTTGATCAATGTCCTTTCCACCTGTGATTTCGCCTTCTGGCCACCGAATAAAAAAGGGTACCCGGTGCCCACCCTCATATTCACTTCCCTTTTGACCTCTTAATCCCGCATCATAAATTTGATTTCCTCCTGCAGTCCCGTTGTCGGTCATGAAGATTAGAATGGTGTTATCAGTCAGTTTCAGCTCATCAAGTTTATCCTGAAGTGCCTTGAAGTTATCGTCAATGTTGGTGATCATCCCGTAAAAGCGCTTAATGCGATCTCCGATGCCTTCTGCATCTTTATACATCTCCAGGTATCGGGCAGGAAGATTCAGGGGGCTATGGGGTGCATTGGTGGAGATATAGCAGAAAAAGGGTTGATCCTTATTCTCTTCAATAAAGCCCATTGCTTCGTCGAAGAATACATCTGTGCAGTATCCCTTATAGGGTTCCGTATGTCCATTGTGCCAGTAGGTATCATCAAAATAGTCATTGCCCCAGTAATCAGGTCCCTGGGTGATTCCTCCACCTCCATGCCTCACCACTTCATGAAATCCACGGTCCTCAGCCCGGAACGGGTAATTGTCTCCCAGGTGCCATTTGCCAAACATCCCGTTGATATAGCCGTTCCTGGCAAATACCTGAGGCAGGGTGATCTCATCCTCAAAGAGAAGGGACCGACCCGATATGGTATGAAACACATTGACCCTGTTGGTGTGTCGCCCGGTCATCAAAGCTCCCCTGGTGGGAGCACAGGTGGTGGACACATGAAAGTTGGTGAACCGCACCGATTCACTGTAAAAATCATCGATATGGGGTGTCTTGATGTAGGGATTCCCCATACATCCAAGGTCACCCATTCCCTGATCATCGGTAATAACGATCACCACATTGGGTTTTCTTTTCCCATCGTTTTCCTTTGCGATAGAATGTGAAGGAGTCAGAATGAATAGCAATAAGAAAAGTGTCGGGGCAACATTCAGAAGTCTGTTTTTCATGATGGGATTTTAATCGGTATGAATATGCATCATTTTTTTGAGAATTAGCTTTAGATTTAAAAGTGGTTTTAAATATAAATAGTTCTGAAATGAAAAAAGAGATCAGGGTTGCACTTATCGGACACCAGTTTATGGGTATTGCCCATTCCAATGCCTTTCGAAATGCCAACATGTGGATGGATCTGCCAGTCAATATCGTTCTGAAATGTGTTTTCGCTAAAGATACTCCTGAAAACCTGCAGCGGTTTGCAGATCAATTTGGCCGGGAGGGTATTGACCTGGTCAGTATTGCCACCCCCAATCACCTGCACCATGAGATTGCACTGGTTGCTGCAGTTAGTAATGGCATTAGCCATTGTTGTGGCTTTTCATATCGTTTCACCCCCTCCATGGCACTTGCAAGGCAACTGGTACAGGAAGGGCGTTTAGGCAGGATTTATCATGTTTTTGTAAGGTATGCCCAGGATTGGATCACCGATCCCGATTTTGGAATGGTCTGGCGCTTCAACAAAGAAATAGCAGGTTCGGGACCACTGGGTGATTTAAGTGCGCACTCCATCGATGCCACAAGGTTTATTACCGGCCTTCAGTTCGAAGAGGTTTCAGGGAATATGCAGACACTGATTAAAGAGAGACCCATGGACTCTTCCAATCCATCTGGCCCGAAAAGTCAGGTTACAGTGGAGGATGTGGCCCAGTTCCTGGTGAACTTCAAGGGAGGAGCAATCTGCCCTGGAAAGGAAATAGGTGAAGCTCTAGGGAGATTCGTTGTTTTAATGGCTACTCCGGGCCTTCTGCCTGGATTCCTCAAATA
>PVMS01156910.1_pt1 | contig 10084 bp, 20 predicted proteins | sample 1853461 | NCBI WGS metagenome assembly PVMS01 (sample SAMN08582032, study PRJNA380276) | Marine sediment metagenome, whole genome shotgun sequencing project. | isolation source: ocean sediment barecode stripped | collected 2017
CGAAGTCGGTAACTCCGAGCATTCACTGCGTTCCCTGGGTAAAGCCGGTGCGAATCGATGGCGAGGCGTACGGCCAACCGTCAGAGGTGTCGCCATGAACCCAGTCGATCACCCGCATGGCGGTGGTGAAGGGCGTACCTCGGGCGGCCGTCATCCAGTTAGTCCGTGGGGTCAACCGACGAAAGGCCATAAGACGCGAACCAACAAGCGAACCAATAAGTTCATCGTTCGCCGGCGCAATAAACGCTAATTGCGGAGCTCCAACTATGCCACGTTCAATAAAAAAAGGCCCATTTGTCGACCATCATTTGCAACAAAAGGTCGATACGTCACGGGCGAACAATGACAAACGCCCGATCAAAACTTGGTCGCGTCGCTCGATGATCGTTCCCGACATGGTTGGGCTTACGATATCGGTGCACAACGGCAGGCAACATATGCCTGTGTACATCAGCGAAAATATGGTCGGGCACAAACTCGGAGAATTCGCCCCGACACGTACTTTCCGCGGGCATGTTGGGGACCGGAAGGCGAAGTAACGGGGAAATGTGATGGCAACGATGGCGAGACTCAAGAATACACGAATTTCCGCTCAAAAAGTGCGGCTAGTCGCTGATCAGATCCGCGGAATGCCGGTCGATAATGCACTCAATCTTTTAACGTTCAGTAATAAGAAGGCCGCGAAGATTATCAAGAAGGTTTTGGAATCGGCTATCGCCAACGCGGAACATAACGATGCGGCTGACGTTGATGAGTTGACTGTCAGTGAAATTATGATCGACGAAGGGACAACGATGAAACGTTGGCGGCCCCGGGCTCGCGGTCGAGCAAACAAAATACTGAAACGTATGAGTCACGTAACCGTGGCCGTTTCAGAAACGGGGCAATAGCGATGGGACAAAAAGTACACCCATATGGCATCCGCCTTGGCATCGTCAAGGATTGGACTTCAACGTGGTATGCAGATACGAAAAATTACGCTAATTACTTGAATGCCGATTTGCAAATACGTGATTTTTTGCGGAAAAAGCTGGCGCATGCTTCAGTGAGTAGAATTCAGATAGAACGTCCCGCGAACAATGCCCGCATCGTTGTGCATACAGCCCGTCCAGGCATCGTCATTGGTAAGAAGGGCGAAGATATAGAATCGCTGCGTAAACAGGTATCGCAGCTTATGGGAATTCCGGTCCATATCAGCGTCGAGGAAATTCGAAAACCGGAGCTAGACGCTTTTCTTGTAGCCGAATCCGTTGCCCAGCAGCTCGAACGCAGGATTATGTTTCGTCGCGCGATGAAGCGCGCGGTTTCGAATTCGATGCGCTTGGGAGCGCAAGGTATAAAGATCAATGTTGCGGGGCGACTTAACGGCGCCGAAATCGCGCGTTCAGAATGGTACCGCGAAGGCCGTGTGCCACTGCATACCTTACGCGCCGATATTGACTACGGGTTGGCGGAAGCTAATACGACATACGGTGTCATCGGAGTAAAGGTCTGGATATTTAAAGGTGAAATTATTCCGCGGGTCGAAGAACCCGAAGAAGAAGCTACCGAAGCGGCGACGACTGGGAGTTGAGTCGTGTTACAACCAAAAACTACTAAATTTAGAAAACAACAAAAGGGTCGAAACCGTGGACTCGCGCTGCGCGGCGCAAAGGTCAGTTTCGGCGAATACGGCCTCAAGGCAACAACTCGAGGTCGCGTAACGGCGCGCCAGATCGAAGCCGCTCGGCGTGCGATTACTCGGCACGTGAAACGCGGCGCAAAAGTGTGGATCCGCGTATTTCCCGATAAACCCATTACAAAAAAGCCGCTCGAAGTACGCCAGGGCAAAGGTAAGGGAAACGTTGAATATTGGGTTGCTCAGGTAAAACCAGGCACGGTTTTGTATGAGATGGAGGGCGTTTCAGAAGATCTCGCCCGTGAAGCGTTTCGCCTTGCAGGGGCGAAGCTTCCCGTGAGAACGGTATTTGCAACGCGGAAATTGATGTAATGAAAGCGAAAGAACTGCGCGAAAAAACAGGTGAACAGCTAAACGAGCTGTTAATCGAAAAACGTCGTGAACAATTCAGCTTGCGAATGCAGGCAGGTTCTGGCCAGCCGCCTCGATCGAGTGATTTTGGCGAAGTACGTCGCGATATCGCACGGATTAAATCCGTTCTTAGCGAAAAGAAAGTGGGTAACGCAGCATGAGTGAACAAGGCAGCTTGGCGCGGACACTCGTCGGCGAAGTCGTTAGCAATCGGATGGAAAAAACTATTTCGGTTATGGTCGAGCGGCAAGTCGAACACCCGCTGTATAAAAAATACATTCGACGTTCGACCAAGCTATTGGCGCACGACGAAAACAACGAGTGCAACGAGGGTGATACCGTCGCCATCGAAGAATGCCGACCGCTATCGAAACGAAAAGCGTGGCGCTTACAGAAAGTACTGCAGCGTGCACCACAAGTTTAGTAGAACTTCGCGGCGCATAACTAGGTCGGAGACCGGACAATGATACAAATGCAATCAATGCTTCACGCAGCAGACAACAGCGGTGCGCGCCGTCTGATGTGCATCAAGGTGTTAGGTGGTTCGCGGCGCCGTTACGCCAATATTGGCGATGTCATTAAGGTCACCGTCAAGGAAGCAATACCTCGCGGTAAAGTGAAAAAAGGCGAAGTGTTTGATGCCGTAGTCGTTAGAACGCGCAAAGGTGTCAGGCGGCCAGACGGATCGTTGATACGTTTTGACGGAAACGCGGCGGTACTTCTAGATAAACAGCTACAACCGATTGGTACACGTATTTTCGGACCCGTAACGCGCGAACTCAGAGGCGCGCGGTTTATGCGCATCGTATCGCTGGCTCCGGAAGTGCTCTGAGGCGGAAATTCTTCGATGAAGAAAATAAAAAAAGGAGATGAAATCTCCGTGTTAGCAGGACGCGATAAGGGTAAGCGCGGCGTCGTATTACGTGTTTTGGATAACGATCGCGTGATCGTTGAGGGCGTTCACATCGTCAAGCGGCATACGAAGCCTAATCCACAAGCGAATGTGCCCGGTGGGATTATCGAAAAAGAAGCGTCGATCCATATTTCAAATGTTGCGTTGTTCAACCCGGTGACACAGAAACCTGATCGTGTTGGTATCAAGACCCTGGAAGATGACCGCAAAGTGCGTTTTTTTAAATCGAATAACGAGGTGGTCGACATTTAGGTGTCGACGCAATTCCGATGTCAAGATTAGAAATAGAATATCGCGAAAACCTGGCGGGTCAGCTAAAGGAACAGCTGAATTTTGAGAGTTTAATGCAAGTCCCTCGGGTTTCGAAAATCACACTGAACATGGGGCTCGGGGAAGCAACAACTGATAAGAAAGTCATGGAGCATGCTTTGAGTGATTTAGAACTCATCGCCGGGCAAAAACCGGTTGCGTGCTTATCGAGAAAATCGATTGCAGGGTTCAAGATACGTGACGGATGGCCAATTGGCGCAAAAGTTACGCTTCGGCGCGGCCGTATGTACGAGTTTCTGGACCGACTAATTAACGTTGCAATTCCGCGAATTCGCGACTTTCGCGGGTTTAGCGATCGCGCGTTCGATGGACGTGGAAACTACTCCTTAGGGGTACGCGAGCAAATTATATTTCCTGAGATCGATTACGATAAAATCGATGCGATCAGAGGCTTGGATATTTGTATTACGACGAGCGCCAACAATGACGACGAAGGACGTGCGCTGCTACAGGCATTCAAGTTTCCACTGAGAAGTTAAGGCGTAATTTATGGCAAAAAAATCCATGGTAAATCGTGAACGCAAGCGAGCGCTGTTGGTCAAACGCTACGCGGCGAAACGGGCTGCAATCAAGGCGATCGCAGCGGACGAAACGCTTCCATCAGAAGAACGCGATGCCGCGCGAATTAAATTGCAAAAACTACCCCGCGATTCAAGTCCATCACGGGGTAGGAATAGGTGCCGCTTGACTGGGCGGCCACACGGTTACTACCGCAAGTTTGGTTTGGCGCGAAACGAATTGCGTCGATTGGCAATGGAAGGGCACGTGCCAGGCTTGGTCAAGGCCAGTTGGTAGACCAGCACTAATTAGATTAAGCGAAAGAGATCTATTGAAATGACTATGCAAGATCCGATTGCCGACATGTTTACGCGGATCCGTAACGCTCAAGCTCGGGCGCGGAAAGACGTGTCAATGCCAGCGTCGACTCGCAAATCCGCGATCGCGAAAGTGTTAAAGGACGAGGGTTACATCACGGATTTCAGAACGGTAGAAGGCGATCAGCATCCCGCAATGGTGATCGAACTAAAATATTACGAAGGTCGGCCGGTGATCGAACATATTCAGCGTACGAGCAAACCAAGCTTGCGGGTCTACCGAGGGAAAGACAAGTTGCCGACCGTTGTTGGTGGACTGGGGATCGCAATCGTATCGACATCACGTGGTTTGATGACCGACCGTGAAGCACGGGCCCAAGGCATCGGCGGCGAAGTGCTTTGTTCGGTTTATTGAGGGGCCACTTGCATGTCACGTATAGCTAGCGCTGCAATTACGATACCCGAAGCGGTTGACGTCCAGGTCAACGGTCAGACAGTGACGGTGAAAGGAAAAATCGGAACCATGGACTGGGAAGTTCACGAAGAAGTTGGCGTTACGATCGATAACGGTGAGTTGCGGGTCAAAGCGCTCAGCGAAACTAAAACTGCAGTGGCAATGTCCGGTACATCGCGTGCCCTACTGAACAATATGGTTGTCGGAGTATCGCAAGGGTTCGAGCGTAAACTCGAGATTGTTGGGGTTGGTTACCGCGCGCAGATAGACGGGGAAAAACTAAACCTCTCGTTAGGCCATTCACATCCCATTAGTTTCGATATTCCTGATGACGTAACGATTGAAACCCCGACCCAAACCGAAGTCGTGGTTAAGGGAATGGATAAGCAGCGGGTCGGCCAGGTGGCCGCGAACATTCGTGCTTACCGAAAGCCTGAGCCATATAAAGGTAAGGGCGTGAAGTATTCGGATGAACACATCGTGCGCAAGGAAGCGAAGAAGAGTTAATGTCTTTATGAACAAGAAGCTGTCACGGCTACGGCGGGCGCGAAAGACCCGTGGCCACATAAAATACCTGTGCGCAACCAGGCTGTGCGTCAACAGGACGCCACGGCATATCTATGCGCAAGTAATTTCGCCCGATGGCGGCGTTGTATTGGCGAGCGCCTCTACGCTCGATAAAGATCTGCGCGGATCGATCAAGTCGGGTGGAAACGTCGAAGCTGCCGCGATAGTCGGCAAGGCTGTCGCCGAGCGCGCGCGTGCCGCGGGAATCGAGGAAGTCGCATTCGACAGAGCCGGATTCAAGTACCACGGTCGCGTGAAAGCACTGGCGGAAGCCGCTCGTGAAAACGGCCTCAAATTCTAGGAGTTAGATCGGTATGGCTTTCGCTTCAGGTACGCAACAAAATCAGGAAGGGCTTTTCGAGAAGCTCGTCTCGGTAAATCGAGTCGCAAAAGTTGTAAAGGGCGGTAGGATTTTTGGTTTTACCGCGTTGACAGTTGTTGGTGATGGTGCTGGTCGAGTCGGTCTCGGACGCGGTAAAGCCCGCGAGGTTCCAATTGCAATCCAAAAGGCAATGGAAAACGCGCGTCGAAATATGGAGTCGGTTGCATTAAACGAAGATACCTTGCAGTACGCGATCGTCGGCGAGCACGGAGCCGCGAAGGTTTATATGCAACCAGCCTCCCAGGGAACTGGAATTATCGCCGGCGGGCCGATGCGCGCGGTTTTTGAAGTTGTCGGAGTTCACAATGTATTAGCTAAGTGCATTGGTACAACAAATCCAGTCAACGTCGTACGGGCAACTATCAATGGTTTAAAGAATATGTCGGCGCCTGAACGTATGGCAGCGAAGCGCGGCAAGTCCGTCGAAGAGATCCGAGGGTAGAGGAATGGCAGGCAAGATCAAGCTAACCTTGACCAGTGGTCTCGATGGGCGACTGGCGTCGCATAAAGCATGTGTTGCCGGCTTAGGCTTACGCCGAATTCGTCATACCGTGGAAGTCGAAGACACGGCAGAAAATCGTGGAATGATTAACAAAGTCTCCTACATGCTCAATATCGAGGAAGCGTGATGTTCCTAAATACGATCAAGCCTGCCAATGGCTCTAAAAAGGCTCGAAAGCGTGTGTATTCCGATGAGGTCCGCCTACACGAGTTGAATGGGATTGACAGTGACGTTGTCGATTTGTCGGCGTTAAAGACGGCCGGTTTACTCCGTAATGATATTAGGAAGGTCAAGATCATTTTGTCTGGCACGCTCGAAAAAGCAGTAAAAATTCGAGGTCTGCGTGTAACCAAGGGTGCGCGCGCGGCAATTGAAAGCGCTGGGGGCAGCATCGAAGATTGAGCCCGCATTCCTCACCAGGCGGCTGGCTTTGGAATTAACGCGTCCGACTAGAAATACAAACATGGAGAATTTTAGAAACATCGTGTGTACGAAAACGCCTATCCCGGTTTTCGCTTGTTCTGGCACGGATCCACTTGCTCTTCGTCGAACAGGTAGCTATGGCTACCTATTCGATTCCAGAGCGTCGTGCTTCCGCACCAGCCCTGCGCCAAATTCCGGGATCCTGGTGAGGACTGCGGGCTAGCATGGCCACCGCGAATCGAAATATTCCGGGCGGCCTCGCCGGCATCGGAAAACTGACTGAACTCCGCCAACGGATCTTTTTCCTGTTGGGTGCGTTGGTCGTTTTCCGGATCTGCACGCATATACCGGTTCCCGGGATCAATCCCAGTGCACTGGTTAGTTTGTTTGACCAGCAACGTGGAACCATCCTTGACATGTTCAACATGTTTTCGGGCGGAGCCTTGGAGCGATTCTCCGTCGTTGCGCTCGGCATCATGCCCTACATTTCAGCTTCAATCATTATGCAGTTGCTAACTGTTGTACATCCGAAGTTGGAGCAGTTAAAGAAGGAAGGGGAATCGGGCCGACGGAAAATTACCCAATACACGCGCTACGGTACGGTCGGTTTGGCCTTGTTCCAATCGTTAGGCGTTGCGATCATGCTGGAAGGTCAGTCGGCAGCCGGATTGCAGTTAGTTATCGACCCGGGCCTAGCATTCAGAATTACCTGTGTCACCACGCTCGTAACTGGCACGCTTTTCCTCATGTGGCTTGGGGAGCAGGTCACTGAACGTGGAATTGGCAACGGGATCTCGATGATAATTTTCGCTGGTATTGTCGCTGGCCTGCCGTCAGCGATCGGCGGCACGCTAGAGCTATCCCGAACCGGGGAACTGTCGATCATTATGGTCCTCGCGTTATTTGCCTTAGCGCTTCTCGTCACCGCATTTGTCGTATTCGTTGAACGTGGCCAACGCCGGATCACAGTCAACTACGCAAAGCAACGGAATCAATATAGCGGGCAGTCGAGCCACCTCCCGTTGAAACTTAATATGTCCGGCGTTATTCCTCCGATATTTGCATCGAGCATCATATTGTTTCCGGCCACCATCGGCGGTTGGTTCGGCAACATGGAGGGGATGGGTTGGATGCGTGATCTCGCGAGCACCTTGTCGCCGGGTCAGCCGCTGTACGTGATGTTTTATGCCGCGGCGATAATATTTTTCTGCTTTTTCTACACCGCTTTAGTGTTTAACCCTAAGGAAACAGCAGATAATCTGAAAAAATCAGGTGCGTTTATTCCCGGGATCCGACCTGGAGCACAAACAGCACGTTATATCGATGGTGTAATGACTCGCTTGACCGTTGCGGGCGCGATTTATATTACCTCGGTCTGTCTGCTGCCTGAGTTTTTAATCTTGAAATTTAATGTTCCGTTTTATTTCGGCGGAACGTCTTTGCTAATCATCGTCGTCGTCGTTATGGACTTCATGTCACAAGTCCAGGCCCATTTGATGTCTCATCAATACGAAGGGTTATTGAAGAAGGCGAACTTGAAAGGTTATGGTCGACGCTAAACCAGGTCGGTATCAGAGGGAGAGAACGTGAAAATTCGAGCATCAGTCAAGCGGATTTGTCGTAACTGCCGTGTTATTAAACGTAAAGGCGTCATCCGTGTAATTTGTAAAGATCCTCGGCACAAGCAGCGCCAAGGTTAACTGGGGATCTCGACGAGGAAAATCATATGGCTCGCGTAGCAGGCGTAAATATTCCAGACAGAAAACACGCTGTCATCGCCCTTCAAGATATTTACGGGATAGGTGATACCCTTGCGCGCAAAATTTGCGAGCAGACCGGTGTTATCGAACACGTAATGATCAAGGACCTGACGGAAGAACAGTTGGAGCTGCTGCGTGGCGCAGTGTCCAAGTTTACGATCGAAGGCGATCTACGGCGGGAAATCGCGATGAATATCAAGCGATTAATGGACCTTAGTTGCTACCGAGGGGTCCGACATCGACGTGGCTTGCCGACCCGAGGCCAACGCACCCAAACAAATGCCAGGACACGTAAAGGTCCGCGGCGGATGATCAAGAGGTAACTGGGTAATATTAATGGCAACTTCATCTCCTCGCACAAAAAAGCGTGTTAAACAGACGGTTATCGATGGCATCGCGCACATCCACGCGTCGTTCAACAACACAATTATTACAATCACCGATCGCCAAGGTAATACCTTGGGCTGGGCAACTGCAGGCGGTAGCGGTTTCCGCGGGTCCCGCAAAAGCACACCGTTCGCGGCACAGGTTGCGGCCGAGCGTTTGGGCTCGGTGATGGACGATTTTGGAACGCAAAATCTCGACGTTTTCGTTAAAGGCCCAGGACCCGGGCGTGAATCCGCGGTGCGTGCATTGAATGCCGCCGGGTTCAAGATCACCAATATCACAGACGTTACGCCGATCCCCCATAACGGTTGTCGTCCGCCGAAGAAGCGCCGTGTATAGGAACGAGGAATCGTAATGGCAAGATATATCGGACCCAAATGTAAACTAAGCCGACGTCAAGGCGTAGACCTTTTTTTAAAGAGTCGCGCGCGACCGATCGAGTCAAAATGCCAGCTGGAGAAGCCACCGGGCCAACATGGCGATAGCCGTGGCCGGCGACAGTCGGATTATGCATTGCAGCTGCGCGAAAAGCAGAAGCTGCGCTATATGTATGGTGTGCTCGAAAAACAGTTTCGAAACTACTACAAGGAAGCAGCGAAGCGAAAAGGTGCTACCGGTGAAAACCTGCTTCAGTTGCTAGAGCAGCGCCTTGATAATGTCGTTTACCGCATGGGTTTTGGTAGCACGCGCTCAGAAGCGAGACAACTTGTTAGCCATAAGGCGATTACGGTTAACGGCGAGAGCGTGAATATTCCTTCTTACCAGGTGACTCCTAAAGACGTGGTCGCAGTTCGGGAAAAATCACGTCAGCAGGTGCGTATCCAGGATTCACTTGCAATCGCCGAACAACTCGGTCTGCCCGAATGGCTAGAAGTTGATACCAAGAAAATGGAAGGTCTTTTCAAATCCGCGCCAGAACGCAGTGATTTACCCGCCGATATTAATGAATCCCTAGTCGTAGAGTTGTACTCCAAGTAGGGCAACTAAAGGAGAAAGAGCAATGGCATCAGCAGCAAGCGAAATGTTGAAGCCGAACATTGTCGACGTAAGTCCGGTTAACGTAAAAACCGCGAAGATTACGCTCGAACCGTTGAACCGCGGTTTCGGACATACATTAGGTAACGCGCTACGCAGGGTACTGCTGTCGTCGATGACGGGCAGTGCGATCGTAGAGGCGGAGATTGAAAACGTACTGCACGAATATACGACAATCGAAGGCGTGCAAGAAGATGTGACTGATATCTTGTTAAATCTGAAAGGGCTTGCAATCAATATGCACGCTCGTGAAGAAGCGACACTGACTTTGAACAAGCGTGGACCGGGTGCCGTGGTAGCAGGTGATATCGTTTTGGACCATGACGTCGAAATCGTCGATCCCACGCACCATATCGCTAGTTTGAGTGAGAACGGCGAATTAAACATGACTTTGAAGGTCGCTCGCGGACGCGGCTATCAGCCCGCGACAACTAGAGAGGGCGGAGAGGAAACAGACCAGGCGATTGGTCGTTTGAAATTGGATGCA
>PVMS01035094.1_pt1 | contig 10083 bp, 4 predicted proteins | sample 1853461 | NCBI WGS metagenome assembly PVMS01 (sample SAMN08582032, study PRJNA380276) | Marine sediment metagenome, whole genome shotgun sequencing project. | isolation source: ocean sediment barecode stripped | collected 2017
AATTGGAATTTGCCAGATTGGGCTTTGTAATTTATTCATAACTATGACTTATACCTGGATCAACGGTAATTATGTAGAAAGTGCACAAGCCAGCCTGGGTGTGGGCGACCTGGCCATTCGAAGGGGTTATGGTGTATTTGATTTCTTCAGGTGCTGGCAAGGTATACCCTTTCTTTTACCTTGGTATCTGGACCGGTTTTTCCATTCAGCTCAAGCACTGAATTTGGAAGTACCATTGAGCAAATCTGAATTAAAGGCGGTAATCCAGGAGTTTATTGATAAAAACCAGCTGGTAGATGAAGGAATAAGAATGATCCTCACCGGCGGGTATTCCCCGGATAGTTACACACCCCTGGAACCCAACCTGGTGATCAGCGCACATAAAATCACTTTCCCTGCCCAGGAAAAATACCAGCAAGGCTTCAAAGTGATGACCCATGAATATCAACGTGAATCACCAGTGGCAAAGACCATCAATTACCTGCAGGGGATACAGTTAGTCCCGGTTTTAAAGGCCAAGGGATTGGATGATGTGTTGTATCATTGGGGCGGGGTGGTAACTGAGTTTCCTCGCAGTAATATTTTCATGGTCGATCAGCAGGGCCAACTGGTCACTCCTGCCACTAATGTGCTGGCGGGAATCACCCGGAAGACTATACTGCACCTGGCAAAAGAACACTACTCACCGACCCTTAGAGACATCACTGTATCAGAATTGAAACAGGCAAAGGAGGTTTTCCTCACTTCCACCACCAAAGGAATAGTGCCGGTGTGCGCAATAGATGGACACCCGGTGGCAGAAGGTGTTCCGGGGGTGGTGACCCAGCATTTGGCTCAGCTTCTGGGTGATTTAGCGGTGGATTTTATTTTTTCCAAACCTGACTTTGGGCACTAATTTCCACATCCCACTCTTGTGGTTCATTGGGGATATATATTGGGTCGTTGTCTTTCATTGGAAATGTGCCAATAACCGCTTCAAGCTCCTTAAAATTCATTTTTCGATCATTTGTATTCAAACTATCCAGCAGGTTACTGCTTTCGAAGGGGTCCAACTTTAAATCGAAGAATTTTTCCGATTTTCTATTCGAATTAACATATAATTTGTAGCGCTTATTTCTCAGCACCCTGTCCCTAAAAACATATTGATTTTCCACTCCATGCTCGGTAAGCCGTGCATTGTTGCCTCCCCCCATTGCTAAAATCCATTTTCGACTTGATTCTTGGTTGTCATCCAGCAAATCGGTTTTAAAAGATTTGCCGTCAATTACATATGATTTGTTACCAACAACCCACTGTTTTTCAGGTAAAACCCCTGCAATGTCAAGACAAGTGGGAAAGATGTCGGTAAAGTCAATGAGTGCATTGGATATGTGGTTGGATTTGACATGACCAGGCCAACTGACTATGAATGGCTCACATATTCCTGATTCTGTGGTGCTGCCTTTTCCCCCTTTAACTTTCTTTCCTTTGTAATTACCGGTAATAGCTCTAGTGGTGCCATTGTCAGTGGTCCAAATGATGATGGTATTGTCCCTGACATTTGCTTTTTCCAGGGCCTGAACTATTTCCCCGGTTATCTTGTCGGCATATCTTACCATGGCTTTGTGTTTACCCATTTTGTCATCAGCAGATTCATCAGGAGTATTAACGAATGGAGTATGGGTCAAAACCATTGGATAATAAATGAACATGGGTGAATCTTTTTGGGCGTTGATAAAATTGATGATAAAGTCACGAAAAATGTCTGGCCCGAATTCCTCAGGATGGGCTTTGCTACCCTCTTTGGTAAAAATATATGGATTTTGGTACCTTTCCCCACTAGCGGTAATCCCTGTTTCATAGCCTGTCCACATGCAATACTCGTCGAATCCATTTTTTGTCAATGCATCGGGTTCTACCCTAAAATCATCTATTTGCCATTTCCCGGCAATACAGGTTTTATATCCGGCCTTTTTCATTTCTATTCCCAGGGAAGGGTTTGTTGTTTCGTCGAAATGAGCGCCGCCGCCCCAACGTGGAACATCCCAATGATTTACCCAGCCATGCCTGAAGGGATATTGACCAGTAAGTAATGTTACCCTGGTAGGTGTACATTGCGGCATTGAATAAACATTGTTAAACATGGTCCCCTCTTTGGCGATGGCATCAATGTTCCGTGTGCGAATATCTTCGGCACCATAACAACTCACCCACTCTTTACCTAAATCATCTACCAGGAATAATAGAATATTGGGCTTGGAATTGAGCGTGGTATCAATTTCAGCTTTAGAATTATAACCAAATTGTACAACTACCAATAATATTAGAATGTGTTTTCTCATGAGGTTCAAATTGAATTGTTATTTCAAAACCAAATCCTGATCAATAATTGTCCCTGGTTCCAATTTATACAACTGGTTGCTAAATATCTATCTGCTATTGGATAATCCTAAAAGTTAGGAAAATTTGATCATCCCGGTGTGCGAAATCTATGGCAAACCGGTGGGTCAGGTAGTCCGGGGATGGTAACAACGTGGCTGGAGATATTTTGGAAGATCAAAACAAAAGCGCAAGTCCTAACAGCATTAGTTTGATCCAGTCACAAGATCAAAATCATCAGCGCTCAATTTGATTTTGCTTGTTCCTATTTCTTGTATTGACTTTATAATTTTTGTTCTTTGCACCTGAGTGATAGTAGTAGGGACTATATCTGCTAATTCAATTTTTAGGAGTCTATTAATGACTATCAGATCATTAACAGTGAATGGAGAAACACCATTTATAAGCTCTGACATATAGGTTTTGCTTTTATGACCTAATAATATCATTAAATGTTGCTGAGTGAGGCCTAGTTTTTTAAGTCGATTTTTTATTAGTTCCCTTCTTCTTTGAATGAATTGTCTCTCCTTTTCAGCAATTAACTCAGCCAGATCACTTTCTTTTATCTTTCCTTCATCAATGTTCGCTTTAGAAGACCAATTCTTGTCTTCATAATGTGCAATTAAGTATCTTAATTTCTTACGTACAGGCTTGAGTCTAGAATTCTCTTTACAAAGTACTCTGAGCTTTCTATCCGCAATCAAAGATCGCTCATAATCCAATTCACTTTGAATCTTTCCTTTTTTCAAGACTTTCTCAATATCAAATTGTGTTTCCATAATCTAATCTATATACTCGTTAGACCTAAGCCACTTTCTAATTGTATTCTTATTGTTTCTAAATGTTAATTCATATTCCTGATGAGTCCCTGTCCAAACAACCGTAGCCTCTCCATCTTCATCAAATTCTATTAAAAATTAGTGTTCGGTGCACATTTAGATCAAAGAAATAAAAGCCATCATTGTGAACACAGTTAGAATCAGGTCTAGCTTCTTTCAATTCTTCTTCATTTGCCCAACTACTTTCTTCAATATCCTTTACTATGTTATCAATTGCTTTACCTAATTTCGCATTCCCTCTGTTCTTATGCTTGAGTTTCTCAAGCCTATTTTTCCCAATTAACCTCATAAATACATACGTAAAGATAATCAAATAGTTCGGAAATAAACCGAACTATTATACCAACGGTTCATTCATGGCGTGTTTTAATGTGAACAAGCGCCCTACCTTTAAAGCATCCCCGGAACACCCCGGATTCATTCCGGGACTGGGACTCCTTCTTTTATTGGACATGGTGTAAAAGTAAGTCCTAGTAATATCATTCCCATGGAGGGGTACAAAGAGGAAAGTTTAACCTTCGATCTGTTAAGTAGTCAATAAACCTCAAATATTTCATCTCGGATTTCCTTTTTAGCAATCCCCCCTCAATAACTCAGCACACTAACCCGACTCCCCTTCCCGGTTTCCGTAAACGCCTTCAACCTTACCGGCTTCTTTACCTCCACCGGCCCCTCATATAATGGCGAATTAATATCCGGTTCACTGCCGTCCAGTGTATAATGGATCGACAGCCCGGGCAGTGCCACATTGGCCTTTAATTTACCATCTTCAATGATGGCCCCCGGCAGCGGCACCCGATAATTAACACCATTCCATAAGTGGTCCATCCTGACCAACTCCCGCTGTGCAAGCGTATTGGCAAAGATGTTCCAGGCCTGGTCAAGCCCCTTAATTCGTTGTGATTTCTTAGGCAAATGCGCCCAATCCGGGTCCGGGGCCCAGGCGCGCTCGGACAATCCCAGCATCTTTGGAAACAGGTAGTACTCCATCATATCAGGACCCTTTACGGTTTCGGTCCAAAGCTGTCCCTGAATACCCAATACGTTCTTGCGGCCTGCCTCGGTAAGCTTTACATGGTCCTGGTATCCATCCATATCCAAAGGATTGCCCATCACATCCACCGTGGCCATCTGGAGTACATCTAAGGGTACCAACTCGTAAGGCTTGCGGGTGTCCACCAGTCCGGCCCAATAGAACCCGGGCTCTAACGGATCCTTGTTATAGGCTAAATCAAAATAGAGGTTGCTGGCATTACTCATTACTACCTTATAACCGGCATTTGCCAAACGGTAAGCCAGATCTTCACCGGCTTGTCCCCAAATCGCATTCCACACATATGCCTGAAAATTGCTATCCACAAATTCCGGATTGGGGACCATTATTTCCCCTGTTTCAGCAGTATTACCCGGTCCGGTATTTTCCCGTCGAACTTTATGCATGGCAATCTCTTCCCATCCACCGGTTATCAACTCTTGTTGATGGAGGATTTCGTGGTAACGCCTGAGGAAGTAGGCAGGCAGACCTTCTGTTCCTTCCACCTGGGGATTATCTTCCAGAAATTTTGCACAAAGGGGTGATTTTTCCCAGATACCTGAAGGCACCTCGTCCCCGCCGGTATGAATGGTGGTTAAGGTGGTCCCGGCTTCCTGATACATAGCCACTACATCTGCGATGATGACCTCCAGAAATTGATAGATGGATTCCTGACAAGGGCAGATCACATTGTCTGTATAGCCCTGTACGGATTGATATTCAGAGCGATCATTTGGATCATCCAATAGGTAACTGGTTCCTCCGCTGGTTTTAATGTTATGTTCCCTGACCCTCATGGCTATGACTGCCGCCCTGGCGTGACCGGGGAAGTTCAGTTCTGGTATGATCTCAATATGTCTGTCCGCCGCATATTTAAGCAGGTCGATGAATTCCTCCCGGCTATAATGTCCTGTTCCATGGTTGTCAGGGGCTTGAGGAAAGGGACCGGACCCATAAGCAGGCAGCAGGTGGTCCAGTTCATCTCCGGTGTGGCCACGTACTGCACCTACTGTGGTTAGCTCCGGGATGTCCTTTATTTCCAGTCGCCAGCCTTCATCATTGGTCAGGCCAAACTGCAGTTTATTCATTTTGTAAAATGCCATGATGTCCAGCAATTTCTTGACGGCTTCAGGTTTTTGAAAATTTCTGGAAACATCAAGATGCATGCCCCTGTAGGGAAATCGCGGCCCATCAATCACTGTTTGACAATTTAATACCGTGGGATCACTGGTAGATTTCCAGGCCTCCAGCGGCCAAAGTGCCATCAGGGACTGGGTTCCGTAGAAAACACCGGCAGGGTCTGATCCTTCGATGCTGATCACCTCGGGTTCAATGGCCAAACGGTAGTTTTCCGTTTCACCTTGACCATATGAGCCAAAAGTTAGTCTTACCCGGGCCTCATTAAGACTTTCCGTCAACGACACCTTCCGACCGGTAGTGTTGAGTTTGTCCATTAATAAACGGGCCTCATGCTCCAGTCCCTGCTGGTAGCCGATGGACAAGCTAGCCGGTATGCGAAAATGTCCACGGCCCGGAATAATTTGTTGGGGTGTTGGAATGACCGGCGGGATGTCAGCGACAGCGATCACCGAAAGGGTTTTATTTTGTTGGTATCTTAACTCAGTGGTGGGTATGGGGACATGATCTCCGTCCGATCTGTTAATCTGCTGCGGTTGTAGAAAAGGGCCAATATCATAGTTTTCAAGTCTTTGAGGTCCCTGTTGATCATCAAAGATTATATATAATCCCGTGGGGGCGTCAGTAACCTTAATGGCTGATCCGTAACATTTTAAATCTGTGCGTGTGCTTTCCCCCGCACCCAATGGTTTGAAAGACGTTTTGGGCGTAATACGGTACAAGGTCCCGTTGACTAGAGTTACTTGCAATGATCCGGAAAGGCTCTCAGGAACTGGCACTCCCGCTACTTGATTGTAATAGATGGTCCACCCTGAGGCAGGGAAAGTGGATTCCCCGGTATTTGATATTTTCCAACTACTAGCGAATGTACCTCCGAGGTTCTCGATTACCTCCCAAGTAATTTCCAGGTCAGAAACAGTAAATGGTTTTTCAGTTTGCTGTTGACAAGAAGCGTGTATAAGCATTATCAAAAAAATAATTATTCGTTTCATAATAGGTGATTAATAATTCAGGCCGAACCCAAAGGGATAAAGTGGTGCTTGCGAGTCATAAGGAACATCTTCAAATTGAGCTTTGACTGCCTCCATGGAGGACGGAATTTCAAAAGGTAAACGGCCCATCGGTTTAGCACGCCCAAATGCCACGTCCAGCACCGCATCGTCAAACGCCCCGAATTCAACTACCAAACCGGCAGCCGCATTATTTATTTCAGGCATCACCGCTGGTCGATCAAGGTAAATAAAAAAAATGGTTGGTGTTTTCCGGGCAATGGTCAGCAACCGTTCAAGTTCTTCACTGTCGAATTCCAGGCTACCCTGATGAAAGAACTGCTCAAGAAAATCATCGTCTCGTGGTTCCCAGGGGGCTTGTAAACGGATCAGGGCAACATCGGCTGCTTCCGGATCAGCTACTATTCGTCCATATTCTGAGGCCAGCACAGGATCTATTGCTTCAATATATAATTTAATTCCTTCTGGTAAGGGTAGTACGGCACCCTGGTTGGTTTTGTTGTTCCTAAGCAGTACCATGGCCTTCCGTTGAGCCTTTGCACCTTCTTGCATATAAGATTCCTGCCCCACCACCCTGGCGGCTTCTTGCTCATCAACATAGGGATTATCAAACAACCCAAGTGCAAACTTTACTCTTAACAAACGCCGTACGGATTGGTCAAGTCGTTTTTCAGTAACCTTGCCATTTCGGATTGCCGCCAATAGCTGTTCACCATGGTTGTTTCCTCCAAACTGATCCACGCCTGCATTGATGGCCATTACAATTTTGTCTTCAATACTTAGGTGCTCAACCCCCCAGTCTTTCGCTTCCACCACCTCAATTCCTACAAAAGAAAAACCTTCAAGAATTCCCCAATCAGTACACACAATTCCATTATAGCCAAATTCATCTCTTAGCAGATCATTTACTATTTCCCTATTGAAACTCATTCCTACATCCTGAGTAGTCTGGCCCACAGGCACACCATAATAAGGCATCATCATGGCAGTCCCCGCCTCAATCGCTGCTTTGAAGGGTATGAGATGATACTTAAAGTTATTGCCCGGATACACCTGATCTTTTCCATAACTGAAATGGGCATCCTCCCCACCAGCTTGGGGTCCTCCTCCCGGCCAATGTTTGGTCATGCAGGCCACGTTATTGGTCCCTAGTTTTTTTCCTTGAAACCCTGTGATGTAGGCGGAGGTCATGGTCGCAGATAGTTCGGCATTCTCACCGAAGGTACCGTTGATCCGGGCCCAGCGAGGTTCCGTAGCCAGATCCGCCATGGGATGTAAAGCAGTGCGTATGCCTACTGAACGCATTTCATGTCCGGCGATTTGAGCAAACTTCACCGTAAGGCTGGAATCACCAATAGCGGCCAGACCAATGGGCTCCGGCCATTTTGAATAGCCGCCTTCCAAAAGATTGCTTCCAAGAAAATTATTAACACCGTTGCGGGGATCCGAGCTTATGGTAATAGGAATTCCCAGCCGGTCCATTTCTGCTATCTTCTGTATGCGGTTGTTCCATTTGGCCTGGAACCTTGCTTTTGGAACCTCGAAAAGATTAAAATGGCGGACTTTTTGGTTAATTATGACATCGTATGAAGATACGGGGCTCATCATGGCCGGTTTTCCAAGTACCTGGCCTCTATTGCCCACTCCGATGGGAGGATGCCAAAACATCCCCACTTTAGCCTCCAGGCTCATCTGACTTAAAAGGTCATCCACTCTTGCTTCCACAGGTTGTCGACTGTCTTCGTAGATATCCAATTCACCATTGGCGTTTAAGTCACGAAATTGGTGACCTTGCTCAGTCAGGATGGGTTTCTTTACCAGTTTTGCTTTGGCCCTTTTGTTGAGCAACCAGTAATATCCTTGAAATGAAAAATATACCACCAGGCTCAACAGGATAATGACCCCTCCTATGTACTTAATCCATTTCCAAAACTTTCTCATTCAAGTCGCAAGGTAAATGCTTATGGTAAAATAATCAGCACCCGTACAATAAAGTGCTATAAATAGTGGTCTGATTTTGATCATCTGAAGAAAAAAGTAGATATTATAAGTAATAGTTGTAATTGTAGTGTATTTAACTTTAAATTTGCACAATCGATTACCCTCAGCTGTAATTGATTTATACAGAAGAGGTGAGAGAACAGGCTCGAAGACCCTCTGGCAACCACCAGCACATGCAGGAAGGTGCCAATTCCTGCCACGCCGAATGGCCTGGACATATAAGTTAATTGCAATATGGAAACAACAACAGACATCTTTACCGTTCAAAGTGCCCCGGGTGGCATATCTTACTTTTCAGTATTTGCTTCAGCTTGCTGTTGTTGTATGTAGTATTTCTGTCCTTGAAAAATTATCCTTTAAAGAGACAGTATCAATTAATCAAACGTTTAATCTATCAAAATAAAATTATGTCTGAACAACCTAACAATTTAAGATTTGAAACTTTACAGCTACATGCGGGACAGGAAATTGATGAAACCACCCGTTCGCGTGCAGTTCCTATTTACCAAACAACCAGCTATACCTTCAAGGACTCAGAACATGGGGCCAATCTCTTTGCCTTAAAGGAGTTTGGTAACATTTATACCAGAATAATGAACCCCACCACTGATGTGCTGGAAAAGAGAATGGCTGCTTTGGAAGGAGGGGTAGCAGCTTTGGCGGTAGGTTCCGGGCAAGCCTCTCAATTCATCGCTTTAAGCAATATTCTTCAGGCAGGTGATAATTTTATTTCAACCAGCCATTTGTATGGAGGTACCTACAATCAATTCAAGGTGACTTTTAAAAGGTTAGCGGTGGAGGTGCGTTTCACAGAAGATGACGAACCAGCGAGCTTTGAACGATTGATAGATGAAAATACCAAGGCCCTTTATCTGGAAACTATTGGTAACCCGGAGTTCAACATACCGGATTTTGAAGCCATAGCACAAGTCGCTAAGGACCATGACCTTCCCCTGATAGTAGACAATACTTTCGGTGCTGCAGGCTATTTGTTCAGACCACTGGAGCATGGTGCACACGTTGTGGTTACCTCCGCAACTAAGTGGATTGGCGGACATGGCAACAGCATTGGCGGAGTGATTATAGACGGTGGAAATTACAATTGGGGAAATGGTAAGTTTCCTCAATTTACCGAGCCTTCAGAGGGTTATCACGGCATGAAATTCTGGGAGATTTTCGGAACCGATGGCCCTTTTGGCAATATCGCTTTCATAATCAGGGCCAGGGTTGAAGGTTTGCGTGATTTTGGATCGGCCCTCAGTCCTTTTAATTCCTTTTTGTTTATTACAGGCCTGGAGACACTCTCGGTAAGAATGGACAGAATATGTCAGAATGCTTTGGATCTGGCCAATTGGCTGGAGCAGCATGAGCTGGTGGAAGGGGTTAATTACCCCGGACTTTTATCAAGCCCGTACCATGAAATTGGCAGTAAGTACCTGAAACGAGGATTTGGCGGAGTACTTTCATTCGAAATCAAAGGAGGTAAAGAAAACGCAGAGCAATTTGTAGATAGCCTTGAATTGGTAAGTCATCTGGCCAATGTTGGAGACGCCAAGACTTTGATCATTCATCCTGCTGCTACTACCCATCAGCAGTTATCTGATGAGGAGCAATTGGCAGCTGGAGTGTCTCCCACCAGTTTAAGAATATCGGCTGGTTTGGAACACCTTGAAGATATAAAATCGGATTTACAACAGGCCTTTGA
>PVMS01131016.1_pt1 | contig 10083 bp, 9 predicted proteins | sample 1853461 | NCBI WGS metagenome assembly PVMS01 (sample SAMN08582032, study PRJNA380276) | Marine sediment metagenome, whole genome shotgun sequencing project. | isolation source: ocean sediment barecode stripped | collected 2017
CCATCATATTGGAGATCCAGCCTCCAAAGCAAAATCCCACCACACCCACTTTGCCATTACATCCGGGATGGGCCTTCAGGGTTTCATAAGCCGCCATAAAATCTTCCAGCATTTCATTTCGGTCACGTTGCCTCTGCAATGTTCTTCCATCATCATCATTACCCGGGTATCCACCCAGGGGAGTCAGGGCATCAGGGGCTAACGAAATGAAATGCTGGAAGATTTTATGGCGGCTTATGAAACCCTGAAGGCCCATCCCGGATGTAATGGCAAAGTGGGTGTGGTGGGATTTTGCTTTGGAGGCTGGATCTCCAATATGATGGCAGTAAAAATTCCGGACATGCTGGCAGCTGTTCCATTTTATGGTGGCCAGCCAGATGCTGATGATGTGCCCAATATCAAAGCATCCCTCCTACTTCAATTTGCCGGACTGGATACAAGGGTTAACGAAGGGTGGCCTGCCTATGAAGCCGCGCTGAAAGCTAATAACAAGGAGTATGTGGCCTACATCTACCCTGATGTAAACCATGGCTTCCACAATGATACCACTCCAAGGTATAACCAGGAGGCCGCAGAACTTGCCTGGAAACGAACCGTCGATTTCTTTAAAGAAAAGTTGGTTTAGTTTCCATCTACGGCAATGAAATGGAAAAACAGGTATAGTCTGGGTTATCTGTTCGCAGGATAATGTCTCCTCCCAGTTTAAGCATCACCTGCTTGCTCAAACTCAAACCAATACCTGAGCCATTCTCCTTTGTGGTATAAAAGGGAACAAATATCTGTTCTTGTATTTCAGGTGGGATCTGCTCGCCATTGTTACAGATGTTTATTTGAACGTGACTCATTCGTTCCCGGGCCCGGATCTGGATCACAGGTTTTTCTATGGGGTTGTCTTCATCATATGTTTCCAGAGCATTCTTAATCAGGTTGATCAGAACCTGAGAGAGTAAGTTCTCATCCGTAGTGACCATTAACTCGCCGGGAAGATATTCTTCCACCTTCACGTTTTCAAAATTCTTAAACCCACTACAAACCAACAGCACTTTACCGATCAGTTCCACCAGTTCTACTTTCTGTAAATCAGGTTCAGGTAGCTTGGTAAATTTCCTGTAATTATCTACAAATTTCAGAAGCCCGGAACTGCGTTCTTCAATTACCCTGAGTCCCTTAATGGTTTATTCACTGTGTTTTGGCCAATCTCTTCTATGGGGATGGCCTCCTCATTACGTACAAAATAATTGAGCGTTACCTGGGAAAGTGTTGTAATTGGGGCAATGTTATTCATTATTTCATGGGATAAAGTACGTGCAAGTTTTATCCATGCATCTACTTCGCGGTTATCCAGTTCTTTGGTTATATCACTTACAACAACCAGTATGATCACTTCAGTGGATGTGGTAACTTCGGAGAGCTTAAACAGAAGCTTCTGCCCTTTCTGGTTGTCGAATATGGCTGAAGCCGTTTCACGATTGTCCCTGGTCTTCAGTATAAAACCCGGTAAAGACTCGTTTATACGGGAGAGGGTATTGATGTGATGAAATGCAATCAGGCCGGTCAGCTTCTCGGCTGCCGGATTGATATTGATGACTCTGCCCAGTTCATTTACTGACAACAAACCTGTTGCCGACTGGTTGATGATGGAGCGATAATATTGTTCCTGAACGCCGATTTCAATTTTAGTAGTTCTGAAAAGTTCATTTAAACGATGTAGTCCTTTAAAAACCTCATTAATGGCTTTGTTCCCTGTTTTTGTGGGAATTTTCAGGGTGGTATCCTCATTTTCAATCCCCTCCAAAAAAGAGGCAATCCAATGATTAACCCTGTTGAAATAGAGAATGGTATTGATAACAAACCCCACAACAACCAACATCATTATGGCGCTCCAAAAACCTGGCCTTTTACAAAAAACAGATAAGTACCCGTAATTGTAACTGCCACAACACAGAATAAACGGATAATAATCGCCCTATAGAAATGTTTATTGGTCATTAAATACTGTACCTTTTCATTTTGCTGTACAACGTTGGCCTTGTGATACCAAGGCTTTTGGCTACCGCACTCAGGTTCCCCCTCTCTTTTTCAATGCTGGCCAGGATCATCTGCTTTTCCATTTCATCAAAAGTCCGGAATGTTATACCGGCATTTGGCAGAGGAGTGCTGCTCAGTGCTAAATTACTTTCATCAATTTCAGCCTTATCAGCCAGAATAACAGCCCTTTCAATGGAGTGTTGAAGTTCTCTGACATTGCCAGGCCATGCGTATTTCAAAAGTTTCCGGTGTGCTTTTTGACTGATCGTGAGTCCGGGTTTGTTATATTTTGTTCCATATCTTTTTAAATAGAACGCTGCCAACAATGCGATATCAGAACCACGTTCCCGAAGGGGAGGGATTTCTATAGCTATGGTATTGATGCGGTATAAAAGGTCCTCACGAAAGAGTCCTTCTGCAATCATCTGCTGCAAATTTCTGTTTGTTGCTGAGATAAGCCTGATATCTATGGGTATGGGCGTATTGCTGCCAATCCGGGTTACCATGCGGTTTTCCAATGCAGCGAGAATTTTGGCCTGCAAACCAATGGTCAGGTTGCCGATTTCATCGAGAAAAAGGGTGCCTTTGCTGGCAGTCTCAAACTTTCCCGCACGGCTCTCTTTTGCATCGGTAAAGGACCCTTTCATGTGACCAAATAACTCGCTGTCGAAGAGGGTTTCACTGATGGCCCCCATATCCACACCCACCATTACTTCTTCGTTCCTGTGGGAGAGCCGGTGGATTTCACGGGCAATTACTTCTTTACCCGTTCCATTTTCACCGGTAAGCAGCACATTGGCATCGGTAATGGCCACCTTCTTTATAAGCTCAAAAACATCCTTCATACAGGCCGATTGGCCAATGATGCTTTGCTCCGGAGGTGAGATCTCCCGGGTAAGATTCCTGGCAATTTCCCGAAGTCCCTTATTTTCCACCTTACTGAACCGCAACTTCAGGGCAGCGTGCAGTGTACTTATAAGCTTGGTATTGTCCCAGGGTTTTAATATAAAGTCGAACGCACCTTCCTTCACAGCTTTCACAGCCAGCTCCACATCACCATACGCGGTGATTAACACAACGCTGATGCTGGGGTCGGTTTCGTTAATGCTTTTTAACCAGTGTAAACCTTCATTGCCGGTGTTTATACCCGCCTTGAAGTTCATATCCAATAAAATGACATCGATCTGATACTGCCTGATGGTCGAAATCAGGTTGTTGGGGTTTTTCAAAGTATAAACCTCGCTGAACTCGCTCTGAAGCAGCATTTCGAGTGCAGTAAGTACACTCTTGTTATCGTCCACTACAAGTATTCTTCCCTTCATGGGTTTGTTTTCAGAAAATGATCCCGTTTATGTAAATGTAAGACATTGTAAAATATAGAAACAGCAGGTGTAAGAATAATTTACACACCAATGACTTGCTTTAAATCGCATGCGCCTGATTATGTGCGATATAGGCATGATGGCATAACAGTTGAATAATAATCAGGGAATCATTCAACCTTTTACAAAATGATAAAGACTGAAAAACTATCAAAGGTATTCCGAACCGAAGAGGTGGAAACCCATGCACTAAATGAGGTAGATATAAATATAAAGGAAGGAGAATTTGTGGCCGTTATGGGACCGTCGGGTTGCGGGAAATCCACATTGTTGAATATTCTCGGACTGCTCGATAGCCCTACTAATGGGAGCTACCAATTTAATGGCACCGAAGTGAGCAAGCTGAAAGAGAAACAGTGCACAAGGTTTATTAAAGGGAATATCGGATTTGTGTTCCAGAGTTTTATCCTGATCGATGAGATAAATATTTTCGATAATGTGTCGCTACCGCTTAACTATCTGAATATGAGTGCTCGTGAGCGAAAGGAAAGGGTGCTCGATGTTTTGAAGCGCATGAAAATCGGTCACCGCGCAAAACACTACCCACAACAGCTGTCGGGCGGTCAGCAGCAACGTGTAGCCATTGCCCGTGCGGTGGTTGCCAACCCCAAACTTATACTTGCCGATGAGCCTACCGGAAACCTGGACTCAAAAAATGGCATTGAAGTCATGAATCTTCTTTCCGAGCTAAACAGAGAAGGTGCAACCATTGTGATGGTTACTCACAGCGATCGCGATGCCGGATTTGCCCACCGGACCATCCAACTGTTGGACGGACAGGTGGTTCCAGGGGAAATAAACCAGAATGTTGAACGCAGTATTACAGTCAAGAGTCATGAATATATTTAGATATTTTAGAAGCAGCTTTCTTAAGCACAGAACCACCAATTTATTGAGTATAGGAGGATTGAGCCTGGGTATAGCCATTGCATTTGTACTTGGCTGGTGGGCCATCAATGAAATGAAATTTGACAATTTTCATCCAGATGCCCATAAAATTTACAGGGTATGCAGAGAAGGTTATTTGAACAACGAAACTGTTAAAATCGGGACTGTATTTGCTCCTCTAAGCCATGAGGTAAAAGAACGATTACCTCAAATCCAGGAGTCACTTAGAATTACAACCACAGGAAAGGAACGATTTCAGGTTGGAGAGATTACTAATTATGAAGAGTCTGTTTATTTGGCTGATACAAATTTCTTTCAGTTTTTCAACTATCCAATTAAAACGGGGGATATATACAGCTGTTTTAATGATCCCGATCAGATTGTCATCACAGAAAGTTTTGCTATAAAATACTTTGGCAACAAAAATCCGGTCGGCGAAACTGTAAAAGCTTTTGATCGGGATTGGCAGGTGTCAGCAGTCATGTATGATGTTCCAAATAATTCTCATTTGCAATTTGATGCGCTTTGTGTGCTTTCGGGTGTTCCTTATTTGAACAATAATTCCTGGGGAAACAGGGATATGTATGCAACCTATGTTAAAATTGCCGAAAATGCAGATACGGAAGATCTGGCAAAAAGCATCACAGCCTTGGCCCAGGAAAACTTTCCTCCATATTCCCAGATTGATATTCATCATTTTCTTCAACCATTGAGCGATATTCATTTTAATACAGAATATTTCAGATTCGATTATGCATTAAAGAGCGATAAGCGATTTGTGATGATATTTCTTTTTATGGCCATAGCCATTTTAGTCATTGCCTGCATTAATTTCACTAATCTTTTCGTCTCCACCTCCTTTTTAAGAGCTAAATCCATTGGATTAAAAAAGGCCAGTGGAGCCAGCAAGGGATCTCTAATCAGAGAGTTTTATATTGAAACATCACTATATGTCCTGCTATCTGTGATAGCAGGTATAGGAATCGCTATTCTGTTTCTGCCAATGTTTAATCAACTTGCAAACTCTAGCGTAGCTTTTGATTTTTCAAATGCCTATTTCTGGTCTCTGATCGTAGGAATCACAGTGCTTACCATTCTGATGGCGGGAACGTTTCCTGCCCTCTATTTAACTAAATTTAAAGCTGCTGCCAGCTTAAAAGGTGAGTTTAACGGCAGGAATGTTTCTGTCCTTCAAAAGGGTTTGGTTATTCTTCAATTTGCAGCTTCTATCGTATTGTTAGTGACTGTAGTATCCATTAAAAAGCAGGTGCATTTTGTACAGAGTGCCGATCTGGGCTTTAACAAATCAAATATGGTGTATGTGGATGCAACAGGTGCATTTTCAGAATCCTATGAAACCATTAAACAAGAATTAGAAAGAAGCCACGCCATTCTTGAAGTAACTGCCAAGAACTGTATTCCTTCAGATTGGAATCAAGGGGTGGGTATTTCTACTCAGGAGACAAGAGAAAACCCCTACATAATGGAAATATGCAGTATCAAAGACAATTATCTGGACCTGATGGGAATTCGTGTGGTAAAAGGAGAAAATATTTCCAACTATCATGATTCATTAAATTATGTGATGGTCAATGAACAGGCTGCAAGTGTACTGGGGATAGATAAAAATCCCATTGACCAGATTATATATAGTGGGAATGATCCGTATATCGTGAAAGGTGTATTGCAGGATATAAAAACCAAGTCACTGCATAGCAGAGTTGACCCGCAGGTATATAATAAATTGAGTGCGGTAGAGCGTCAGAATGTATTGATGATAAGAATCTCAGATGATACTCAATCAGCTATAAAAGCAATAGAAACAAAATGGGAAGAAGCCAATCCTGAGTATCCTTTTGAATACCATTTTCTGGATACTACATACGATGAACTATATCGCAATGAGATAAGGGCCGGAAGAATTGTTACCTGGGGAATGATCGTTGCCCTGTTTATTACAATGATGGGACTATTCGCCATGGCAAGATATACCACCGAAAGGCGAACCAAAGAAATTGGATTGCGAAAAGTAAATGGAGCAGAGGTTATTGATATACTGATCCTGCTTAACAAAGATTTCTTAAAGTGGGTCCTAATCGCTCTGGTTGCTGCTATTCCCATAAGCTGGTATACAGTAAACGACTGGTTGAATAGTTTTGCATACAGAACCGGTTTGAGTTGGTGGATATTTGGAATAGCAGGGATAATTGCTGTGTCGATCGCACTGACGACAGTCAGCTGGCAAACTTTTCTGGCTGCGAGAAGAAATCCTCTTGAAGCACTGCGTTACGAGTAGGTAAAAAATTAACAATGAAATACACCTCAAAGTTAAAACTATGAATTTTCTGAATCTTAGAACAGCATTAGGGAATTTCAGGAACAATAAGCTCCTTTCTCTATTAAATATTGCCGGATTAGGTACTGGTCTTGCGGTAGCAATCCTCATATTCAACTATACTTACCAGGAGTTCCAGGCAGACAAACACCACGAAAACCTGGATCAAATCTATGTGGTTCAGAATGACAATTCGGCGCATGTTCCCTATGAAATGGCTCCGCTTATTGAAGATCAGGTTGCGGGTATTAAACATGTCTCGATGGTTTGGTCAGGTATGATGAAAGAATTTGTTTTAAACTATGGAGTAGGCAATTCCATTCAATCTGATGTCATCTTCACCGATAACAACTTTACCAACATATTTTCTTTTGAGGTGGTCTCAGGTAGTCTGAAAGATGCGCTCTCTCAACCCCAGGCGATCATCCTCACTGAAAGTGAATCCCTAAGGCTATTTGGAGATGAAGATCCCATTGGGAAAACTATATCGCTAAAAGCGAAACTGGTTTTTTTAGGCGAAAGTCCGGTAGAGGTAAAGGCTGTAATTAAGGATCTTCCTGAAAACTCAAACCTGAGGTTTAAGGCAGCTGTCTCTTTTGTTACTGCCAGTAAAATGATGTTTTGGCTGGACCAGTGTATCTGGTCCTGTAGTAACGTGCAGAATTACATCATGCTTGAAAAAGGGCAGGATCCTTTGATTCTGGCTACACAGATGAGTGAGCAACTGAGACCATTGATTCCCGAAGATGTTCCATGCGAATTTTCACTTCTCCCTTATGAGGATGTCTTTTTTTCTTCCATCCGTGACGATTTTAAACATGGAAACCTGAAGCTGATTTACACTCTGGGTTCAATTGCACTTTTGATTCTCCTTATTGCCACCATCAATTACATCAATCTTTCAATGGCAGGATCTTCAAAAAGGCTAAACGAAGTAGGAATAAAAAAGATTGCCGGGGTAGAAAACTGGCAACTGATCAGACAATTCCTGGTAGAATCTATTTTGATCAGTCTTTTAGCCATGATCCTTGGCCTGTTTTTAGCATGGATCTTGACTCCCTCCATCAACAGCCTGTCGGTGATAACTCTACCGGGAATCCCGTTTACGTCCATAAAGCTCTGGCTTGTTCTGATTTTTGCTTCTGTAGGTATTGGTTTTGTGGCTGGATTGATCCCGGCACTGGGACTATCCAAATTCAGGCCCATTGCTTTATTAACTGGTAAATCAAAAAGTCACTATAAGGGGATTAATCTGAAGCGTGGCTTGATTGTATTTCAATTTGCTATTTCAATTGCTCTGATTATTTGCACATTAACAATAACCCGTCAACTTTCGCATGTAAAAAATCTGAACATGGGGTTCAGTGCTGAAAATGTAATCAATATCAAAACTTCCCCTGAAGTAATAAATACAACACTAAAAGATAGGTTGCAAAAAATACCCGGTATTGAAGCGGTCTCCTTTTCCAGGTGGTATCCCGGAAATATAGGTGAAAACTGGGGAAGACCTCTGGTCAGCAATGGAATTGAAGCGGATGTGAATTTTGCATGTGAAAATGCAGATGCTTCATATATTGATATAATGGGACTGGAAATCGTTCAGGGAAGAAAATTCTCTGAGTTAACCACTGATGTGGGAAGCGCCATCCTAAACGAAGCGGCTGTAAAAGAATTTGGACTTGAAAATCCCATGGATGCCTTCTTTCAAAAGCGAGGTGAAATAAACAAAATCGTGGGAGTGGTAAAAGACTTCAATTTCCAGTCCTTACACAACCAGATCACTCCTATGGTCATATTTTGTGCAAACGAACAACTATCCAGTGTAAATGTAAAACTGGCTGCAGGTGATTTGAATTCCATTCAGGAAACACTGAAGCAGATAAAAGCCAGCTGGGAGGAGGTCTCGCCAAGCTTCCCATTCGATTTTAAGTTTATCGATGAGCAGGTAGAGAGCCTCTATCAAACAGAAATGGTGTTCGGAAAAATTTTCCGCTATGGTTCTGTATTTGCCATTTTTATCTCGTGCCTCGGACTATTTGGGCTTGTAATCAGTTCCACTGAACAACGAAAGAAAGAAATAGGGATACGCAGGGTCAACGGTGCCAGAATTCTTGAAATCCTGCTCATGCTCAACAAAGACTTTATCAAGTGGGTACTGGTCGCTTTTGTGATTGCATCTCCTGCTGCCTGGTTCTTTATGCACAGATGGCTTGAGAACTTCGCCTACAGAACCACATTAAGCTGGTGGATTTTTGCCCTGGCGGGTATCCTTGCCCTGGTAATTGCGTTGCTCACGGTAAGCTGGAAAAGCTGGGAAACAGCTACCAGGAATCCGGTTGAAGCATTGCGGTATGAATAAATATCTGGTTTGATCCAAAGAATTTCTGCCCTGCTATAACATTATTGGATATTAATTGTAATATTATTTTGCTGATATTAGGTAGCACAAAAGAAATCCGAAGGCCGCCAGGTGCATAAAAACATAATCAGACATATCAATAAAGGTGACAGAAAGGCTTTTCAAGCTGTCTTTGAGGAGTACTTCAATGCTTTGTCAGCCTTCGGATACAAGTACATTACCGATCGGTTTGTGGTGGAAGATATGGTGCAGGAGTCATTCATTAGTTTTTGGGAGAAACGACAGGACTTCTCCCATATGAATGCTGTGAAGTCTTTCCTCTATACCTCGGTCAGGAATAAGTGTCTGAATCACTTAAAACACCAGGCTGTTGTTCAAAAACATGAAAATGCGCTGATTTATGAACTGGAGTCAGATCATGCATTTGCCAGTCATGTCATTGAGGAGGAAACCTTCAATCAGCTCTTTGTTGAGATCAGGAGTCTTCCTCCATCAGCTCAGGAAATTATGCTTCTGTCACTGAATGGATTGAAAAACCAGGAAATTGCCGATGAACTCAGCATCACAATAAATACAGTAAAAACACAGAAGAAGATTGCATATTCAAAACTTAAAGAGAATCTGGGGTCCCACTTTAAAGGCATCCTGTTGGCTCTGCTTTAAAAAACTTTAAATAAATGATAAAATAGCTTCACCCGCTTTTAAAGTTTGTTGTTTAGGTAATGATGGGAGATAAATTGATGGACGAATCATATCATATAGCCGGTCTTATTACTAAGAATATCAAAGGGGAGATTTCTTCTGCAGAGCACAAGGAGCTTAATCTGTGGATTCAAAGCAATGAGGAACATAAGGCATTGTACGACAGGGCTGTTGACAGGCGCGTTCAACTGGATAAGCTGGAGGTGTATGGATTATTCCGGAAAGAGAAGGTGTGGTCTCAGTTGGAAGACGAGCTATTTGCGCCAAAAACAGTAAGGTTTACACCGCGCAAAGTGCTCAGGTATGCCGCAGCCATTCTTCTACCACTTATGGTGTTTGGAGGGCTGGCTTATATATTCTTAAACAATCCGGTACCCGAAACCCTTGCC
>PVMS01049415.1_pt1 | contig 10082 bp, 11 predicted proteins | sample 1853461 | NCBI WGS metagenome assembly PVMS01 (sample SAMN08582032, study PRJNA380276) | Marine sediment metagenome, whole genome shotgun sequencing project. | isolation source: ocean sediment barecode stripped | collected 2017
CCTCACACTGTGTGTGCTCCTTCGGTGGGGAGAGGAAATTTAAGTCCGTCGCACTGTGTGACTGGGCTATTTGAAAAACTTTTTTAATGAGACAATTTTAAAATATGAATCCATGGCATGACGTTGATCTGGGCAATAAGATCCCGGAACTTTTCCCCGCTATTATCGAGGTCCCTAAAGGATCGAAAACCAAGTATGAGCTGGACAAGGACACGGGCATGATCCGCGTGGACCGCATTCTGTTCAGCTCGATGCAGTATCCGGCCAATTACGGCTTCATCCCGCGCACTTATTGCGATGACAACGATCCGCTGGATGTGTTGGTGCTTGGGCAGGAGCCGGTGTATCCGCTATCGATCATCATGGCGCGACCTATCGGCGTGATGGAAATGGTGGATCAGGGGGAAACGGATGATAAAATCATCGCGGTGCATATCCATGATCCGGAATACTCGCATTACAATGCTCTGGAGGACCTGCCGCCGCATCGCATGATCGAGATCAAACGTTTCTTCGAGGATTATAAGGCTCTGGAGAAGAAGGTTGTGGTGGTGGAAAATTTCCTTGGCCACGATAAGGCGATTGAGATCATCGATGAATCGATCGCTCTATATAAGGAAAAATTCGGCAAGAGGTAAAATAGTTTTCATCGAGTGCGGCGTTGCTTTGTCTGCGCTGATTAAAATTTAAGAGGGGATCTCGAATAATTTCATGCCCACAAACTCCCTTGAGGTAGAAGCCCCCCAGCCCCCTTCGGAGCGGCGCCCCGCCGTGGGAAAGGGGAGCTAAATCCCCCCGGAGGTTCATCATATGACATCGTTTGCTTATTATATTGCTGCGGCGGTTGCTGAAATTGCAGGTTGTTTTGCCTTCTGGGCCTGGTTGCGATTAGGCAAAAGTGGCACCTGGGCGCTCCCTGGAGTGGTCTCCCTCATCGTTTTTGCTTTTTTGCTTACTCGTACCGAGTCTGCTTTTGCAGGCAGGGCCTTTGCTGCTTATGGCGGGGTGTACATAGGCGCATCGTTAATATGGCTTTGGCTGGTCGAAGGCCAACGGCCCGATCGATGGGATTATCTCGGCGCCCTTATTTGTCTAATCGGTTCAGCGGTCATTCTATTGGGACCCAGAGCAAATATCTAGACCATTGCAGAAAAAAAATGCTGGTATAAGAATTTAGGGGGTCAAGTCTTGATTTAACTACTAATTGCCATAGTATATTCTATTTCTTGAAGGCTTCCCCTCATGGCTTGATCCCATTGGCACCGAGGGATCGGAAAGCAGCCCGGCCGGTTGATTCTGGGAACTTTCAAGATTATACTTGCCTCTTTAATATGTTTCTCAAGCGAATCAATGGTGACACCATGATAGGTCAATCTGTGAAGCAAATCTTTCGTGTCATGTTCGGTTCCTTTTTCGGCGGGACACCTGAAAAGAGAATCATCAAATTCATCCTATTGATCCTGATCGGGGTAATTACCGGCTACCTGAGCATCAGAAAGGGAATTCGCCTCACTCCAGAGACGTTCAAGAGTTTTATCGTTGGCCTGGGAGCCGTGGGCCCCGTACTTTACATCGGCATATTTGTAATTCGCCCCTTATTCCTGATCCCCTCAATCGCACTTTTTATTGGCGGAGGCCTGGCCTTTGGCCCTGTCCTTGGACCTCTATACGCCATTATTGGTGCGGCGATGGGAGGAACCGCGGGATTTTCGATCGAACGGAAAATGGGCCACGATTATGTTAAAAGCAAATTGAAATTTGGCGTCGAAACCCTGGAGACCACGCGCTTCCATTTTTCGGTCATCTTCCTGCTCAGCATGATACCGGTCATGCCGGTAACGGTGATCAACTATGGCGCCGGATTATCACCCATAGCATTCAATCGATATCTCCTGGCCCACGTTTTGGGCATAGCACCCAGGGCGTTTGCTTATGGTTTCTTCGGCAGCACCTTATTGGAATTGGGCTCCACCCGGTTTCGCGTCGCTTTGATCCTTCTTATTGTGATGGCACTGCTGACGCTCTACTTTCGGCAGCGGAGTAAATCGTCCAGGGCTCAATCTCCAACTGGCGCGGAGAAAGAGACTCCTTCTAATGACGCATAGGTAGGAATGTTGGCTTCACTATAATCCTTTAAATATTTTTCAGTGAGATTATGCCCGAGCCATTCAAAGACTTGTTTTTTAACCCACAGACGATTGAGGCGTTGGCCGACCATTTGTTCCGCTGTGCACCGGATTTTGACCGCTCGGCATTTGTGCGATCAGCCGGGCATGGATTAGAGCATCTGGAATTGATGCAACGGTCGGCGCAGATCACCAAAGCCTTGCACCAGTTTCTTCCTGCCGATTATGAAAAGGCCGCCGCAATCCTGCTGGCGTCTTTGCATCCAGAGGAGCAACGCGATATTAGTAATCTCGAAACAGATGCGAATGGATTGGCGGGGTTCATCGTTCTTCCGCTGAGCGTTTTTGTCGCCGAAGCGGGGCAAGATCATTTCGAGCTTTCCATGTCGTTACTGAAAGCGATGACCAAATGTTTTTCATCGGAGTTTGCCATCCGGTTTTTTCTGCTGAAGGATCTCAAGCGGACATTAAAGGTGCTGCAACAGTGGGCTTCGGATGATAACTACCATGTGCGGCGCCTGGTTTCCGAGGGCTCCCGACCACGTTTGCCCTGGGCGATGCGCTTGCCTGCATTGATGCAGGACCCTTCGCCGCTGTTTCCTCTGCTGGAAAAACTCAAATCCGATCCAGAGCTGTATGTCCGCCGCTCGGTCGCCAACAATCTCAACGACATTGCCAAAGACCACCCCGATCTGGTGATCCAAACCGCCCAGTCCTGGCAGGGCAAAAGCCGGGAGACCGACTGGGTCATCAAGCACGCCTGCCGCACCTTGCTCAAAAAGGGCAGGCCGGATGCATTAGAGTTATTCGGGTTTGGCCCAGTCGCTTTGAAAAATAATACTCAGCTGAGTTTGGATAAGTCCAGGTTGCGTATAGGCGATAAGCTGACGTTCGATTTTAAGGCGGATGTGATCAAAGGGAAAAAAACAAAAACTTCGGCTGGAGTACGTGGTCGATTTTGTTAAGGCGAATGGTAAAACTTCCGCCAAGGTGTTTCAAATATCAGAGAAGGAGCGAGTGGGCGATACGATTAATATCACCCGGACCCACAAATTTGCCGACCTCACCACCCGCAAGCATTATGCCGGAGTGCATGGCCTGACGGTCATGGTCAATGGAAAAAAAGCCGCCTTCGTTGAATTTGAGTTGCTGAAATAAACGTCTCGACTTTTCCTTATATAGAGGCAACTGTTATCCTACCGTTGGATGTAAAATCCCAGGGACTTACTGCGAGTGATATTAAAAATAAGGGTCAAGTCTTTATTTGACTATATATTGTTGTCGGAGGGTGGTAAGAAAATTGTTTTGTATGAAAAATTACCCGGTCGTGGCGGACAACGTCCGCAGGAAAAATAAGCAAGAAACAATGTTTGCAGTGCCTCTCTACAATAAGTAAATCTCCCTGAAAGACCCCTTTTCCAATTATTTCAGTCGGCATATCATCCGTATATCAATATTTCTTTGAATTTATGCATATAATTAAAATATATTTAGTAGATAGTTATTTCTATTACTTTAAAAGTACATTAAATTTTGTTATATTATAAATACTAATATAGTAATTTGTTGAAATTTGATTAAATATTTTGGTGATTTACTGCAAGCATATGGAGGAAGAATCCCGGTTTTGGTTTTGACTACTTCCAATGCGGAGTCGGACATTATGAATGCTTATGATCTAGGAATGAACTCCTATATTCAAAAACCTGTTCGTTTTTCCGAGTTAGTAGAGATTGCCAAGTCTGTAGTCGACTATTGGTTTAAAACTGTCAAATTGCCCCTCAAATTATATTGAAAGCCAATATGAACGAACAAACTATCAATATTCTGATCCTTGAAGACGATGAAGACGATGCCTTTTACATCATCGATCTAATTTACAGCGGAATTTCTTATCCTAAGCCTGTCATTGATCATATATCCGACCACAACAAGATTCACGAACAGCTCAAGCAGAAATCTTACGACATTTGTTTTCTGGACTATCGATTGGGAGAAGTCGATGGTATCAATCTTCTGCGCACCTTACGAGCCAACGATGTTACTCTCCCCATTATATTGCTTACCGGGCAAGGCAACCAGGAAGTTGCCGTGGCGGCCATGAAAGCCGGGGCGACGGATTATATCTCGAAAAACAAATTGTCGTCCGAACAGCTGGTGAATTCCATTCGTTATGCCATCGGTCTTTACAAGGAAGCTCAGAGGCGAAGAGATACCGAGCTGATGCTGAAAAAATCGCATGATGAGCTGAAATTGGCGCACCAGAATTTGCAGACATCGATGGATCAATTAAAGACCGCCCAGTTTCAGCTCCTGCGTTCGGAAAAGCTGGCAGGAATAGGCCGCCTGGCCGCCGGGGTTTGTCACGAAATTCTCAATCCGCTGAACATTATTTCCGGTCATGTCCAGGCGCTGAATATGGAGCGCACAGAAGATGATATCCTGGTAGAAGATCTTGACTCGATTACCGAGGAAATTTATCGCATCGAAAAAATCATCAGTGGTCTGCTCAAGTTTTCCAGGAAAGGTGAGATGGAACTATCTTACATCGATATCCATGGCGAACTGGATTCGGTCTTGTCGATATTGGAAAAAGATATGGTGTTAGAGGGGATTGGTGTGGTCCGAATGTTTCATCCCGATCCACCCAAGTTATGGGCCGATGCAGATCGTTTGCGGCAGGTCTTTCTCAACCTCATCAATAACGCCAGATTTGCTATGACCAAAAATGGTGGCAAGCTGATCGTATTCACAGAACTGGTTCCCCTCAGCGACAGCACAGCCGTTGCCGACAATCCTGATAACGAAATAACAAATGTTCTTCGCATCGGATTTATTGATAACGGAATTGGAATTAAAAAAGCCAACCTCAATAAAATTTTTGATCCTTTCTTCACCACCAAACCAGAGGATAAAGGAACAGGTCTGGGTTTATCGATTTGCTATAGCATCATCGAAAAGCATGGAGGGAGAATTGAAGCAACAAGCAAACCCGGTAAGGGAAGCACCTTTACCGTAGATTTGCCCGTCAGCGAAAAACCTTTTATCGATGATGAAGAAAAAGAAAAATCTTCCCTCCTGTTGGAAGAAAGCCAAAACTGATCAACGCAGAAAATCCATCAGGCTGGGTTGCAGAATCCGGGCTGTTGTGTCCAGAGTAGCTTACAGAGCAAACTCAAGCGCCGCCATATCAGATATTTCCTGAACCAGATCAGAATCTTCCAAATCCGACAATTGCTGAGTCTTATCGACAAAATCCTGATCATGGATGGCATTGATCACGCCATCGATGGTCATGCCAGAGGTTATCGTGATCGTTGCCGAATTACCGGCGCGGTCGGTGATGGAAAACTGACCGGTGGAAACACCTGATCCACCATTCAAATCCGCAAGTAAATTGGAACCATTGAGCAGAGGATTAAGATCAGTCGCAAAAACTTCCGAGCCGGGGAAAGTGATCTCAGCCATGGAATTGCGGGCGATCTCTACCGTTCTATAAAGATCGCAAAGCCCATACCAATGGCTGAAGAATTGATTCTGGTGGGTCGATTAGTTGCTAACTGACTAAATTCAAAAGAGTTTTCGTTGCTTTGATGAAGGGGGAAGAGCTGTTCATTGCTCCATGGAGGGCAAAAATTTGCCGATCTTGCAATCAAAAAATTCCTGCCTATTGTCCTTGGGTCATCAAGGATACTGCCCACATAGCGTTGAGGTTGACCAGCATGTGCATGATGATCGGGGTGTAGAGAGACCGTGTCTGAATTCTGGCGATGCCGAACAGGACGCCTAAAATCATGATGAAGGCGATTTCGAGCGTGCCGTATTGTTGGTGGATGAGGCCCCAAAATCCTGCAGTGATGATAATGGCTCCTACAGAACCCAGTTTGGAATCGCGCAGTCCGTCAAAAAGAAATCCACGGAAGAAAAATTCCTCCAATACTGGAGCGGCGATAACGATTGCGATCCACAATAAAGTAATGTTGCTCGCAGATTTGTAAACTTCCACTATAAAGCCGGGTTGTTCCAAATTGTAAATGGTATAGATCTGGTTCCAACCGATTAAAAAAATATAGATGCCTACAAGCCAGATGAGTGTAGTTTTAATGGAAATTTTATTCAGGTTCAAATATTGCCGGATGGTATTATCGTCTCGGATTGCCACAAAAAGGATAATCAATACCAAACACAACCACGTGCTGAAGATGGTTGAGATCGAGAGGAAAAATCCATCATTGACGATTGAATTGATAAATTCGTCTTGACTCAATTTAGGGCTGGACATTAATTTGGTCCCGTACAAAACCCCAATGATAAAGAATTGAACCGCTAAATAAACGGCAACAATAATACTGCTAAAACCCAAGGTGGCCCAAAATCCCCAACGTTTCCCCTCAATCTGTGGTGTGACAACGTTTTCCAATTTTGCCTCCTGTTCAACGGGTATTCAATTTATGAGAACCTGATTCTGGATGGTCATATTCAGCGTATGACCTATTCAGTTTAATTAAGAGTTTTTAAATTGTCAAATATGGGCTAAATATATTATTACAAACCAGGGGTCAGCGAGTTGCCGGAGATGAACATATCGAATGATTAATGGTCCCTTTAAATCCCACCAGTGGGTTTAATTCCCCGTGGCTTGCCACGGCTTTTATATTAAAATTCTTCTAGAATACCCCGTCTACTTGCAGCGGGATCGTTCATTTGCTGACCTTGGGCACCGCATTTCGTGGCGGACAACGTCCGCAGGAAATATGAGCAAGCAATGCGTGTTGCTTGGTAACAGTAAAAGGCTTGACGGTGTTTTTGCTCAAACACGTTACGATTATTTGCCTCTGGACGCTAGTCCAGGCTCCGGCTTGTTGATGTGGCGTAATTCTGGTAAACTTTTGTATTCCAGAAATAAGCTGATTGTCCAGAATATTGGCGGGCGCTGTCCCCCATTTAATCAATCCCATATATGAAAACCAGACAAACCCGAAAAATCCGCATCGGTTCCCTTGAAATCGGCGGAGATGCTCCCATTGCAGTGCAAAGCATGGCGGCGACACAGACCCAGGACCTGGCAACCACTGCCAGGCAGATCGAAATCCTCCAGCAGGCGGGGGCGGATGTCATTCGTATCGCCGTTGATAGTGAGCAGGACGTGGAGGCTTTGGCAAAATTACGCCAGCAGTTTCCCACTCCGGTACTGTCTGTTGACCTGCAGGAAAATTACCGGCTGGCACCCATCGTTGCTCCTCTGGTCGATAAGATTCGCTACAATCCGGGGCACCTTTATCATTTGGAAAAAGATAAAAGTATTCGTGAAAAAGTACAGTTCATCGTCGATGCCGCGAGTAAGAACGATTGCGCCATTCGCATCGGTGTCAACTGTGGTTCTGTGGACCCGGATTACAAAGCCCGGTTCCCGGATGATTCCATCGAGTCCATGGTGCGCTGTGCGGTGGATCATTGCCAGATGCTCGACGAGATGGGATTCGAAAACTATTGCGTGTCCTTAAAAGACTCCGATGCGACACAAGTGATTGAAGCCAACCGCCGATTTTTCGCCGAAAGGCCCGATGTGCCGCTGCATTTAGGAGTGACGGAAGCGGGATTGCCACCGGAAGGCATCATCAAAACTCGCATCGCTTTTGAGCAGTTGATCTCCGCCGGTATCGGCGACACCATCCGAGTGTCTCTGACTTTGCCTAATGAAGAAAAAGGCCAGGAGATATCAGTTGGCCGGGAGATCTTGCAGGATATTAAAGACGGACGTTTCCGTTCAGTGCCGGAAAATTTTCTTGAAGGACTCAATATCATCGCTTGCCCCAGTTGTTCGCGGGTGGAAAACGAAAAATTCGTGGACTTGGCGCAGGATGTGCGTAAAATAACGCAATACGCAGAAAAATATAAATTGACGATCGCCGTCATGGGATGCCGGGTCAATGGTCCCGGTGAGACCGATGATGCCGACCTTGGGCTGTGGTGCGGTCCCACGCGGGTCAATTTGAAAAAGGGCACCGAAACCATCGGCTCGTTTTCTTATGAAGAGATTTTGGACCGTTTAAAATTTGAAGTCGATCAATTGATCGAGGAAAAATACCCGGCTTCGGAATCGGCAGATATTTAGTTTAAAGGGCACCTCGTCTGATTGCTGATGGGCATCTCTTAAAATTCTTGTTAATGGCCATGAGCGGCCCTTATGAATAAGGGTCAGCGAGTTGCCTGAATTGAAAAATATTGTGAGGAAGATTCATGGAACTGCAAGTTGAAGAACAAGAAGGACTCAAGCGTAAGCTATTGATCACCGTTCCAGCCGATGTGGTTTCGTCCCGCGTCGACCAGGCGTATAAAGATCTCAATAAGCAGATTCGCATGCCGGGATTTCGTCCGGGGAAAATTCCCCTGGCCATTCTGGAGCAACAGGCTCCGATTCAGTCCTTCACGCAGATGTTTCAGGAAATGATGCAGGAATACTATGAGAAAGCGCTGCAAGAGTCCGGCCTGACTCCGGCGGGGCAACCGGAATTGGAAAACACGCAGTTGGATGAAATGAAAAAAGATGCGCCGTTCAAATTTTCCGTTACCCTGCACATCAAACCCGATATAAATGTTAAAGTCCAGAATTACAAAGGCACTCAAGTCAAAAGAATGGAAGCGCAAGTATCCGACATGGAAATGGAAAGTGCGATCCTCGACTTATTGGTTCAATACGGTCATATGGACCACCACGAAGAAGGCCACGAAATCGAGAAACACGATTTTGTCAGCATGGATTTCGAAGGATTTTTCGAGGGCGAACCGCTGGAAGGCGGGGATAGTACAGGTTACCGGGTCCGCATTGGCGAGAAGAAAATGATCGAAGGATTCGAGGATCAATTGGTGGGACACAAGGTTGGCGATGAATTTGAGGTCAAGGTCACCCTGCCTGCAAATTGGAACAACAAAGTGCGCCGCATCGGCATGCCGGTTCCGGGAGCAGAGGACGGGGCTCGTAATGATATGGCGAACTTCAATGTTGTGATCAAGGAAGTCAAAAAACAGATTTTGCCGGAACTGGATGATGAAATCGCCGGGCGAGAAGGTTTTGATAATTTGGAAAAACTTCGCCAGGATGTCAAGGCTCGACTGCAGATGATGAAGGAACAAAAAGAAGAGTTGCGTATCAAAGAAGATTTGTTCAATCGACTGGTCGATGAAAATAAGTTTGATCCGCCGGAATCGTTGATTCAACGTGAGCTCAAATTTATGATTGAAGGCATGAAATATCAAATCCAGCAATCAGGAATGAAAGTGGAAGATTCCGGCTTCGACGAAGAACGCGCTCTTGAGGAATGGCGTGAACGCGCGTTATTCAATACCCGAGGCTATATGCTTTTGGAAGCTGTCGCCAGCGAAGAAAATATCCACGTGACCCAGGATGATCTGGAAGAAGAATACAATAAACTTGCCGAACAAACCGGCAAGAAAGCAGAGGAAGTCAAAGCGGGTTTAATGAGCAATCCGGATTCAATCGCGCAAACCACTTCGAAATTGTTGGGGCAGAAAGCAATGAATCACTTGTTTTCCCATTGTGAGTTTGAATATGTGAAGGAATTGCCGCAAAGCAAAGAAGAAACACCCGAAAAATAGGAAGGATACCAAGCTATTATGGCTGTGACCCGATACATTCGTGTGATGAAAGAAGATGATCTGCCGATTGGCAAATCTGCCATCATTTCTGTTGGCGACCAAGAGGTTGCCCTCTTCAATTATAAGAAAAAGCTCTACGCCGTGAAAAATAAATGCCCGCACAAAGGTGCGCCGCTGGGAGAAGGGCGTATTGAGGAAGGAGTCATCATTTGTCCCAACCACGAGTGGCGATTCAATCTGGAGAAGGGCGACTGTATGCAGAATCCCTATATGAAAACCGAGTCTTTCCCGGTGAAAATAAGGGACGGCAGTATCTAAATCGGCTTCAAGAAAGATGAC
>PVMS01055795.1_pt1 | contig 10082 bp, 10 predicted proteins | sample 1853461 | NCBI WGS metagenome assembly PVMS01 (sample SAMN08582032, study PRJNA380276) | Marine sediment metagenome, whole genome shotgun sequencing project. | isolation source: ocean sediment barecode stripped | collected 2017
TGCCTATTATCCTATCGACATTTTAAGAATTGCGCTTGGCGTATTTCTGATATACAAAGGCACGTATTTTTTTAGAAATTCAAGTTATCTGGAAACACTTTTAACAGAGCTTAAGTTTGACGGTTTTTCTTCTTTGATGTGGTCAGTTCATATTGTTGGATTATTTCATTTTGTAGGAGGTATAATGATCGTATTCGGATTGCTAACAAGGCTTGCGCTAATTGTGCAGTTTCCAATTTTTATTGGAGCAGTGCTTATTAACTTTTTTGGTAGTATGCATACCCAGAATCTGACCCAGGCTTCTATTGTATTTGTTGTATCTTTGTTTTTCCTTTTTTTCGGATCCGGGAAACACTCGGCGGATTACGACTTAAAAATGCAAGCCTAACAAAACTTATACAAATTTTTAATTTCACTTCCCGGTCAGACGAATCACTCAACATTTGATTCTGATTGATTAGAGACTCATTCAAATAGTCTGTTTATTTGTCCATATTGTATCAATTACGTTCTTTCGTTTTTAAGTTGGCGAAAAACTAAATAACTGTCTTTCCTATCAAAAAGGTATGTTGAAAGATCATTTTTTCCAAAGAGTTCAACGTATATATCATTTTTCTCATCTGCAACTTATCCCTTCCCGATAGCTATCGGGAGCTATCGGGAGAGGAATTTGTTTATATTTTTTATGATTATTATTAAGAGACGTGACTGAGCCCAATTGATTGTAAATAATTTATTAATTCACGGTAAAATGAATTACTTTGAATATTTTTTTCAAAATAATCCGCTATTCGATATAAAAATTATTAAATTATTTAACTTTCGAGGCGAAACAATGAAGAATCCGATTGATATTAAGACAGCGCTAAAATTTGGAAATCTCTTGACACCTTTGAGTGTACTTGTGGTTGGTGTTATTGTAACTTTTATTACGGTTTATTATGTTGGAAAAGATGAAGATAACCACATTCAGCAAGAGCTGGAAATAACTTCTAACGAGATAAAATTTAAAATTCAAAGTAGAATTAATGCTCACATTCAATTTTTACGCACCAGTTCCTCTTTTTATATGTCATCTGATACCATCACAAGAAGTGAGTGGAAATAATTTGTTGATAGAAGTAAAATTTCTGAAAATTTAAAAGGATTTCAAGGTGCGGCATATATATTAATTGTTCCTGATAACCAACTGGAAAAGCACATACATCGTTTTAAAGATGAATTATTTGATAGTTATACTGTATTTCCTGTTGGCACTGAAGATATGTATACACCCATCATTTATATTGAGCCTTTAAGAGATAGAAACCTTAATGCTTTAGGATATTACATTAGTAGCAATCCTCTTATGCGAAAAGCAATAGAAGAAGCCAGGGATTCTAATCATGTTATCCTAACCGATAAAGTAACTCTTATTCAGGAAGGAACTACCGAAACGCAACCTGGGATTGTAATTTATTCACCAATTTACAGGAAAGACATGCCTGTAAATACTATTGAAGAACGAAGAGTTGCAATTAATGGCTGGTCAGCTATCTCTTTTAGCGTGAATGATTTTATGGTAGGAATAATAGGCATATCTGATGATATTGGCCATAATCAAGTTGAATTACAATTGTACGATAGCGGAGGTATTTCAACAGAATCTCTTTTGTATAGTAGTGAAAATTTCCCAGATCAAAAAAGTGCTGAATCAACATCAAAAAATATATTGTTACCTATTGAATTCAATGGAAAAAATTGGACATTACAATTTGCACAAGTAAAATCAACTTCTTTTATGAGTATAAAAATTGTTGTGTTGATAAGCGGAATTATGATTAGTTTATTGTTAAGTTTTTTAGTATTCTCTTTAATAAATACTGCATCTTTTGCGAAAAGGATTGCTAAAAAATTAACATTGGATTTAACAGAAAGAAATAAAGAGTTAGTCACTACAAACGACCTGTTAAAAGAAAGCTATTCTGAACTAGAAATTGCCAAGGGAAAAGCAGAGGAAAGCGAAGATAAGTTAAAGCTAATAGCCAATAATGTAGTAAATGGCATGATATATCAAGTAGTTATGCTTGATGAAAACAGGAGAAAATTTACTTATGTAAGCGAAGCGGTTTACCAATTATACGGTTGTACGGCAAATGAAGCTAAAGAAAACCCTGACTTGATTTATGGTAAAATACACAAGGATGATATAGATGACTTAATTGAGAAAGAAAAAGAAGCATTAAAAGAAATGTCGATCTTTAAAACAGAAGTTAGAGTAATAAACCCTGATGGAAGCATTAGATGGTCATATTTTGTATCCCGACCTCGTATTATTAAAGGGTTGGTTTGCTGGGATGGAATTGAAGTTGATATTACAGAACAGAAAAAAGTAGAAAAATAAATTACTAATAGCCAAGGAAAATGCAGAAGAAAGCGAAACCCGTTTTAAAGCTTTACACAATGCTTCATTTGGCGGAATTGCTATACATAATAAAGGAATTATTTTAGATTGCAATCAGGGACTTTCAGAAATTTTAGGATATACTATTGAAGAGCTTATTGGCATGGACGGATTGTTGCTCATAGCTGAAAAATCAAGAGATAGAGTTATGAAGAATATTTTAGCAGATTACGAAGACCCTTATGAAGTTGTAGGAATACGCAAAAATGGAAAAGAATTCCCCTTAAGAGTAGAAGCGCGTACTATACCTTATAAAGGGCAAAAAGTAAGAGTTACTGAATTCAGAGATATCACTGAACAGAAAAAAATTGAAAGTGAGCTTATAGCCTCCAAAGAACAAGCGGAAGAAAGTAATCGTTTAAAAACAGAATTTCTCAACAACATGTCACATGAGATCAGAACTCCAATGAATGGTATTTTAGGCTTCTCAGATTTGTTAAACGAGCCTGATTTAAGTGATGAAAAGCTTAAGAATTATGTTAACATAATACAAAATAGCGGACAGCAATTACTTCGCATTATTGATGATATTATAGATATCTCTAAGCTTGGAGCCAAACAAGTTAGAGTAAAAGAAAGTCCAGTTTGTTTAAATGAGATATTGTTCGAATTATTTTCAGTTTTTGACATAAAAGCAAAAGAAAATAAAACGCCACTTTATCTTAAAAAGGGATTGTCCGATAAGCAAAGCACCATACTAACAGATAATTCAATATTGACTAAAATATTAAGTAATTTATTAGAAAATTCACTAAAGTTCACAAATGTAGGATTTATAGAATTAGGATATGAACTGAAAAATCAAGAAATAGAAATTTTCGTAAAAGATACTGGAATAGGGATAGAGCCAGGAAAACATGAAGCAATTTTTGAGCGTTTTTCACAAGCTGAAAGAGACCTATCGAAAAAAACCGGTGGATTAGGACTTGGGCTGTCAATTGTAAAAGAAAATGTGGAACTCTTAGGAGGAAAAATCAGACTGGAATCTAAAAAAGCTGAAGGGGCTACTTTTTTTGTTACAATTCCTTACAAACCTGCATTTACCAATTTAGAAGAAGATGATATTCAAGAAAAACAAACAATTTTAGTGGTCGAAGATGAAGAGGTCAATTACCTGTATATAGAAACCCTTCTTAACGAAATAATAAAATTGGATTGCAATATCCTACATGCTAAAAAATGGACAGGAAGCTGTTGAATTTTGTAAAAATAATGCTCAGATTGAATTGATTTTAATGGATTTAAAAATGCCTGGGATGAATGGCTTTGAAGCAACAAAATTAATTAAAGAATTTCGTGCAGATTTACCAATAATTGCGCAAACAGCTTATACCACTATTGAAGATAAAGATAAGGCAGTAAAAGCCGGTTGTGATGATTTTATATCAAAACCTATAACTCCCAAAGTTTTTAACAGTGTAATAGATAAATATTTAAAAAAGAAACTGAAAAGTTAATTAGAGACAATAAATTATATTGTCAAAGTTGTTTTGAGCACATTTTTTTGTTCGTCTTCTACTTTTTGATTTGATGTTATACCTTTAATTGCTCATTGGATACTTAAATATTCGTGATTACCGAAAAGCAAGAACTCGAAAATCACTACTTTTCATTAATAAACGTCAGGAACAAACTATAAAAAAAGATGAACACGAAACCTCTATTAAATTATATAAGTAAATATATCACCTTAACAAATAAGGAAGAATCAATTTTACTTTCCAAAATTAATTACAGAAAATATTTAAAAGGACAATATATAGTTCAACAAGGAGACATATGTAAATGCAGTAGTTTTTTGATTTCGGGATGTACGAAGACGTATTATATGGATAACGAAGGACAAGAACACATTGTTATGTTTTCCATTAGAGATTGGTGGTCTAGTGACCTTGGAAGTTTTATTACACAAACACCTGCTGACTTTAATGTTCAGTGTATAGAAAACACTGAAGTGATTCAATTCTCGTATGATAATCAAGAAGAATTATTTCAAGAAATACCGAAACTCGAACGATTTTTTAGAAAAATTTTAGAAAAAGCATTAGTGGCATCTCAAAAAAGAATAGTCAGAAATTTTAGTCTTACTGCGAAAGAGAGGTATCTTATATTCAGAGAACTTTATCCAACAATAGAGCAGCGAATTCCTCAATATATGATTGCCTCCTACCTTGGTATTACAAAGGAATTTTTGAGTAAAATTAAAAGTCAGCTTATTTTCGAACAATAAAATGTTAAACTAGATTAATATCATTTAATAAACTACCTTATTTTCTTCTCGAGTATTGTTTTAGACATTTGTACCATAAATATTTAAAACAATAAATTATGAATACATTATTTGAAAACATTAGTAACCTAAACGATATGGTTCTTCAAGGAAAAGCTTTGGAAGCATTCGACAAATACTATCACGAAGATGTAGTAATGCAAGAAAATGACAACCCTGTTGTAGTTGGAAAAGTTGCCAACCGAAAAAGAGAAGAAGAATTCTTTGGAGCAATCACCGAGTTTAGAGGAGCAAAAGTACTTAAAGTTGCTATTGGAGAAAACAATACCACTATGGTAGAATGGCATATGGATTATACCCATAAAGATTGGGGCGTTAAAAATGTAACACAGGTTGCTGTTCAACAATGGAAAGATGGAAAAATTATCAACGAAAAATTTTATTACGGATCATAATTAAAAACGAAATACAAAATGAAAAATACAATTAAAAATTTAGCAGTAGCAACAATGATTGCGTTTTTTACATTTTCTTTCACAACAATTGAAGAAGAGAAGAAAGAAATTAAGATAGAAAACAGTAAAGTAATTTGGAAAGGTTACAAAGTTACGGGTTCTCACCAAGGGACTATTGAGTTAAAATCTGGTTCTCTATCATTTAACGAAGATAAGTTAACAGGAGGAGAATTTATTATTAACATGTCAACCATTACAAGTACGGATTTAAAAGGTGAATATAAAGGGAAATTAGAGGGGCACTTAAAATCTGATGATTTCTTCGGGATTGAAAAAAATCCAACGGCAATAGTAGTATTTAAGAAAGTAAAATCTACAGGTAAAAACTCATATAAAGTAATCGGAGACCTTACAATTAAAGGAAAAACAAATCCTATTACATTTGATCTTTCTGTTTATGGAAATAAAGCGAATGCTACCCTTAAAATAGATAGAACAAAATACGATGTTAGATATGGCTCTACAAGTTTCTTTGATGGTCTTAAAGACAAAGCCATATATGATGAGTTTGATTTAGTGATAGATTTAGAGTTCTAAATCATATCAAATCGTTAAACTGGTGGGAGGCTGTATGAAAAGTAAAGTCTCATGTCATATTGAGCCTGTCGAAATATTTTAACGTACTGATAATCAGAATAAACTTCGGCAAGCTCAGTTTGACAAAACTATTTATATTAATTTTTCAGACAGCCTCTTTTTGTGGATATAATTTTCCGTTATATTAAAAATTACATTGATCTCAAAAATTGCTCATAAAATTATCCGGGACATAATAAAACCATTCTTATTCAAAAGATAAATTACGAATAAAAATATCCCATTCAAAAATATTATGGTGAGCAAATCAGTAAAAAGTGTTCCTTATCACGAAAGTATTACCATAAAGAATGTTCTATTACGGCAGCAGGTACTACTATAGATTTGCAATCACCCAACCAATTCACAAAGGCCGGAAAATCTCCCCAAGATTCCTGGGCTTGCTTAAAATGATCCTCAACGCCCGCCATTGATTCATAAACCTCGGCAAGTATAAAATTAGTATTGCCTGTTGGTGATGAATTTGGATCCATTGGATTTGAAAGCTCAGGTGCCATTGATACATTGTAGTTGAGAAGTGATTTTTCACCATCTCGATGATGTGTTCTTTCCATCCATCCTTCATGTGTTTGAAATATTCGATAACCTTCCTCAGCTTGTTCAGGTGTTGCAGTAATAATAATAACGAGTTGAATTTTTCCTAATTGTGACATATTTTAATTTTTATTAGTTAGTATTAATAAATTTAAATGGAGTTTATTCTGAACGGAATTAACTATTTTATCGAAATAGTTATCAGAATTAAAGTTTAGGGTAAAATAATATTTATCAGGTCTAAATTAAATATTATAATTTAAAAATCAAAATTATTAGATATTTTAGAACTACACAGAACAGGAAATAGAAAAAGAATTGCTATATCATCTACTTTAACAAATTGTAAAACACTTGATTGGAAAAGGTTAATATTGAGATTATAAATTTCATGACTTAAAATCATAAAAGACTATCCTGAAAAATGGAATATCTATTGGATATCTTATTATAAAAATTAAACTCAGACATAATTATTAGCGGAGTGCGAATGGTTTTAATTATAATCTATTTTACACAAACTAAGGTAAAAGAAAAGGCTCTTGAGAAATCAAGAGCCCTTATAGTATTATAATATTAAGCGGAATATTTATTCATATTTCAAAGCATCTACCGGATCAGAATTTGCTGCCTGATAAGCTTGAGAACTGACAGTTATCAGGGCTATTACCATTGCTAACAAAGTAGCAAAAATAAAAGGTAATATTGGCATATCTATCTGATATGAAAAATTGGACAACCAATCTTTAGCCAATAGATACGTAATAGGCCAGGCAAAAATATTGGCAATAAAAACCAGTTTCATAAAGTCAGTGGTCAACATTTTCATTATTTGACCAACAGAAGCTCCTAAAACTTTTCTAATTCCAATTTCTTTGGTTCGTTGTTCTGCAGTATATGAAGCCAATCCATAAAGACCCATTGCTGATATTATTATGGCTAAAATTGTTAAGAACAGAAACATGGTTCCAAAATTTTCCTGTTGTCTGAGCAAGGCTCCAAATTTTGCATCTAAGAACACATATCTAAATGGATGTGTTGGCTCCAGTTTATTCCATTCCTCTTCAATGAAGTCAATAGAGGCATTCATATTGTCAGGTGCAATTTTAAAGGATGCATACGAAACATTATTTCTGACAGACATAATCATCGGTCTGATGGGTTGATTGAACCCTTCAATATGAAAATCTTTTACAATTCCTACTATATTACCATATCTCAAATCGCCTTGTTGGTTAAAGTATGTACCCATTCTTCTTCCGACAGCATTCTCGATATTCAAATTTTTCACGGCTGTTTCATTCAGAATGAAATAAGGTATAGAATCAGATTCTAGTTCTCTGTCAAACAATCTCCCTTCCAGTAATTTTACATCCAGGGTTTTAAAAAAGTCGTAATCTACCTCTATGTTCCATAATGGCAATTGTTCTTCAACGCCTTCTAAAACATACATATTTTGATTTGGAGTATCGCCTGGAAAATAGGAAGCCCTGGAAACACTTAACACATTGCTGTTCTTTAGAAAGATATCTTTGTAATTCCTGAAATTTTGTATCATTTGATCTGTTTGAATTTGCACAATCATAACCTGGTCACCTTTAAATCCTAGATCCTTATTTTGCAAAAAAGATATTTGTTTGAAGATAATGATCATTCCAATGATTAAAATGGTTGATGCTGTAAATTGGGTAATTACCAATGCTTTTCTGAGCAAAGCTCCACCCTTGGTTTTTGTCAAATCACCTTTTAGCACTTCAACCGGTTGAAACCCCGATAAGAAAAAAGCTGGGTAACTACCGGCAAACAATCCATAAAAAAAAGTTACAAATAAAGAGAAAGCTATGGTTTGCCCTAAATGATCGTTTATCAAACTCAATTCAGTTTCCAGTACATTATTAAATCCCGGTAAAAACAACTCCACCAAAATAAATGCCAGGAATAAGGCTAAAATACTCTGAATAACAGATTCAGTTAAAAATTGTACAATCAACATTTTTCTCGAAGCACCGGTAACTTTTCGAACCCCAACTTCCTTGGCTCTTTTACCGGATCTGGCGGTTGATAAATTCATAAAGTTAATACCTGCAATTAAAATAACCAGCAAGGCAATTCCAATAAAAACATAGATATACATAATGTTTCCATTTTGCTCTATTTCCCAATCTTTATGCGAATATAGGTGGATGTCTTTTAAGGTTTGTAATTGATATTCAAAGGAATTGCCTTGTTCAAAAAACTCTTCAACAGAAATTTTTAAAAACTGTTCCACATCAGGTTCAATTTTTTTGAAAAAATTACGCGACATCTCCTCCTGAAAAGCATTAAAATTTGCTCCTTCCTTTAATTTCACGTAGGTAAAAAAGCTGTTGCTGATCCAAACGTTCTGAACCTGATTTTGTGCAATGAACATCTCAAATTGAAAATGTGCATGCCCCTTTGGTTCTTTTACAATTCCCTTAACGATTAAATCTCGTCGATTGTCGTAATTTACAATTTCCCCCATTGCATTTTTATCACCAAACAATTTACGTGCAGTTTCTTCTGTCAATACCAGCGCGTTGTCTTCTTTTAAAGCTGTAGTTGGATTCCCATGAACAAATTCATAATTAAATACTTTAAAAAAGGTGCTATCTGCAAAGATCCCATTCTTTATATATACTTTCGTCTGCTCATGACGCATTAAGATTTCTTCTTTTCCCGGTTGAATCCGGGTGGCAGTTTCCACATCGGTAAATTCAGTTCTTAGCGCTTGAGCCATAGGGCTACATGAAACAGGAGCGTCTATAACCTGCCCCATCATATTGGCTTTTAATCCTGTTCTATAAATCCGGTCGTACCCATCCCAATGTTTTTCATAACTGGTTTCATCCTTGATGAACAAAAAAACCAGTATGGTTACCGTTAAGCCTAATGCCAATCCTAAAATATTAATTACGGCATAGACCCTGTTCTTATTCAAGCTTCTAAAAGCTACTTTTAAATAATTTTTAAACATTTTTTTAGGTTTTAATTAAACAGTAGCCCTGCTTAGTTTACTTTTCTTTTCAGAAACGATCTGCCCATCTAATAAATTAATTATTCTTTCCGAATAACTGGCATCGTGCGAAGAATGCGTTACCATTACAATAGTAGTTCCTGCTTCGTGTAATTCACATATTAATTCCATTACTTCACTTCCATGAGAGCTATCCAAATTTCCTGTTGGCTCATCGGCTAAAATTAAAGGTGGTTTTGTAATTAAGGCTCTTGCCACGGCAACTCTTTGTTGTTGACCTCCTGAAAGTTGTTGGGGAAAATGTGAGGCTCTATGAGCAATCCCCATTTTCTCAATCAATTCATTTACCCTTTTTTTGCGCTCAGATGAACTAACTTTATTATATAATAAGGGCAATTCAATATTTTCAAATACAGTCAATTCATCTATCAAATTAAAATTTTGAAAGATGAATCCAATATTTTGTTTACGTACTGTTGATCGTCCTTTTTCGTTGAGTTTGCTTACCTCTTTTCCAAGGAACTCATAGCTGCCACTTTCTGGTTTATCGAGCATACCTAAAATATTCAGCAGTGTAGATTTTCCACAACCTGAAGGACCCATTACAGATACAAATTCACCTTTTTTTATTTCAAAAGAAACTTCATTTAGTGCAGTGGATTCAATTTCGTCAGTTCTGTATACTTTTGATAATTTTTCTAATTTAATCATGTCTAAAGTTTTTATTAATTTATTTTAAGTATTTCGAAATTTTTAAAGTCATCGTAA
>PVMS01069390.1_pt1 | contig 10082 bp, 11 predicted proteins | sample 1853461 | NCBI WGS metagenome assembly PVMS01 (sample SAMN08582032, study PRJNA380276) | Marine sediment metagenome, whole genome shotgun sequencing project. | isolation source: ocean sediment barecode stripped | collected 2017
ACCGTGGCCACCGCGAGCAGTTCAGCATCGTTCAATGCGGCGCAAACCCGGTTCAGGCCATGGCCGTAAGCATCCGCCTTGACCACACAGGCAACGTGGCTGCGCGGCGCCAGCGTCTTCACAGTGGCGAAGTTGTGTCTGATCGCAGCGAGATCGATCCTGGCGATGGTATTTCGGCTCATGGGTTAGTGTGGTGTAACGTATAAATGGCGCATATCAGCGCGACGAGAAGTCATTAGCTGCAAGGCGCGTCTCGCAGGGAATGGCTTGTCCTTTTCAAGAGATGCAACGCCGCAGATGATGGCTTCTCGCCGCGCCCGAAGGGAGACCCACAAATGACCCAATCCTGCGTTACAGCCCTTGTTAATGGAACAACCATTAACTGCGAACTGCGCCTTGTCTTGAGTCATTTGTGGGTCTCTGATACGTGCCATTTATACGTTGCACCACACTAGGATTGTAGCGCCTGACAGGCGCTGGATAATGTCAAACTGCGGGCAAATTGCTAGTCATACGACGGATAGGCGTGTTCGGGCGCAAAGTTGACGAATCGTACCCATTGCCCCTGGAAGGTCAGAATCGTGGTGCCGGTCGGCCCGTTACGGTGTTTGCCGATGATAATCTCTGCTTTACCTTTTTCGGCTGTTTCCTGGTTATACACCTCGTCCCGATAGATGAAAATAATCAGGTCGGCATCCTGCTCGATCGAGCCCGATTCCCTCAGGTCCGCCATCACGGGGCGCTTGTTGGGTCTTTGTTCCAGTGCGCGGTTCAACTGCGACAGGGCAATGACCGGCAAGTTCAATTCCTTGGCCACGGCCTTGAGCGAGCGGGATATTTCAGCAATCTCCGTGGCCCGGTTTTCGGTGGACCCGGGTACTGCCATCAGCTGCATGTAGTCCACCACGATCAAGCCGATGTTGTGCTCACGCTTCAAGCGCCGGGCCCGGGCACGCAGTTCGGAAGGAGAAAGCGACGGTGTCTCGTCGATAAAAATATGGCTCTTGTGCAGCAGATTCATGGCCGAGGTCAGCTTGGGCCAGTCCAGGTCGTCGAGATTACCGGTCCGCAGGCGCGTCTGGTCGATCTGTCCCAGTGATGAAAACAGGCGCATCACCAGCTGCAGCGATGACATTTCCATGCTGAAAATGGCCACCGGGATATCGTGTTTGATGGCGGCGTTTTCCGCAATATTCATGGCCAGCGAGGTTTTGCCCATGGACGGACGGCCGGCCACGATGACCAGGTCGGAAGGCTGCAAGCCGGCGGTCATCTTGTCGAAATCCTTGAAGCCTGTGGGTGTGCCGGTGATTTCACCCTCGAACTCGTGCAGTTCCTGGATCTTCTCGATCGCTTCCTTGATCGTTTCCTGCACCGTCACAAAACCGGAACCACTGCGCATGCCCTGGTCGGCGATGGCAAACACCTTGCGCTCCGCTTCTTCAAGCAGTTCCTTGCTGTCCCGTCCGTCCGAAGTAAATGCGGCCGAGGTAATTTCCGCACCTACATCGATCAGTTGGCGCAGAACCGATTTCTCCCGAACGATATCCGCGTAGGCTCTAACATTGGCGGCGCTGGGCGTGTTGGACGCCAACTGGCTGACATAGGCCCCGCCATCAACCTGCTCGACCAGGCCATGAGATTCGAACCATTCCGTTACGGTAACCACATCGCAGGGCTTTGAACGATCACTCAGTTCCTGGATGGAGCGGTAAATGAGGCGATGGTCCTCGCGGTAGAAGTCCGTTTCACTGATCACGTCTGCGACCTGATCCCAGGCGCGCGGCGACAACAACAGACCGCCGAGCACCGCCTGTTCACCCTCAATGGAATGAGGTGGAACCTTCAGATTTTCAACGGTTGCGAGTTTCGGTGCGGCCATGCCTTCGCGATTCAGGATTTGAAGAGAATTCTGCGGCCCGGCAATGACCGGGCCGCCATGAGAGCATAGAGGCTCCGCCGGATGACCGCAAGGACATCACGGGCCGACCGGCTTATTCCGGATTGATGATGACCTTGATATGGGTTTCCACATCCGCGTGCAGGTTCAGTATGACTTCATGTTCACCTGTGAAACGGAGGGGGCCTTCACCCATGACGACCTCTGATTTTTCCAGTTGCGGCCCGTCGGCAGTGACCGCATCGGCAATTTCCCGCGGCCCGATGGAGCCATACAGCTTGCCTTCTTCACTGGCATTGGCCGACAAAGTAATCTCGAATCCTTCCAGACCTTCGCTGCGGTCTTTGGCCGAGGTCAGTTTGACCAGTGCGGCTTTTTCCAGCTCCGCACGGCGGGCCTCGAACTCAGCGATGTTGTCGGCAGTGGCGGGTATTGCCATTCCCTGCGGCACAAGGTAGTTGCGGCCATAACCTGGTTTGACATTGACCTTGTCACCCAGGTCGCCAAGCTTCTGTACTTTTTCAAGCAGAATCAGTTCCATTTTCCTTCTCCTGGTTGATCAGCAGATCAATGGTTATCGGTGTAAGGCAGCAGCGCCAGGTAGCGCGCGTGCTTGATCGCCCGCGAGAGCTGGCGCTGATAGCGGGCTTTGGTGCCGGTGATCCTGCTGGGTACGATCTTGCCTGACTCGCCGACATACTGCTTCAGCATGTTCAGGTCTTTGTAATCGATTTCGGTAATTCCCTCAGCGGTGAAGCGACAGAATTTTCTGCGTCGGAATTGACGTGCCATGTTGGTTCTCCTGTTCCTGATCAGGCTTCGGCGCCTTCAGCGCCATCAGCCTTTTTACTTGATTCGTCTTCGGGCAGCTCAGCTGCCGGCGTTATTTCGGCCGCAGTCTCAGCGGCTTCATCAGCGGCTTCATCAGTGGCTTCATCAGCGGCTTCATCAGTGGCGACTACCGCTGGTTCCGCTTCAGCGGCAGCTTCCACGGCAGGTGATTCCGCGGCATCCGCAACGGCAGCGTCTTTCTTTTCAGCATCTTCTGCCGGCGCTTCAGTAGCGGCTGGGCGGCTATCCCTGGGCGGAGCTGAACGTTGGCGATCTTCATAGCTGCGACTGGAACGATCTTTCTCTCCTTGGCCTTCATCATCAGCGATTGATCGACAATGGCCTCCTGGCGACGGACGGTCAGGTGACGCAGAACGGCGTCGTTGAAGCGGAATATGCCTTCGAGTTCGGCCAGCGTGGCACTGTCGCACTCGATATTCATCAGGATGTAATGGGCTTTGTGCAACTTGGCAATCGGAAAAGCCAGTTGGCGGCGGCCCCAGTCTTCCAGGCGATGGATCGCACCATTGTTACCCTCGACCAGGGCACGGTAGCGTTCCAGCATGGCAGGAACTTGCTCGCTCTGGTCCGGATGGACCAGAAAACATACTTCAAAGTGTCTCATTGTGACTCCTTGTGGATTTGTCAGTACGGGTCTTCCCGCACCATCAAAGCTTCCTTCATCCATATTGCCTGTGAAGTGAAGCAAGGAAATTCGCTTTTCAGCGAAGGCGGCGGATTATAGCAGTGCGCCCCGGGCCTGTATAGCTCGCGTATCAGTTTATGGACGGGCAACAGGCCCGCCGTATTCTTCCGGCATGGCCTGCCAGTATTCCATCAAATTCAGCTTTTGAAGCAGATCCGCCCATCTGGGGTCGTCTCTGAGCACATAAAAAACATTATTGCCGAGCAAATAAGCAAGAGAGTTGTCTTTTTGCACAAACGCGGTCTCCAGCCATTGGAATGCTTCGTCCTTCTGGCCACGCCAGCTGTAGGCTTCAGCGACCCAGCCGGGATTCTGCAATCCATATGCTGCCACCAGCCTGGTGAGCGCTTCCACTGCCTCCGCTTCACGCCCCATGCTGGAATATGCCATCACCAAGCCGGCGTTTCTAAACACATTTTCTGGATTTTTTTTAATTTCCAGGAGAGCCCGCTCTGCATCCCCCCCGAATAAATGGGCTTTACCAAGATTAGAATAGGCCCAGTGGTAATCAGGCTTGAGTTCTACCTGCTTTTCAAATATTTCTATCGCCTCGCGGTAGCGATGAACTTTCGTATAGGCAAGTCCCAGGGAGCTGTGGGAAGACAAACTAAGCGGGTCATCCAACAATCTCTGTTCATAAAGTCTTAAAGCGTCATCCAATTTCCCCAGGGTGGCGGCCATGGAAGCACGCCAGATCATGACAGGGCCATATTTGGGATCAACTTCATAGGCTTTGTTGATGGCTGTCTGCGCGCCAGCCCAATCCCAATCAAGGTTCTTTTTGAGAAAACTATCTACGCCCCATGAACCGCCAAAATCAGGATCAAGGCTCTTGGCGCGTCCGATCGCGTTCTTGGCCAGGGCATAGCCGTCCTCACGAGTTTTGAGCTGAAACCGGATCTGGTAGTAGTAGTTCATTGCAAGCGTCGACCAGGCTTGCGCGTAATCTGCTTCCAGTTCGATTGCCTGCAACAGAGCAACCTCAGATTTCCGGTAATTCTCTGTACCTCCCTGAAGCAGGAAATGCCGCCCTTTGAGATATAGACGGTAGGCTTCCGGATCGATCATGCGCTCAGCCTGCGTCTTACCCATCAAGGTCACTTCCAGGGCCTGTGCCACATTCGATGCGATCTCGTCCTGGACCACGAAAATATCGTTGAGCGTGCGGTCAAAGGTCTCCGACCACAGGTGAAAGCCGTTATCTGCCTTGATTAATTGCGCTGTTATTCGTACCTTGTTGCCGGATTTGCGGACACTGCCCTCCAGTACGTGGCTGACATTCAATTCACTTGCTATCTCGGAAATCTTCAAATCCTTGTCTTTGAACGAAAACGAAGAGGTGCGGGCAGCCACCCGCAATTCCGGAATTTTCACCAGCATATTGAGGAGTTCTTCCGATAAGCCGTCAGCGAAATATTCGTTTCCGGGATCTTCGCTCATGTTTACGAACGGCAACACAGCGACTGATTTACCCGCTGCGATGGATTTTCGCTGTTTTCCGACCAACTCTTCTGCCACGGCTTTCGTGGTCGTCTCAACCAGGTCGGCCTCTCGCGCAGAAGAAACCACGAACTTGTCATAGGCGAAATAAGCCAGCGCAATAAGCAGTAAAGCTGTGATCGCCCGATCCAGTTTGCGGCCCGTAAGGTGTTTAATCGATTGAGTGCGGTCAACCTCGGATTCGCGTTTGATTCCTTCGGGTGTGACCTCGTAAGCCCAGGAAAAAAACAGCACGACCGGGAAACCCAATAGCAGCACCAGCAGGATGGTCTGCATGACCCAATCCGGGGCACCGATATTTTCCAGCACCAAATCTGCCACCTGCACCAGCAACCAGCTGGACACGACGTAGCCAAAAGCTACACGGAAAACATTTCGCTGCCTGAGTTCGTTGAATATGGACAAGGGCTGGCAATTGGGTGGCCGCTGGTACTTTTAAGGGTAGTCGCTTGTCAGATTAATGCCAACCCTGGTGCCCCGCCGCCACCAAGTGCAATACCAGGAGATTCTGTCATACTTTTCCGCTTAAGGGTTAGCGTGAACTATTGAATCTGCAGCAAGCTGTAAATCGCTATGTTGCCGGGATTGGAACAAGCTATTCAGAACAGGGCACCGGTGTATTCCCACCGTCGGGAAAAACGGCCAGATTACCCGCATCGGATGCAGGCCCCAGCCCTTCCGACGTACTTTCGCCTGACTGGTAGCAGCCAAAGTGATCACTGCGCCGGAAATGGAACTCCCAGTGTTCGGGGCGGTTTTGCACCAGCGGAATCATGTAGATCAACTGCAAAATCTCGATCTCTCTGGCCATTCGAAGCGGGCCGAAATCAACCGGATCGAACCCCATGCCAGCCACGATGGCGGCGACTTGTTCTTTCGCGTCCCTGTGGTCCGATGCAATGGGGATGGTCACTACTCCCCCCTCGATCATCGGATCGTCGATGACCTGCGATCCCATGGTGGCAAATGCCTTCACGACTTTTGCCCCGGGGTTCCAAGCCTGGATCATTTCTGCGCTCGACGTCTCCAGCAAATGTTTCGGATACCCGTCTTTTGCCTGTTCGAAAGGCATTGAGGGGTCGATGATTATTTTGCCATCCAGGTCGCCGAGGTTCTGAGCCACCGTTTCCATGGCTGGCCATGGCACTGCCGTCAGGATGATATCCGCTTGTTGAGCCGCCACCATCTGGGTCGTCGCCGATGCATTTTTGCCGGTCATTTTGACAAGTGCCTTCACCTTGTCGCGTTCTGGTTTCCGTGAGCCGTACACCACCCGGTAGCCGAGTTCCGCGAAGCGAGGCCCGAGGGAGTCGCCCAGATCTCCTGTACCGATAACGGCAACAGTTTCCATGTCTGCGGCATTGCATCCAATTGCATAGAACACTGCCGCTGTGCAGACGAGGATCATGGCGATTTTTTTCATGACGTTTCCTGATTTGTGTTGAGTCCGAGCCACTGAAAAACTTCGGTGTGTGTGCGATATCGTAAGACCATTTTCCACATAAGGCGTGCTAGCGCGTCGGCTCTGCGACGACTTCGGCCAGACATTATCCTATCACCAGAACCACGGCCACAGGCCGCAAGCTGCCATTCCTGACTGGAATTTGGGTCGTGTTTCGATAATGATTCAGCAATGAAGCTGGAATTGCATACCGAACGCTTGCTACTGACTCCGCTTGCGCTGACTGATCTTGATCTCGCATTGGAGTTGTGGACCGACCCCGAGGTTGTTAAATACGTTTGTGATGTCGTGGCCGAGGAAGAGATTCGTCAGGAAATGCCGGATACCATTAAGAGAGGAGGCAATGGGGGCATCGGAATCTGGTGTGTCGCGGACTGGGAGACCCACGAAAAACTCGGGAGCACATACCTTTTGCCCATGCCGGTCGATATGGACGACACGGACTTCAGCCTGATCGTAATGGGTCAAATGCCGGATGCCAAAATAGAAATTGGGTTTTTCTTTAAGCGAACCGCATGGGGACGGGGCTATGCAACAGAAGTCTGCAAGCGCCTGCTTCGGTTCGCATTTGAGGAAGTTTCGCTGGATGAAGTCGTTGCATCGGTTGACGAGGAGAACCTCGCTTCGAAGAAAGTACTCGAAAAATCCGGCCTGATCGATCGCGGTCGAACGCGGAGTTACGGCAAAGACAGTCCTATTTACCGGATTACCCACGATGAGTGGAACGAATCAATTAAAACGCAACAAAGGATTCGTGACTGAATGAATGGCATCGGCCAGTAAGGCAGTTGCATCGCCTTAGAACAGTGCTTTCGCCTCAAATTCTTCGATTCCACTCGACGTTCTTGGCCACATAATGTTGTCTTCTCGCCCGGTATAAATTCCGATATTTGCCCACATCAAATGGTTATGGGGCATCAGGTTCATCTGCGGAGTCCACGTTGCGGCAAAAATGGTCAGCGTCGCTGACCGATGAAGGACATTTATCCCTGCTTTGGCCGGTTCACCCAGGACGGCGTTAAGGCCCTTTACCGCAAAGGGATGATGCCCAGCGGTAATTGGTCGAACTCCACGGGTGGATTCTCCTGCCACAGGGCTTCGTCGTAGCGGATGACAACCACGCCATTGGAGTAAGACTTCAGAGTCTGCTTGCCCTTTTGTGAAAGCAGCCTGACGGTTGCACCGGAGTCTTCAGGCAACTGGATGGTCAGGCCCTTGATCTTTGCTGGCGGCTGACCCTGCAAGTTCGCCAGCGCCGCCAGTGCCTCATCGAACTGCGGCACCAGGGCCATTAACTCCTGGTAACTCATGCTGGTGCGGTCCAACGGCCTGGCTGAAAAAGCAATCAACAGCTGTAAGGTGCCCTTGGGCTGATTACTGAGCAGAATCTGGTCGGCCCAATCCGGCTGATCCGGAAACTCGATGACGCCGGTCTCACCCGGATTGAAGGTTTGCCAGCCTGTTGGTGTGCTGATTTTGAATTCGATAGCCGGCGGAGAAACCCCGGGGTCGGTGGAAACGATCATCATGCCGGGGACGATCAGGTTCAGATGTTCCAGCGATTCGAAAAGCTCCAGGTAACCGCTGACCATAGCATAAGGTAACTGGGCCTTATCCTGGGCAGACGTTGCCAGCGGCAAGCCCGTCAGCAACAGGGCAAACAGGAGGAATTGGAATGGTTTTCGCGGCACAGAGTCAATTGTGCCACAGCTGACACCAGCGATGGCCGGATGCTCTCTGAAATTCCAAAAATGCTCTGATTCCCCCTATACTCTTCATTACGCCGCTTCATGCAATTTGCGCGTACAGAATCAGTCCGGAAATTTTCATGACCCAGCAGATCAAAACACTGGCCGTCCTGTACGATGCCCTTCAAGTCGGTGCCTTGCTGTTGACCTACCCAGAGCAAGGCCAACAGTAACCCCGGTGGTTATCCGAGGCATTGATTCGAATTGTAAATGGAAAAAAGAAATGGATGATTTTGTTTATTTTGGCCTGGCTCGTGCCCTGCATGTGGTGGGTGTCGTGCTCTGGATTGGTGGTGTGGCTTTCGTAACCACCACGCTGATTCCTTCTCTGAGAAAAATGGAAAATGCAGATAAGCGATTGGAGCTCTTCGAGCAACTGGAGGGCAAGTTCGCTTTTCAGGCCCGGATAGTCACCCTGATGACGGGTCTGACCGGTTTCTACATGTTGGAATACATGCAAGCCTGGGGGCGATACCAGCAGTTGCAATTCTGGTGGATTCACTTGATGACGTTGATTTGGTTAATTTTCACGCTCGTTCTGTTTGTACTCGAGCCGCTGGTTCTCCACCGTCGTTTCAAGGCGATGGCCACCGAAAACAGCGACCGTGCATTCACGCTACTTCATCGAATGCACAAAGTGTTATTAATTTTGAGTCTGATAGCGGTGATTGGAACAGTGGCCGGAGCACATGGCCTGCTTTTTATATGAAGAATTTGAGATGCAGGGTGTTTTTGGCATCAGTAAAGTACCCGCTACAATCACTTCTATAAGCGGTTTTACTGCCTCTCGATCGTAAAACTTTCTCCGCAACCGCATTCTTCAGTTGCATTCGGGTTATTGAAACGAAACGCCGTGCCCAGGCCTTCAGAAACAAAATCAATCTCGGAGCCGTCGAGAAAACCCAGATTATCGTGCGAAACCACGATTTTCACGCCATCTTCTTCGAAAACCACGTCATCCGCCTCGATTCCCTGAGCCATCTGAACCGTGTAGGCCCAGCCGGAACAGCCGGTTTTTTTCACGCCCAGGCGCAGCCCAAGCCCGCCGTCACTGACCATGAATGTCCGGACCTGATCCGCTGCTGATTTGCTTAGCCTGATTGCCATATGTATGTCATTTTCTCTCGCCGGGTTAATCAATCCGCACACAGTGCTGTCCGTGTCGCGGCCGGTGCATTACTATTTGGGGTTTCCTGGTCCAAGTTCAACTAAAAAATCATGTCATTCACCACCATCAAGAAAGCTCTGTCCGGAGAGACAGGGGTCGGAAGCGACGTTTCCATACACGGCTGGGTGCGTACCCGCCGGGATTCCAAGGCCGGATTTTCTTTCGTCAACGTGCATGACGGCTCCTGTTTCGATGCAATCCAGGTCGTTGTGCCTGCGGAGCTGAACAACTATGCGCAAGAAGTGCAAAAGCTCACAACCGGCTGTGCTGTTGAATGCCACGGGACCCTGGTTGAATCCGGTGGGCGCGGCCAACAATTCGAAATTCAGGCCAAAAGCGTGCAGGTGATCGGCTGGGTAGAAGACCCTGACACTTACCCGGTGCAGCCCAAACGGCACAGCTTCGAGTTTCTGCGCGAGGTGGCGCATCTGCGGCCACGCACCAATACTTTCGGCGCTGTATCGCGTGTGCGGCATGCCACCGCCCAGGCCATTCATCGTTATTTCGATGAGCGCGGCTATTACTGGATCAACACCCCCATCATCACCGCTTCCGATGCTGAAGGCGCTGGTGACATGTTCCGGGTGAGCACTCTGGACCTGGCCAATCTACCCCGTACCGATCAGGGCGCCGTTGATTTTGACCGGGAATTCTTCGGCCGCGAAACCTTCCTCACCGTTTCGGGGCAACTGAATGTGGAAGGCTATTGCCTGGCACTGAGCAAGGTTTACACCTTTGGCCCGACCTTTCGCGCGGAGAATTCCAAT
>PVMS01070173.1_pt1 | contig 10082 bp, 2 predicted proteins | sample 1853461 | NCBI WGS metagenome assembly PVMS01 (sample SAMN08582032, study PRJNA380276) | Marine sediment metagenome, whole genome shotgun sequencing project. | isolation source: ocean sediment barecode stripped | collected 2017
AACCAGTCCAATGAAGATGCTTCAAAAAATGTATTGGTTTGGTGAAGGAAATCCTGAAACAGCTGCAGTAGTTAATAGATGAGGAGAGATATAATGAAGAAATGCTGGAGGATGATTTTGGTTTAAGAACTACAGAGCAATGGGATTTAGATGCTAGTATGATTGGAGGGTTTACTTCTTTATCAACAGCTATCAGGAAATTTATTGCTACAACAACTATTGCTGAGACAGATGAATTTGGTAATACAGTTGTAGATCCAGAACTTCCAGAGGATCAACAAGAGACTTTGGTCCAGGCAGTTGATTATGTTTCTGCCTATAATGGTCTTTTAAAAGCAGTCAAGAATACAACCAGTCCAATGAAGATGCTTCAAAAAATGTATTGGTTTGGTGAAGGAAATCCTGAAACAGCTGCAGTAGTTAATAGAATCTTTACTGAAATTGGGGTCACTGCAGAAGATATTGAGAGTGGTCAACTTCCAGAAATAAAAAATCCATTATTTTTTCAATCAATAATAAAAGGATTTCAACAATTTAGGATTGATTATATATTTGTTCATACAGATACAAAAGGTAAAGTTCATTTATATTCAGCAGCAAATAAAGATGATACTCACAGTCAGTTGGAAATTTGGTCACAAGCATATGATCAAAAGAGAGAACATTGGGAGAATAAGCCAAAAGAAAAAGAAAAACTAAATAGATTTTTCAGGAAGTTCTCTAAAAAGTTTGCTGATGAAGAGGGAAGTGGTGGTAGAAAATCCATGTCTAATCCAGAATTAGATAAGACAAGTCAGGATTTATCAAATGAGTTGTATAATGCAATAGGTGTAAGATTAAGTCCTACATATATTGCCTATAGTATTGCAAGAGGATTTGAAACAAGAACTGCTAAACAAAGTGGATTGGTTGCTGCAAATGAAGATATAAATCCAATTTTATGGGAAGACATATATGAGATGGGTGCTGTTATTGAAAGAGGAGAGCATTTATTCTTAAATGTTGACGGAGAAGGTGCCTCTACAAGACTTACAAAACTGGCTGTAGCAAATGGATTACTAGATGAAAATGTAGGTGCTACAGTATTCTTAAATCCAGAAGGAAACTTTGTATATGCACACCAGATGCCAACATATCATCTTGAGAAAGTTGCTGAATTAAATAATGAAGATGCCTTAAAAGAAATGCAAGAGGGAGATGTATTTCTAAATAAAAACCAACTGCTTAATGATGAAAGGTTTCTTACGTTAGCAAGAAATGGAAAATTAAGAGTATTAAGAGTATCTGGCAACAAGCTAGGTGACATAGAGATAGATGATGAAACAGGCAGCTTTACAGAAAATAATTTTCTAGATGTACAGAAAAAACCTGGTACAACATATGGAGATTCAACACCAAGACAATTCATTATAGATTTAATTGAGCTTTACACATTAAATTATAATAGGAAAAGTGAGAAGGCAGATCTCACTGAATTTAAAAATGATAAAGGACAAATAGATTTTTTTGCTACATCTCCTCATTTGATAAGAGTAATTGAAGCATCAAATACTGGAGATTTTGTACCACTACCTGTGATCAAGGCTGTAGAGTATAATTCAGACGGTGAAATGACACCTTCTGCTGAAGCTGTAGATATAGCTGTAAATAATTTAATAAATGAATTTAGAAGAATAAGACGTGAAACATTTGAAGAGTCTGGTTATACAGAGGATAGGTATAAAGGTTATAATGACTCAAAGAATGGAAGAGCGTTCACTCTATGGGATACAGGAAAACTTGTAACTAAAAGAGAATCAAGACTTGAAGATAGAACTCTTGTTAAGTCACCAACTTTTGGAAAATCAAATGATACTGAGAAAAGAATTCTTGAAGGAGAACAAAAAGCTATAATAAGAACTGCTGTCTCTAGAAGAGCTATAGGTTTGCGTGTAGGAGAAAGTGGATACGTTGTCATTGGAAAAGGAGAAGAAGCTAAAGAATTTCAAATAAAAAACAAAGGTTTAAGGTCTATTAATGAGATTAACCAAGATGAGATATATGAACAATTGGGAGATGCTGTACGCTCAGAAGGATCAAAGAAAGATAAAAGATGGAGGCATGAAGTTAAGATAGGAGATAGATCACTATGGACAGATACAGCTATTGTTGCTGATTTTCTTAATGGTAAGACATCCAGGTTTATATATGAGCTTGTCCCCAAAGATGAAGTGGTAGAAGAAGTCCTTGTAGAGAAAGAGGAATCAGTAGCTCCTACAGAAGAAGTTACACTTGAAACAGCAGTAACTTTACTTACTAAAAACTTTACTAGGAAGAGTGTTGAAGAAGACTCAGAATATCTATACTTATTTACAGATAATGCAGGACGTACTTCAGGATCCGGCTCTGTAGATAATGACAGTTACTATGCAAATGAATACGGAAAGGGTAAAAAATATCCACGTTCAAGCCAAGCAGTAATACGAGGATTAGAGAATGCCTACCCTATTACTACTATGGTGGATCATAGAAAAACACAGTGGACTGATGACAGGTTTGATGAGTATAAAGAAATCATAGATAAAGAGGTAGCTATGATTCTTGCAGTACGTGACAACTTTAAAGGAATTAAAGTTAGAAACAAAACTATTGGAGAAGGTCAGTATTCTGATATGAAAGAAAAAGCTCCTAAAATATGGGCATATCTTAATGAAAAATTAAATGAGCTTCACATAGACAACACAGGAGCAAAACCCAAAGTAATTAAAGTAGAGGACCAAATTGTATCTCCTGAAGTTGAAACTGAAGTAACAACATATGAAATTGACGCAAGTATTAAAACAGATTTGGAAAGACTTGCACAATCAATTAATCCTGCCAATGAAGAAAACCCACAACCATATACATTTGAAGAAGCAGTAGAAGCTATTGGTATGACTATGGAAGAAATCAGAGAACTAGTTTCTGAGAGAATGATGTTTGAAGTTAAAGAGTTTGAGCTAGCTCTTGGAAACATAAGAGCTATGAGTAAACTTTCTAAAACGGTAATGGAGGGTAAGTTTAGTGATAAAGAAAAATCCAGTGATAATGCTACAAAAGCAAGAGAAGCATACAACCTTAGAGAAGGAGATCCTGATTTTAATTTAGCACAGATATTCCTCAATGATTGGTTAAATACAAAAGCATTCAATCAGATACTTTTAGGTGATCAAGCAATGACACTAAAGGATGCTGTTGATCAAATTAAGAGAGCTAAGATGCAAAATGCTGCTGGGCCAAGTGCTGCAAGTATTATAGCAGCTCCAGAGTATGGCATAGAACATCCAAATCAACACATTAGTATGCTAATGTTTGATGACCCAACATTTAAGCAGAAGTATGGTGTCTTCTTTGAGAAACAAGAGCCAGGAAAAGAGGCAGATGGTCAGATGTATATGACGACTAAGGCATTCAAGTATATATGGTTTGGTTTAGGAAAGTACAGTGTTAAGCATGCAGAGCTAATGAAAAAAATAGAAAGAGGTGAGACTATTTCAGCTGAAGAGTTTTTTGGCCCCATTGATAATAAAGCTAAAGGTTATAAACAAAGTAATGCAATTCTTAATGCTAAAAAATTAGTATACGGAGATGGTAAGATATATGGTAAAATGTCTGTAACAGTACTAACTAAAGAGTTTACATCAAGAGAAGATAAGGATGGCAATTGGGTGGCTCTTGAACAAAGAAAAGAACTTCATGATCTTAGAGATAAGATGGAGGCATATCAAGATGAGACAGATGAAAATGGTAAACTAGTTAGAGAAACTATTGTTATGGCTTCTCCTGCATCTTCACTTAAGATGTTAAAACGAAATCTTACAACTGCTGCTGATGCATATAGTGATGGTGCTATTAAATCAGAGAATATTACTGATCTGGATCCAAACTATCTTAGACTTCAGCAAATTAATCCTTCAAATAAGGTAGAGATAACAGATCCAACTCAGATAAAAAATCTTATTACATCTGAACAGGATGACTCTGTTGTAGTAACCATAGGTGATAAAGAGATGACTATTGGTGAAGTCAGAAAGGCATATCATCATTCTGTAAAAGAAAGGATTACATTAAATTATATAGGAAGAAGAAATTTAACATTTGATCTTCCCACAGCAATGGATGAGCTTCATGATAGCATTGAGTTGGGTGAAATTACTCCAGATTTAAGATCTTTTTTGAGGTATGCAGTTATAAATCTACAAGCATCCAAATCTAGGACTCAAATGGTAGAGTTTTTTAGTTTGGATCTTACAGGAGAACCTAAGTATGACTTAAATAATCCAATAACTATCCAAAAATTTCAAGAATTATTTCTTAGTTATTTCAGTAAAGGTGTTTTAAATGAGAGAATACCAGGTCACTCTCTTTCATTGTTTTCAGGCAAGGGTGTTAAGATTTGGAAAAAGGTCATATCCATAGACAAGGAGACAGGTCAGCCTGAGAGATGGGAAATAATTAGAACAGATCAATGGGTTGCAATGTCTGATAATCAAAGAAATGCAATACTAAACGCAAAAGGTACAAAGTTAGATTGGGATAACAAAGAAGATAGAACATTCTCCGGTCTTAAGGAAGGGGACCACTATATAGATGGTCTAAGGGCAAATGTTAAAAACTTTGATGAGAATGGAAAAGATTTAGGAACAGTCCGTTCAGAGTTTATAATGCCGGCACACTTTAGAGAGGTAATGGAAAAGGTCATAGTCACAAAAGGTAAAAGTTACAAATCAAAAACAGATATATTTAGTGAATGGTTTCAATGGGTAAATAATCCTAATTATTCACCAGAGGCAAAAAAAGATATAGTTAGGGCAGACATACCAAACTTTAATCCTTCTAGATCAAGAAAAGAATTTGCAGCTGCGTTTAATTATAGATATAATCCTATCACAGATGACTTTGAAGATAGTGGAAATAAAATAGATCAAAAAATACCTGAAGTTATTGCCAAGTTATTTGGTGTAAGGATTCCTTCTCAGGATAAACATTCAGCTGTTAATCTTGAGCTAGTGGATTTTATGCCTGTTTTTTATGGATCTACTGCAGTATTTCCAGAAGATTTAATAGAGATATCTGGTGCTGACTTTGATATTGATAAATTATATGCTCAAATTAAAGAGTTTTATAATATTGGTAGAGATTTTCATGAATATGGGAAAGGAAAAACAGAAGATGAAAAGTATGCAGATTACATAAGATACACAGTTGCCCAGGCTAGTAAAAAAGGCAATGTTATTAATGATGCATTGAGTGCATGGAATGAAAAATTACCAGGAAATCTTGGAGATGAAAAAGGGGTCATAAGTAATTATCTAAATAAGAAAGAAATAGAAGAACGTCTGGGTCCTGAGCCAGCTAAATCAGATGAAAATTACTTGTATTATATCCATGACTACAATGCTTTAGTGCTACACTCAATGTTACAGTTTAGTATAGAATCTGATGAAACCGTTTTAAAGCTATGGGAGAAAAAGAACATGACAGATTTAATGGGCGCAATGGAAACTCTTCATTTACCTATAACCAAAAAACAATATATAGATTGGAAAAATAAAAGAAAGTATAAAATAGGTGATAAAGAATATTTTCCAGAACCATATATTGGTGCATTAAACAATGAAATACTTGATTATAAATATGCATTGCTTGGAAATAAAGGAATGACGGAACCACAAGATGGACGTAGACAAGCTATTGCATATGAACCAGCGGATCTTGTACCACTATATGATGAACAGAGTGAAATGGGTGTATGGAATTTCATTGAAGAAAATATTCCAGAACTTGCTGAGATAGCTAGAGAAGACGGGGTTGATATAGATAATCTTTTTGGAAAGCTCAGAGCCTGGTCAAATAATAAAGAAGGAGCAAGATCTATTGGTGCAGCAGTACTTCCAAATCTTGCAATGAACATACTCCAAGAGAACAATGTTGAAATAAGGTCAAGAATAATAAATAAAGTTGAAAGTATACCACAAATTAGACTGAACAATTGGACCTATAGAAATTTTAATACTAAATATCAGGTAGATACAGTAAAATCTAATGCAGAAGGAAAACAAGTAGAGGATGTAGGTGGATTCAGAACTCAGTATGTAATTTCAGCAATGATAACAGCAATGACTGATAATGCCAAAGAAAGGCTTGCATTTAAAATAGGATTAAACAAGGATGCCTTGGGTATTGTAACAAATCTCACTGCTTTGGGTGTGGATATAAGAACCTCTGTATTATTAGTGAATCAACCATCTATCCGTTCAGCATACTTTGATGCTATAAACAAAGAAAAACCAAAAGATCCAGGAGTTAAAAAACTATTAAATGACAGGTTAGAGGCAATTGAGGCAGTCCTTATAAGTGAAGAAGAAGATATTTATGAAGTACCTGTAACAACAGAAAATCTTGCTAAGAATGCAAACAATGTTAAGATGGAATTTGAAACTGCTGATGATCTTAGACTTGAGTATTCAGCTATAAAACAATTTTTAAATGCACGTAGAATAAAAGAATATACAGGAAAGATGTTGTCACTTGTTAAACTACATAAGGGGTTTGGACGAGATATGGAAGCAATTGACAATACAGATCAAAGCATAGAAGAATTAGGTATTGAGCTTACGGATTCAAAATTTGATGAGTATAGAGATAAAGATGGTCTGGGTATACCAATAGACATTAGAGGTGTCTTTAATGAAAAAATGGGTGCCACTACATTTCAAGCAAGAATATATACAATATACAAAGAGTTTACACAACAATTATTACCTTCTGCATTTTTGACTAGAACTCCTGATTTTATGAAGATTAAAGATGTTGTCCTGGCCAATATGACAAAAAATGATAGGTTCATGACAAGTAGCAGGAAAGTCCAAATTGAAAAGGATATATTAAGCTATATTAGTATTAAAGCTTATATGAGAGCTCTTAGTGCACAAGGTAATGCTGTATTAAAAAATTCACTACAGAATGGTTATATATATGATCAGCTAGTTGGTGATCATTTGAAACTAAATGAGGTTATCAATAGGGTTAAAAAGTATTTAGAACACAACGGAAAAACTAATTTCTTTCTTGACAAATATGTATATCAAGATAAATCCAGCAATGAGACTAATAATTCAGGTATTAATAAATTGAGATCAAATACCTGGACAAGAATGAGTGATAGTCAGGTTGTGAATCTACAAAATAGTTTTTTAGAACTTTATAGTGATCTTAATACAAGAGAAGATGCAATTCATATAGTACATTACGTGCTTGTTAAAGATGCAATGCAGTATAAAGCTGGTACTATATTAGATGCAATTCCTGCACCAATGTTTGATAATCTTTTACAGCAAGTTAAAAGTGTCCATAATGCATTTAATCTCAAAACTAAAACTGAAGAATCATTTAGAAGAGTATTAGGTGAAAGCTTGCCTGAACTATATAATGATTTTGTTGATGGTTATTTACGATCTATTAATAACGGTTGGCTTATACCAGAAATACGCATCAATAGCAGCAATATATATGATCCTAGATCAGCTATGGGTGTAATGATTAAAAATTATGGTCCCAAGATAAGAGAAGTTGCTAGAGATAATGAAGATCAACTTTATGTCTTTGCTGATAATGCATCTGAGATAGGAAAATCAGGCCATCAGCTTTTAAGAGGCATTGATAATGCTTTAAACATTCATTATAAATTGGGTCTGGGTATACAGAAAAATGATTATTATGATGACAATAAGTATACAGAAAATGTAGAAATAATAGATCAAAGTATAAAAAACGTTATTGATTATTTAGAAAAGAATAATGCTGATACAGTATTTCCTAGTTATTTTTTAGGAACCACTGAATCCGACTCTGAAGCTGAAGCTAAAAGATTAAAAAAATTCATGCCTAAAACATTTACGTATCTACAAGATAGGATTAAACAAGAATTTGGATATGATATTAAAACTGGTGCCACTGAAAAACAAAGAGCAAGCACAAAGGCTCTATCAAAACAAATTTACATAAACAGTGAAACTAAAAAACTTATTATTGATGAGTATAAAGGATTAGTAGCTCATGTAGATGAGAAGACAGGCGCCAGAAAGATGTCAAGATCTTCAGGAACAAAAACAAAAGAAGGTAAAAAAATTCCAGCATGGAAAGTTGCAATGAGCAAAATGAGACAACTTACAGAGAGGAATATACCATACCTTGCTAAAAGTGGACTTGAAAGAATTACAGAAGTAGTTAATGGCCGAGGTGTTATTAGTTTCAAATTCCCTTATATACTTCGTGCTAATGTAGGTACCATGCATCTACCCAAATGGAAATTTTATAAATTAGATTATGTATGGAGTAGTACTGAACCAAAAGAAGATGATTTTTCTAGAATGATCAGTGATAATGAAAATACTGCAATTGGAAATAGAGCTGAGTATAGTGAAATAGAATTAGATGGGGCTTATGCTCAGAATCCAGATGGGTTTTTATTTGGCCCAAGACCGTCTAATAATGAAGTCAAGGAGTCCATTAAAGAAAAAGATAAAGTTGATCCATATTATGAAGATGAACCAGAAAACCTAGGTAAGACACTTGCTGGAGCTGAGGAACAAGCCAGGGAAAGAGTGTTTGCTGGAGCTGATAAAGTTACAGCTAAAGGTAATAGTATAGAGGTTGAGAAAAATGGAAAGGTTGCTGGTGCTGGTGATATGAATATGATTAAGGAAATACAAGAAGAAATGAATGCTGAAGCACAAGATATTGAAATTGATGACAGTACGGTAGAAACTACGGAAGATCAAGATGCAGATGTTAGTGTACCTGAAGGCTTAGAAGAAGAAGCTCAAGGTAGAGGACAGCCTTTATCTGAAGGATTAAAAGCATTATTGAAATCAAAAGAAGAACCTAATTCTAAGATAACTGAATGGTGGAATAGTTTAGATGTAACTGAAAGAGGAAAGGTAAGAGCAGCATTAAAAATAGAAACATTAGCCGGGCTAGTTGATGAGTTTAATATAGCAAGTAATCTTTTTACAGAAGAGGAATTTATTAACGATATAATCAAATGTCATTTATAATGGGACAAAACACAACACCAGAAGAATTTGTAAATTGGCTAAAAGGTTATCTAGATGCCTTACCCAAAGATAAAATAGACTTCACTGTATTTGATAAAATAAAAGAAAAGCTACACTACATTAAAAAAGAAGATTAATGAAATGTTTTAATAGAAATACACCTGAGTATCAAGCATTAGAAGGAGTCTATGAGAGCACACTTGCTGTTGATAGTCTAATTAATAAATGGCAATCTGCCCATAAGACTGAAGATTTTCCAACACCTTCTGATGTAGAGGTAATGTTAAAGAACACAAAGACGGCCTTTAATCTTAAAAGAAGAAAATTTTCTGAACATATCCTAAGTAACTTGCAAAGGAAAAGGCTTATACATAGATTAAAGGGTCAGTTCTATATAAATAGTTCAGACTCTCTTGTTAAAAAATCTGATGAATCAGTAATTGGTAAGAATCTTGACAAAATAAAGAGGTACTTGGAGTTAAATAACATTCCACTAGCAGCTCTCCTTCAGACAAGAACGAAGGATACAATAAGAATAGGAATTGATGATTCTATATTTACAAAACATGATATTCTTCCCGAGAGTAGAGAGAACGATGGAGCCCATACTGCAGATGTTATTCAGCACATGAGTAAGATGTTTCCCCAAGTGGGAATACAGGTGGTAAATGTTGAGACTGCAAAAAACTATTATGATGCGCTGCCTGCCTGGCAGAAAAAAGAAATACCATTTGATAGGATCAACTCCTACTATGTAGATGGGCAAGTTGTCCTAATAGAAGGTAGAATGACTGCAGAAACTTCTATAGAAGAAGCATTGCATCCATTTGTAGAAGGGATAAAGGTTGACAATAATGCCTTATTCACAGGCTTACTATTAGAGGCTAGAAACAACTTTCCCAAATTAGATGAACAGATTCAACTTGGTTATTCAGATGAGAATGGTTTCAGTCAAGCAGAAAGAGATCTTGAAATAGTTACTCAAGCTCTCTCAAGACATTTTAA
>PVMS01092659.1_pt1 | contig 10082 bp, 9 predicted proteins | sample 1853461 | NCBI WGS metagenome assembly PVMS01 (sample SAMN08582032, study PRJNA380276) | Marine sediment metagenome, whole genome shotgun sequencing project. | isolation source: ocean sediment barecode stripped | collected 2017
AAATCAGTAAAACAGTAAATCAGTAAAATAGTAGACATATTTCAGGACGGAGCACAGTAAATCACTAAATCGCTAAATAGGTAGACCGGTAGACGGGTAGACGGGTAGACGGGTAGAGGGGTATATGGGTATACGGGTATATGGGTATACGTGGAAATGGGGAAAGGTACTTCTTACTTCTTACTTCCACGTTAAAAGGCACTTATTGGCGTACAATATTTTATCAGGTAATTAATGAATTTCAGAAATATCTATTTAATCCATAATTTTTCCATTTCTTCAAGAGACTTTCCTTTGGTTTCGGGAACAAGTTTCCAGACAAACAAGGCTGCCAATAGTCCCATTAACCCATATATCCAATAAACAAAACCATGGTGAAAGATATTTGTGAGCCAGGTATTGTCATTCATGATAGGGAATGTCCATGAGATCATAAGGTTAGCTATCCATTGTGCAGCAACAGCAATCGACATCGCTCCCCGGATCCTATTCGGGAAAATCTCCGATAGCAATACCCAGGTAACCGGACCCCAGGACATTGCAAAAGAGGCTGTGTATAATAGCATAAATAGAAGCGTCCCAAAGCCTACTTGTTGAAAAAAGAAAGTAAAGCCTAATGCGAACATACTAATGGCCATACCCAAGGCCCCGATAATTTGTAAAGGTTTTCGTCCAAATCTATCGACAGTAAAAATAGCCAGAACAGTAAAGGTTAGGTTGACAGCTCCAATAATAATTGTTTGTAAAAGTGAAGTGTCAGTTTTGTTCCCCATACTTTTAAATATTTCAGGAGCATAATACAATACTACATTTATACCAACGAATTGTTGAAAAACAGATAAGAGTATACCGATAATTATTAATAATCCTCCGTAAGAGAGCCAGGGTGCATCTTTAACTTTGAGTGATTCTTTTATTTCTGCGAGAACTTTGTCAGCATTTTCTTTCGAACCAATTTTCTTAAGAAGGTTAAGCGCATTTGATTCTTTATTTTGCATGACCAGAAAACGTGGAGATTCCGGTATAAAAAGCAATAAAATTAGAAAAAGAAGAGCAGGAATGGTCTCTGAAGCAAACATCCATCGCCATCCGGTATTCGTCAACCAGTTGGCATCTCCATTTAACGCAATTGTATAATTCACAAAATACACTATAAGCATACCGAAAATTATAGCAAACTGGTTCAATGATACCAACTTTCCACGAATAGATGGTGGGGCTATTTCAGCAATATACATTGGAGAAAGCATCGAGGCAAGGCCAACACCTACACCTCCAACAACTCTGTAAATTATAAAGGCAATGATATTCTCAACGCCAAAGAGGTTCATCTTCTCAGGGATTGAAGAGCCAACGGCAGAGATGCTGAATAACAGTGCGGCAAGGATTAACCCATTTTTTCTTCCGAATTTACGGCTAATAAATCCACCAATAGATCCTCCAAGAATACAACCAACCAGGGCACTGGAAATGGTAAACCCTTTTATTGAGTTTGCAGTTTCTTCATCTAAGACCGCAGGATTTCTGAAAATATAGGTAAGACTCACGATTACAAGAATAAAAAGTAGTGCCGAATAGATAATGCCCTTTTTGTAACCAAGTAATTTTATAATTATAGCTGAAATGGCAGTGATTATGATAAAAATAACAGCAATAACGGTTACCCGATACTGCCAGATGACCTGTATGGCTTTTTCACTATTTTCGTGAAGGGAGTCAATGAAAAATGATTGTAATGATCCAACAGCTCCGGATATCACTGCTGTGTCGTATCCAAAAAGTAAGCCGCCCAAAGTAGCTACGAGCGTTATGCCCATAACAAATTTAGAATTCGATGTATTCATTTGTACTGTCAGTTTGATATATTAAACCTGGGTCTGAATATACTGGTTTTTTATTTATAACACGAAAAACAGAAACCCTTAGAATACTACATTAACAAAGGCCAATTTATTACCAGCAATGAAGAGTAGTCTCTTAACCAATCGAATGAAAGTTAGTTAAATAAATAATTGTATATTAAATTTCAGATATTAATTACGATTTATATAAGTCTAATATCAAATAATCTATTTTATGGATAATTATAATTATGGTGTTATTGGAAACTCCAGAACTGCCGCTCTAATATCAGATAAAGGTTCTATTGAATGGTTGTGTTTTCCTGATTTTGATTCTTCCTCTGAATTTGCAAAGTTACTGGATATTGATAAGGGTGGAGAGTTTGCTGTTCTGGTGGAGGAAGGATATACTATTACTCAGAAATATCACCCCTATACAAACATTCTGAAAACAAGGTTCGAAAAGAAGGTTGACAAATTTGAGATCATTGATTTTATGCCTTTATATAAAACGGATGATAATAGAATATTTAATCCACCGGATCTAATTCGTTATGTACATTTAATTTCCGGTAATCCAAAAATTAAAATTAAATACGATCCCAAATTAAATTATGCTGCAGGTGAGACCAAATCAGAAATAGATAATGAGTATATAAAAAGTTATACCCTTACAGAGACTTATGAGTCCATATTCTTGTATTCCAATTTCCCCTTTGAAAAGATTATTAATGGGCAGGAAATGCAGCTAAGAGATGATGGATTCTTTTATTTAAGCTATAATGAAAAATTGAAAGTACCCAATTTGGAAGAAGTTAATTTGAGTTTACAACGTACTGAAGTGTATTGGCTTGACTGGGTTGAGAAAGGATTAGGGTTTGGAAATTTTCGTGAGGAAATTGTAAGAAGTGCACTTGTGTTACGCTTATTGACCTATGAAAAAACAGGTGCTGTTATTGCTGCAGTAACTACTTCATTGCCTGAGACTATAGGAGAGGTCCGAAATTGGGATTATAGATTTTCCTGGATTAGAGATTCCGGCATGATTGTTCGTGTACTGAGGTATATTGGATACCATAAGGAAGCTCAAGATTTTCTAAATTTTATCATCAATATCATTCCCAAAAAAGACGAAAAATTACAGATAATGTATGGTATACGGGGAGAAAAAGAACTTACGGAACATACTCTGGATCATTTGAAAGGTTATAAAAACTCGAGTCCGGTAAGGATTGGAAATGCTGCCTATTTTCAAAGACAACATGATGTCGTAGGTGTACTGATGGATGTGATATTGCAGGATTTTGAATATTATAAAATCTCAACTGATCGAAGTGAAGAGCTATGGACTATCGTCCGTACAGTAATGCATAAGATTAATAAACACTGGCAAGAAGCTGATAAAGGAATATGGGAAATCAGGGGTGAGGAAAAGCATTTTATTTTTTCAAAAGTCCTTACCTGGGTAGGAGCAGATCGAGGTGTAAAAATTGCCAGATTATTAAAAAAGGAGAAATATATTAAGCCATGGTTAAAATTATGTGATACCATTAAGGCAGATATAATGGAAAAGGGTTGGAATGAGAAAGTTCAGGCCTTCACACAGTATTATGGCAGCACTAATATGGATGCGGCAAATCTATTAATTGAGTCGTACGGATTTATTGATGCAGATGATCCTAAATATATCAGTACAGTATTAAAAACAAAGGAGGAATTATTAAATGACGGATTGATGTATCGTTATAAGAATGAAGATGATTTTGGATTGCCGAGTTCATCTTTTACAATTTGTTCATTCTGGATGATTCAGAGTTTATATAAAATAGGTGAAAAAGAAGAAGCGATCAGACTTTTTAATGACATTTTGAAGCATTCTAATTATTTAGGGTTGTTTAGTGAAGATATTGACTTTAAAACAAAAAGATTGTTAGGTAATTTTCCTCAGGGTTATTCACATCTTGCACTGATGGAGACCGCCTATATTTTAAATATTCATAAACCCGAAAATCATGTTCCTTCAGCTGCCTATATTATTTCTTCATCCTGATAGCATTGGAGAAGTAATTTTTAATAAATTCGTTATTAAATTGTCTGTAAAGTATTAGCCATGATTCGTAAAATTAAAATATTATTAGCCTTCATATTAATCTGTTTGTTGAGCAATAATAATTCATATTCACAGGAACGCCTGAAAGCAGGAGTAGTGTATAATCCTGGAGAGCAAATCAATGGACCTATGATTGGGCTTACAGCTATTCTGCCGGAAGGATGGGCGGGATACTTGCCACAAGATACTGAAATGTTGCTCCTTATGTCTGTTGATAATCCTGAGGCCTCTATTTATGCATTTGGCTTTGACGACACTATGGAGGAAATAAAAGAGCGCTTGAATCTGGATATTAAATTTGAAATTGAAAATGGTATTGAATTAGATAGGAAAGGTGAACCATTTATGCGAGGGGATGTGCTTGCTATTGAGTTAGTAGTTAAAAACAGCACTAATAATCTATTAGGGTATGCAGAAGCTAAATGTGCTGATTTTGGATGGTGTGTTATGTACCTTGCCATTACTCCTGAGTATATTTATGAAGAGGTGAAAAAAGGTTTGATAACGTTTATGGACAATTCGACACTTGGTGAACCAACTCTTGGATCAATTTATGAAAATTTCAATTGGCCTGAAAAGTTGAAAAACAAATACCTGGCAACCTACTTGTCTAACCCTTATGTAAAGAAGAAGAACCAGGTATGGTTATGTGCCGACGGGACCTTCAAAAGCAAGATACAACAGAAAGGATTTGGAGACCTGTCAAAAAAATATAAGGGAAATCGCTCAGGAACCTGGGAAGGCCGGGGGATTGGTCCTAATGGAAAACTGATTCTTCATTTCAAGAAAGCTGATCCGGTTACTGTCGAATTAGAGATAAGAGATGATAAACTTTATATCGGTCAGGACAGATATTATGTTATGGAAAATACAAACTGTAAGAATTAATTATAGAGTAATTTTTACCCCGCATTATGCATTAGGAATCTATTACGGATTAAAACTGCCTGTCATCTAAGTTTCCTGCGTTTCGCGGGACGAAAAACACTTATCTAATAACCATTTTTACCCCTCATCATGAAGCCTAATCCAAAATGCGGGTTAAAAGATTATTGATTCTTATATTTTACAAATTCATCCTCAAAATATTCAAGAGATATACCTGCATTCTTAAACATCTGTTCGGACTCTGCACCCTGGTGATATTTTTTTTCACAAACCACCCGGCTAATTCCACAATTTATAATCAACATAGCGCAAGTCCTGCAAGGCGTCATTTTACAGTACACAGTAGCTTCATCAAGGGGTACGCCAAGTTTTGCCGCCTGACAAATGGCATTTTGTTCTGCATGAACTGTTCTCATACAATGTTGGGAAATCGAATCATCATCATGTATTACTTTCTTCATTAGATGACCAACCTCATCACAATGAGGAAGCCCGATCGGGGAACCCACATATCCGGTGACAAGTAATTGTTTGTCTCGAGCAATTACACATCCACTTCTGCCCCTGTCGCAGGTGGCTCTTTTTGCAATAGTTCTTGCCACTTCCATAAAGTATTCATCCCAGGAGGGCCTTATGTATTTATCTTTAGATTCTGCCATGATGATTAATTAAGTATATCCAATATATTTTGAAGCTGACTAAGTAATTCATTCACGGTGCCGTTATTTATCAGAGTGAAATCAGCCATTGCGATTGGGCCACCCTTGTCCAGGTTTTCAATTTCAGAGAAATCCCGACTCTTAGCTTGTTCCTTGGACAATTGCCTGTTCCTTGCCTCTTTATCTCCAGCCGATGTTTTTCTTTCAGAAAGTCTTTGATAACGCAATTCAGGAGGGGCGTAAACAGCTATAACCAGCATCCGCTCTTTATATTTTTCTTTCAGTATCTTATATTCTGCCCAACTGTATAATCCATCACCTACTACATTGGAGGATTTAAGGAAATTATCAATTTTTGGTAAATTCATAATTGCATAAGCACCCATCCCGTGCTCTTTCCTCAAACCTTCACGAATTGCTCGTTCATTTTTTTCATTTACTTCCTGTCCTTTTTCCCGAATAATATCCAGTGTGATCTGGCCAAACCTGAAAAATTGATATCCCTGCTCTACCAATTCGTCGGCTACGACTGATTTTCCAGATCCGCACATCCCAACCAGTGCAATAAATTTATTCATATTAATATGTATTTGATTAAGAACAATAAAAACTACATTATATAAAATTCCTATCCGTAAATATCATTTAATACCTTGGCAAGTCGTATACCAGCTTGCACCAACCGATGATTGACAAGACCTATATTGTTGTAATTATATTCATAATTGATCTTATGGTTCTCTGGAAGATTATAGACCTGATCTCTGAATGACATGGATTCATAAGCCCAGATCAATATTCCGTCCGATTGCCATTTGCTTATGTCAGGTTCAGTAGCATGGTTAATCCAGGACGTATACTCTGTATAACTTAAATTCTGACCATCAATTATGCCCGTATCCCAGACTCTGTGTAAATTTGAACTTCTCCAGAAATAGTCAACCCTGAAATCATTTCCTCCTCTATCGGTTCCATTTCCAACATGAAGAGGTTGGTGAATATCAGCGACCAGGTGTATCAAACATTTTAAGGCAAAGGCTTCATCCTCAGACGAAAATGTTTTTGATTTTAATTCATCAATAAATAAATAGATTGCATAAATAATATCACCTTCATCTGGAGTTCCGGCCTCTTCATAGGTTTTACCATCAGGAATAGTAGCATAATGCCATGGTTTATAATGATCATAGGTTGAATCAGATTTTATTTCATCCATGTAATTACCTGCTATTGCTATGCTTTGATTACCCAGAATTTTTTTAAGGTTTTTTCGCGCTTTTTTGGTTAAATGAAATTCAGCAATAGAGCCAACCACCCGGTGACCGGTTTGCCCCCAACCATAAGAATAAGTAGTTATTAAAAGAGATAAAACAATTGATGAAATTATTCTCATTATATTTATGGATTTCTCGTAAAAATAAGCAATCAGATTTTAAATTTGTCTTATAATACTATAAAGAATTTCATGTTGATTAAGAATAGGTTGGGCTATATATTATCAACAATTGTGCTATATGTTTGCTGCCTGAACATAACAGCATTTTGCCAGCCAGATTATGATAGCCTCCCATCACCTGTTTATATAGGGGCTAAGGTTCATTATGGATTTATTATTCCACACCATCAGGATTTGAAAGCAATTTCTGAAGCAAATATATGGGGTATACAATTGGAAATGAGCAAATTGAAAATTCGTCCCCGATCCTGGGACAACTGTAATTGTTATTACCGATTGGGATTATCTTTTAATTATTATGATTATAGCAATCCTGATGTTTTGGGTCATTCGTATAACCTGATTTTATTTTTTGAACCTTACCTCAACTTCAGAGGAGCCTCCCGATTATCTTTCCGGGCCGGATTGGGCTTGACATATCTTGATCAGGTTTATGATGCATCATTCAATCCTGACAATCTTTTCTATAGTTCAGAAATTAGTGGGACCCTGATAGCCAGCATTACCTATAATTATGTAATTAATGAAGGTTATCAAGTCAATTTGTCAGCTAATTATAACCATATATCAAATGCAGGAGTAAAAATGCCCAATAAAGGAATGAATTTCCCGACTCTTTCTATTGGAATGGATTATATATTCAGACCAGTGCCACTGGAGCCCCAGATGAAAAGTACGGGATTGAGAGCCAAGAAAATGCTCTATTATTTAAATTCATTCTGGGCCATCCGCACCGTCAATTCAGATAGTTTATACCCTGAGCAGAAAAAGATTTTGGCTGGAATTTCAGGCGGTTTGATTCGGGGATTGTCAAATATAAATGGATTATTACTCGGAGCTGAAATTTCTTATGATGCGTCCTATGAGGAGTTATCCAGAAGGTGGGAAACAGGATTCTCACCCTGGGTAATTTCACTTCATCTTGGAAATGCTTTTGTAATTGGACGTGTTACTTTTACCCAGGAATTAGCCTATTACCTTTTAAAACCTATCGAGGTTGTGGATAAATCAGTTTTTCAGAGATATGGATTGTATTATAGGCTTGGAAAAAATTTGAATGCTGGATTTTCTATGAAAGCATATGGTCATGTGGCTGAACATATGGATGTGAGAGTTGGAATTATGTTTTAGCTGGTTTTATATATATGAACTGACTCAGCTATGCTGATAATTTGCATTGAACATCAAATATTGGTTATTTTATTATATGGTTAAAAACCTGAATTTATTCTTATTATGTAATAGGATTATCTTAATGATATTCAATTTGAATTGTTCGGGCCAAGTTAAGCATAATTACCAGTTGGGACCTCATGCAACTACGTGTGATAGTTTAAACATATCTGGAATGAATCTGCAGGAATCCATCCTGGAGATTGAAAACACTACTTTTCGATTTAAACAGCAATTTAAGATAAGCAGGGTAGAAGGTATCCGGTCGGCTCGCTTTTTTTCATGTGATGGAATTATTGGATATCTTATATTGATTGTAAGTAATAAGGAATTTGTTTATCGGGAAGTTCCTAAAACCAAATGGGATGATTTGATTTCATCATCAGATATTAATCAGTATTTTATCAAGGATATAAAAGATTCATATCCCTTTATTTCTGATGAATAAATGTTATCACAAAATGCAATGAAATTATGATAGGCTATCTTTGGAGAGTTAAGCCTTTATCAATTTCTTTCCGGAGCTTACGGGCAGCCTTTTTTTCTCGTTTTATAATTTCTTTCTCCAGTTTTTTTGCTTCACGTTCCTCGTCTCTACTAATTTTTTCAGGTTTGGTTAGATTAGCGCAGATATAGTAATAGGCAATACTTTCTGCATTTTCTAAACTATTCAAGTTGTTTTCCGGAATAACGAATGAATTACCAGTTTTTTTCTGAACTGTTATATCAGTTACCTGGTCTTCATTTTGATCTTTATTATCGTTATTATCCTTGGCATTTTTATTTTTATCATTGTCTTCCGAATGTGCATCAGGGTTCACACAGAGAAATAGTGCAAATACAAAAAAACCGAATAAAAATCCCTTCATAAAACGAGAAAATTTACTTCCAAGTATTCCGATATTGTCAATAAAACCAACAATAACTGGTATTTTATTGCTGAATAGTTACGAAATATAGCTAAATAATTTTAATATGAAAATTTTTTAATGAAACTATTTATAATATTTCATTATCTGTATTTAATATCACTGAACGATTAAATGTAACCATATCACAAATAGACAATAGCATATAATCTTTGTCTTAATATGATAAAATGGGATGTGTAAATCTTTGATAATTGAATTCTCTTTCTATAAGGTATATGGTTTTTTCTATTTGGTAAATTTCAAAGTATATTGCATACATGATTTTTCAACAAATTCACTTCTATAATATGAACATTTCCAGATCAAACACAAAAATATTATTCAGTTATGGCAGCTTGATACTTGGGCTTTTTTTGTTTTCAACATTTGCCTTAGGACAACAGTACTTTCCTCCAAATGATGGTGAGTGGCAGAAAAAATCACCTGAATCAGTCGAGATTGATAATATCAAATTCTCAGAAGCAGTTTCATTTGCTCAGGAAAATGAATATTCAGGATCGAGGGATTTGGGAATAGCCATTTTAAAAGGTTTTGAACACGAACCGTATCATAAGATTCTTGGACCTACGAAGCCGCGTCGAGGACCTGCGGGAATAATTGTAAAGGATGGATACATCATTGCTGAATGGGGGGATGTCTCAAGAGTGGACATGACTTTTAGTGTTACCAAAAGTTATCTTTCAACAATAGCAGGTCTGGCTCTTGATACAAAAATAATAGAAAGCATTACGGATCCTGTCAACAAATATACATGGGATGGTACTTTTGAGGGAGCGCATAATTCAAAAATAACCTGGGAACATTTATTGAATCAATCGTCTGATTGGTCCGGGGCTTTATTTGGATTATATGATTGGGCGGATCGTCCTCCAACAGAGGGAGGTATAGATGATTGGAAAAATAGAAAATTGAATGAACCCGGTACGTATTTTAAATATAATGATGTTCGGGTAAATGTTTTGTCGTATTCATTATTGCAGGTATGGAGGAGACCTTTGCCTCAGATTTTGAAAGAAAAAATCA
>PVMS01010103.1_pt1 | contig 10081 bp, 10 predicted proteins | sample 1853461 | NCBI WGS metagenome assembly PVMS01 (sample SAMN08582032, study PRJNA380276) | Marine sediment metagenome, whole genome shotgun sequencing project. | isolation source: ocean sediment barecode stripped | collected 2017
CCAGATGTCCGCAGAGCTCTTCCGATCTCTGCGGACATCTGGTAGCATGCGCCGCGCGCTCCAAACAGCGGTAGAATATCCTCGTGATACCCGATAAAGCGGTGCAGGCTCGCCATGGCTCTCGCGACATCCCGTCTGCGCGCCCGGTCACCCGTGGACAAGAGCTTTATCAGGTATAAAAAAACCCGCTGAGTGCTCTCAGCGGGTTTTTGACTTCAGCAAACGGTGCTATTTCTTCTTGGCTTTAGCCGACTTTTTAGCTTTTGGCTTGGCCTTGGCTTTAGCCTTTGGCTTGGTTGCAACCTTGGCTTTACGCTTGGCCGCAGGCTTTTTCCCCAATACTTTTTTGGCGCGGGCTTTCAGCTTTTTTACCGCGGCGCGGGCCTTCGCTTCGGCCCTTTTTTCAATTGCTTTGGCTTTAGCCACTGTCTTGCGTTCAGCGGCATGCAGTTGCCTGGCGAGTTTTTTCTCCAGTGCGAGCAGTTTCTTTTTATCCGCCGCGGCACGGGCCTTCACCCACTCCTGCGCATGTTTGGCCATCACTCTGGCCTTATCCACTTCCGCTTTAGCAGACAATTCAGCCCTCTTTGCGGTCAAATTGTCTTTGGCCGCGAGTTTGTTCGCCTTAACTTTAGCACTCTGAGCCAATTCGTTTGCGCGGTCGCGAGCTGTAGACACTCTCGCACGCAATGCTTTTACTTTGGCGGCGGACTTCGCAGAGGCTGCTGATGCCGCCTTGGCTGCCCGCTTGTTGGCAGCAGTGGCGCTCTTGGACACCTGTTTACGGGCCGCCTCTACTTTTTTGCGCGCAGCGTCCAGTGCCTTCTTTTCGGAGTCCACCGCGCTTCTGAATTTAGCCAGCGCTTCATGAGCTTTGGCTACCGCAGGTGAAAGCGCTGCTTTGGGGGCCGCGGGCTTCCTGGCTGCTGCTTTGCGCGGCGCTTTTTTAGCGGTCGGCTTACGTTTCGCAGGAGCATTTTTTCCTGTAGCGGCAGTTCGTTTTGTAGCTACTTTTTTCTTAGCGGTTGCCATTGGCACATCTCCACGGTGATTTTGGGGTAACGCGACTAAGAAAATAGCAACAAAATCATGGAGATACAATAGTATTTGACATATAAAATTTGCCAAATATTCAACGTTCCGCTCGACCTGTCACACATAAAAAAGCCGCCTGCACTGTGCCGGCGCCATACGCAAACAAGAAATACGCTTTAAATAAAGGGGATTAAACGCATTAGCAGCTAAACAAAAATAGCGGTCAGTGCGAATATGTTTTTCTTCCTGACCTTTTCGCAGGAAATTATTTTTTTAATTTTTTTGTAAAAAAAGAGTCAGACTCGTACTTAAGCGATGTCAGGCATATAGAATGAGCCCTGATGCATGGGGCCTGAGAACATAGTTTGCGAACGTATCCTCCCGGCCGGTTCATTCGCAGTGAATTTGTTTTCGAAATTATTGTGCGTAAAAAGACCAACGGTTTCAATTAGTGTTTTTCGTCATCCTTCCAAAGAAGCGAATATCGCGTCTCTAATATCCTCTAAACCACCAATGCCTTCTATCCGATGGTATTGTGGGGCATCGTCACCTGACATATTTTGATAAAAATCTATCAACGGACAGGTTTGCGTGTAATAGATTTCCAATCGCCTGCGCACGGTTTCTTCCGTATCGTCATCGCGCTGCACCAGCGCCTCACCGGTCTCGTCGTCCAGTCCTGGCTGCTGTGGCGGATTGTACTTGATATGGTATACACGACCGGAGCCCGGATGCACGCGACGCCCACTCAAGCGCGCCACAATTTCCTCATCATCCACGGCGATTTCGACCACATGGTCTATCCTCACGTTGGCCTCCACCATCGCCTGCGCCTGGGGTATGGTGCGCGGAAAGCCGTCAAACAGGAAACCCCTGGCGCAATCGTCTTGCGCGATACGGTCTTTTACCAAACCGATGATGATCTCATCGGAAACCAGTCCACCCGCATCCATCACTTCCTTGGCCTGCAAGCCCAACTCGCTCTGCGCTTTTACCGCCGCTCGCAACATGTCGCCGGTAGATATCTGGGGAATACCGTATTTCTCGGTAATGAACTGGGCTTGTGTACCTTTGCCAGCGCCCGGGGCACCCAATAGTATCAATCGCATTCAGAAAATTCCTCATTAGTGTTGTCGCCAGCGAAATGTGTACCGCCTCAATGTGCGTTCGAGATCATCGAAGGGCAGTAACGATACACAGCACCCGGGGAGGTTACAACCCCTACCTTAGGCCTCTGTCCAAAGGCGTACCACCCCGTTTCGCCTGCTCCCATAAGTCATCCAGTTGCGCCTCATCCAGGCCGACCAGCGGCGTATCGTCAGCAGCCGCGATCGCCTCCATGTCCGTGAACCGCTGTTCGAACTTGGTGGTGGCGCTTCTCAGACTCGCCTCCGCATCCATACCGAGATGCCTGGCCAGGTTAACGCAGGTAAATAGCACATCACCCATTTCTTCGGATATTTCACTGTCGTTTTGTGCCGCCATCGCCTGGCGTAATTCGGCGATTTCTTCCTGTAGTTTATCCAGTACGGCCCCTGTATCGGGCCAATCGAAGTTAACCAGCGCCGCACGCTTTTGCAGTTTCTGCGCTCTTGGCAGGGCGGGCAAAGCCACCGGCACATCCGCCAGAATGCCCGGTTGGTCCTTCCCGTTTCGCTCCAACTGCTTGATCGCTTCCCAGCTTCGCGTGACGTCATCGACTGAGGCGCGCAGGGGAACCACTCCCTCTATAGCCCCGTCTGCGAACACATGGGGATGGCGCCGAACCAGCTTTTCCACCAGTGTCGTCACAATGGAATTAAACGAAAACAGGCTCCGCTCGCTACCCAGTTGCGCATAAAAAACAACCTGGAACAAAACATCACCCAGTTCTTCGGCCACATGTGGGTAATCTTCATGCTCGATAGCCTGGGCCAACTCATAGCATTCCTCCAGGGTGGACGACACTATACTTTTGAAATCCTGCCGTATGTCCCAGGGGCAACCTGTCTGCGGGTCGCGTAATCGCTGCATCACGCGCAATAAGTCGGCCACTGTATATTGCGCTTGCTCCATGTGCCCTCCCTATCCTGAAATACGCACCGCCGACACCACATTGTTCAAACGATTGATGCGCTCCAGAAGCTTGGACAATGACCCAAGATTCGGAATCTCCACTCGTAAACGCATGGTAGCCGTATGGCGTTTCTTGTTAGTCTGGGTATTGATGGCCAGCACATTGAGCCTGGCGTTGGCGAACAGCCCGGTTATATCGCGCAGCAGGCCCTGGCGATCATAGGCCTCTATCGCCACATCAACTTCATAATTGTCCTTGGGGGCAGTCCCCCACTCCACCTCGATAATGCGCTCGGCAGCGGACTCCTGCAAATTGACCAGCCTGGCGCAATCCGCCCGATGAATACTCACCCCCCGACCCTGCGTAATAAAGCCGCTTATCGCGTCACCAGGCAGTGGTTTACAGCAACCCGCCATATGCGATAACAGGTTACCCACACCCTGCACCCGCACCTGATCCCGGTAACTGCCGGCGCCGGCTCTGGACAGGCGCAGCTGAGGTGCCGGGCGGCTCTCCACCAGGCCCTGAGCCGCATTCAACACCTGGGCCGAGGGCAGGTCTCCCGCCCCCACCGCGGCGTACATGTCCTCTACCGTATTGAACTGCACTTTTTTGGCGGTGCGCTGGTAGTCGATACTGGTCAGCGCCAGCCGCTTGAACTCCCTCTCCAGCAGGCGCCTGCCGGCATCCACATTGTCCTCTCGCGCCTGGCTTTTGAACCAGTGCTGGACCTTGGCACGGGCACGAGAAGTCCTCAGGTAGCCCAGGCCCGATTGTAGCCAATCGCGCCTGGGCAGGCATTCCTTGCTGGTCAGCACCTCTACACGCTCCCCGGTTTTCAGCGCATAGGTGAGAGGGACTATAGATCCATTAACCTTGGCGCCGCGGCAGCGATGTCCGACTTCCGTGTGCACATGATAGGCGAAATCAAGCGGCGTAGCGCCATGCGCCAGATTCACCACATCCCCCTTGGGGGTAAAAACATAGACCCGGTCCTGCGCCACATCAAAACTGAACTGCTCCGCCACACTGCGGGCGTCACCGGTTTCCTCATGCCAGTCCAGCACCTGGCGCAACCAGGCGATTTTTTCCTCGTAGGTACTGGCCAACCCCTTAGCGGAGTCCGCTCCCTTGTAGCGCCAGTGGGCGCAAACACCCAGTTCCGCTTCATCGTGCATCTGGCGCGTGCGGATTTGTATCTCGAGTACCTTACCCTCCGGGCCAATGACCGCGGTATGCAATGAGCGATAGCCATTTTCCTTGGGGTTGGCGATATAATCATCGAACTCGTTGGGAATGTTACGCCACAGGCCATGTATCAGCCCCAGGGTCGCATAGCAATCCTTGATCCTGGGTAGCAGAATACGCACCGCCCGAATATCGTACACCTGCGAGAAGCCCACACCTTTACGCTGCATTTTGCTCCAGATGCTATATATGTGCTTGGAGCGACCGGTAATCTCGAATTGCAGCCCGGCATTGCGCAGCACCTGGCTCGACGCGTCCTCTACGCGAGAGATGAAATGATCCCGTTCCAGGCGTTTACCATCCAGCAGACGGGCAATCTTGCGGTAGGCATCGGCGTAGATATAGCGAAAAGATAAATCCTCCAACTCCCACTTCAAGTGACCGATGCCCAGCCTATGGGCCAGGGGGGCGTAGATATCGAAAACTTCCTGGCCGATCTCATGGCGGCGCTGCTCGTCATTTTTAACCGCCCGGATGGCACAGGTACGCTCCGCCAATTTGATCAACGCGACACGTACATCGTCCACCAGCGCGATCAACATCTTGCGGATGTTGTCCTTCTGACCGTGAGCTTGCCCCAGCACCGGGTTATCGGTCTGCGTTTTGAGATCGCCAATGGAGGCCATGCGCAGCACCCCATCAATCAGGTCGGCGACCTCTCCCCCGAACTGCGCCGCTACCTCATCGATCTGCAGCCTTTGCTCGCGCACGGCGCGGTATAAGATTCCGGCCACCAGGCAATCCGGGCCGACGTGCAGCTCGGCCAGAATCAGCGCAATATCGAGACCGGCGACAAAACAATTTGTCTGGCGGGCCCAGTCTCCAGCATCCTGCCCGGATACATGCAGCGCCTCCTGCGCCAACTCGCACGCGGCTAACAGGCAAGCTGCATCGTCGACTTGCAACTCCAGCGGCAACTGCTGCAGCCAACGCTCGATGTTGATATCGCCAGCGGCGTCAACGTGGGACTGTGCGCGAACCTGAACCATTAGCGACTGTTAAATACGCCGGTAGACAAGTAGCGGTCTCCGCGGTCGCTGATAATGGTGACAATGACGGCGTTTTCAAGCTCACGAGACAGGCGTAACGCCCCGGCAATGGCGCCACCGGAGGACACACCGCAAAAAATGCCCTCTTCCCGCGCCAGGCGGCGCATGGTGACCTCCGATTCCTGCTGTGAAATATCCAGTACCCGGTCGACCCGCGGCGCCTCATATATTTTGGGTAAGTAAGCCTCGGACCAGCGCCGTATACCGGGAATACTGGAGCCCTCCAGTGGTTGCAGCCCTACAATCTGAATAGCCGGATTCTTCTGCTTGAGGTAGCTGGAGCACCCCATAATGGTCCCGGTAGTTCCCATGGAGCTGACAAAGTGGGTTATCGTGCCATCCGTCTGGCGCCAGATTTCCGGCCCCGTTCCCACCATATGCGCCCGGGGGTTGTCCGGGTTGGCAAACTGATCGAGTACCCGACCCTTTCCCTGTGCCTGCATTTCTAGCGCCAGATCCCGGGCCGCTTCCATGCCCTGCTCACGGGAGACCTCCAGCAACTGCGCGCCATAGGCCGACATGGCCTGCTTGCGCTCATCACTCATATGGGAGGGCATAATCAGTATCAACCGGTAACCGCGGATGGCCGCGGCCATCGCCAGGGCGATGCCGGTGTTGCCGCTGGTCGCTTCTATCAGCGTATCACCAGGTTTGATATCGCCCCTCTTTTCCGCCTCGGCTATCATGCTCAATGCTGGCCGGTCTTTAACCGACCCGGCGGGGTTATTGCCTTCCAGTTTCGCGAGAATAATGTTGCTGGTAATACCCGGTAGACGCTGCAGCCGCACCAGCGGCGTATTGCCGATACAAGCTTCGATTGTCGGATAGTCTGGCATAGATGGATTACCGCAAACGGGAGGTCAGAGTATATAGAATTTCTGGCGCGCCAGAGCAATCATTTGGCCAATACAGCGAATGCGACCACGTAATCCACCTCATCCGCCAGGCTCAGCTCAACCCGCGCACCCCCGCGCCGCGCCGCCACCTCACTGGCACCGCCGCGCAGTCGCACCAATGGCGCGCCGTTGCTATCGTGTTCGATCTGTATATCCTGCCAACTGACGCCCCTGCCAATGCCGGTTCCAAGCGCCTTGGCAACAGCTTCCTTGGCGGCAAAGCGTTTGGCCAGCAGTCGGTTGGATTGTTTACTGGCCCGGTACTCGGCCTGCTCCGACTCGGTAAGAATGCGCCGCACAAACTTGTCGCCCAGGCGATCCACCACCTGTTCAATACGTTCCACTTTCAGGATGTCGGTTCCTACCGCGATCACAGCTTGTCTCCTGCCACTGAATCCACCTGGCCCTTACCTGGCGAGGAAGCGGCATTTTCTGGGCGAAAGAGATCCCGACTGCGCACCGGGGTGCTTCCGAGATGAGTGGCCAGCGCCTGGCGCAGCAAACGCTTGGCGGCGAGCCGCACCGGGCCACCAAACTCACCGCCGGCCATGATCAGCAAATCAGAGCCCGCAAAAGCCGTACGGGCTTGATCGAGGGTATCGCCCCTGGCCACCATGCCGAAATCGGGATGGTAGTGATACCACAGATCTTCTCGCACCGCCGCCCCACTGGATCCGTCCACAGCGAGGTCAAAACTGTAACCCAGCTCATGCAGCAGGGTGAATTCAAAATGCCTAAGCACCGTGTCCACCACCTCGTTTCCCGCCAACGCCTGCAAGGTCGCGGCGTAAGCGGCGAATAGCTGCGGGTGGGCATCGTGCTGGTGCAACAGGCGCACCAGCAATTCATTGACGTACAGACCACTGAACATGCGCTCGCCACGCAGGGTGAGCGCGCTGCCCACCGCTTCCGTGGCGGTCACGGTTTTCAGCTCCGCGCGACCAGAGAAAGACAGTAAAAGGGGGGTAAAGGGCTGTAGCAGCGCACTACTGCTGCCACCCCGGGAACGGCGTCTGGCGCCGCGGGCCACCAGGCTGATGCGCCCATATTCCGCGGTCAACACTTCCAGCAGGGCGCTGCTGTCTCGGTAGGGACGACTGTGTAGAATATAAGAAGGCTGTAAACTAACGCGCATGACATGCCAGGGTGTCGAGATACAACACAACGCAACTAACGGTCATCGTAACCCAGGCTGCGCAGCGCCCGCTCGTCATCAGACCAGCCGGACTTGACCTTGACCCACAAGCGCAACATGACTTTACTGTCGAACAAGAGTTCCATATCCCGGCGGGCATCGGTGCCTATAGAACGCAGACGGGAACCCTTCTCGCCAATAAGAATTTTTTTCTGCCCCTTGCGCTCTACAAAAATGACCGCGGAGATATGCAGTACCGCGCCCTCCTGGGCGAACTCCTCTATCTCGACGGTGATGGCGTAGGGCAATTCATCACCCAGCTGCCGCATGATTTTCTCCCGCACGATTTCCGCCGCCAGAAAGCGCTGGCTGCGATCGGTGATCTGGTCCTCAGGAAAAAAGTGCCGCGACTCGGGCAGGAGCTTCAGTATTTCGGCCTCCAACTCAGCCACGTTGTGTTTGTGCAGGGCAGACAGGGGTAAGATGGCGGCGAAGTCACCCTTTTGCGCCAGCACCTGCAAGTGGGGCAGTAATTCGGCCTTGTCCGCCAGCAGGTCCACCTTGTTGACTACCAGCATGGTGGGCAAGCCCGCGCGCTGGATCTGCGCCAGCACCATGTCATCCTCTTCTGTCCACGCGGTACGGTCCACCACGAATACCACCAGGTCCACATCCCTGATAGCCGAACTCGCCGCGCGGTTCATATAGCGATTGATCGCCTTTTCCGCATCCTTGTGCAGGCCGGGCGTGTCTACAAAAATGACCTGGTTCTGATCCTGGGTTTTGATACCCAGCACCTGGTGGCGTGTGGTCTGGGGCTTGCGCGAAGTGATGCTGATCTTCTGGCCCAGGATATGATTGAGCAGGGTCGATTTCCCCACATTGGGACGCCCGACAATCGCGACATAACCGCAGCGTTTGGTCTCAGCCGGCATGATGGGTCAACCTCTGCAGCGCGCAGCGGGCCGCGGCCTGCTCCGCTTTGCGGCGACTGCTGCCGGCACCCTCTACGGTCAGAGTCGGTTGCCGCAGGCGGCAGGCGACACGAAACTGCTGTTGATGGTCTTCACCCTGAACGCCGAGCAACTCATACTCCGGCAATGGATTGCGGCGCCCTTGCAGGTATTCCTGCAACTGCGTCTTGGCGTCCTTATCAGCGGCCCCATGCTTGAGCTGTTCCAGTCTAACGGCAAACCAGCCCAAAACGTGGGCCCTGCACTGCTCCACCGTACCGTCCAACAGGATCGCTCCGACCACGGACTCAAAGACATCCGCCAAAATAGAACTGCGCCGGTGCCCACCACTCTTGCGCTCACCGGGCCCCAGTATCAGGTAATCACCTAATTGTAGCTCCCTGGCCACCTCCGCCAGAGTATCTCCCTTGACCAGTGAGGCCCGCATACGGCTCATCTCGCCTTCCCTGGCATGGGGAAACTGCTGGTACAAGGCCTCGGCGATAATATGGTTGACGATAGAGTCCCCAAGAAATTCGAGGCGCTCGTTGTTGTGGCTGCCGGCGCTGCGGTGAGTCAGCGCCAGGGTGAGTAATTGTGGATCAGCGAACGTGTAACCCAGTGTCCGCTGCAGGTGTGCGATATCGGCCATGCGTTATTTTTTGGTAGGGATGGCGTCCCCCTCAAGAGGCTCAGGGTTACCTATCTGGAATATAAGGTCGTCGAAAGACATGATTGCATCGATACGCCCCATGATAGGGACTCTGACTTCGTAATTGGCATCGATATAGGTCTTCCCATTTTTTCGAAAAACCTCTACGTCCTTGTAATCGAGTTCATAAATCTGGTTGGTATTAAATATATCGCCAATTTTGCGTCGAATCTGCCTTATACTTTTCTTATCCGCATCATGCCCGGCGGAAATATCGGAAATAATTTTCTTCACACTCAGGTATTCAAAGTAGGGCGCCGACATCCGCAGGCCGCACATCGCAAAGAAACCCACCATGATCATAATCACGAGTATGCCAGGTATGGACATACCGAACTGGCGTTGACGTGTATTCATATTTTTATCCCCCGGTTATCTTTTTATAGTCATTCTATCAGGCCAACACGGCTGAAGCTCGGGATACTCAACAGGGAGTCCCAGTGCATCCAGACGGCGAAGGCCTTGCCTACTATATCCTTTTCTGGCACCTGACCCCAAACCCGGCTATCGCTGCTGTTATCCCGGTTGTCACCCATCATGAAATAGTGTCCCGGTTTGACCACTACCGAAAAATCGCGAGCCGGGCGCATATCATTCACTTGCACCAGATGATTGGCCTCCCCCAGTTGCTCCAGTCCCACGCTGTAAGTGGATCTCCCATCCGGGATTTGGGCCAGCGTATCACGCTCCACCCGCTCGCCATTCACAAACAACTGCTTGTTGCGGTAGGCCACAGTATCCCCGGGCAGGCCAACCACCCGCTTGATAAAATAGGTGTCGTTCATGTGGGGCGGGAAAAACACCATGACATCACCTCGCTGTGGCTCATTCAGCGCCAGCACGCGGGTGCGCAGCACTGGCAGGCGAATGCCATAGGTGTACTTATTTACCAGAATATAATCACCCACCTGCAGGGTCGGCACCATTGAAGAGGATGGTATCTGGAATGGCTCCACCAGAAAGGAGCGCAGCACGAAGACCACAAATAACACGGGAA
>PVMS01161054.1_pt1 | contig 10081 bp, 9 predicted proteins | sample 1853461 | NCBI WGS metagenome assembly PVMS01 (sample SAMN08582032, study PRJNA380276) | Marine sediment metagenome, whole genome shotgun sequencing project. | isolation source: ocean sediment barecode stripped | collected 2017
ATCACGCGTCGCTCTGCTACATGCTTATCCGTCAGATCCTGAAGTTGATCCTGACCGCGGCTGAGATCGTCCTCAGAGATGATACCCTCGCTCTTGTACTCACGCAGGTCCGCCAGTGCATCTCGGCGGACGTTCCGCAGAGCGACGCGTGATTCCTCAGCCCGCCGACTGACTTGCTTGACCATCTCCCGGCGGCGTCCTCGGTCAGCCGGGGGACAGGGATGCGGATGATTCGGCCGTCGTTGCTTGGGTTGAAACCAAGATCAGCCTGTAAGATGGCCTTCTCGATCGCACCAAGTGACGATGGGTCGTAAGGACGAACCACCAGCAGATTGGGCTCTGGAGCGGAGATCACAGATAGCTGGTTCAGCGGCGTGGGGGTGCCATAGTAGTCCACCATTACCCGCACCACCAATGCAGGCGACGCACGACCGGTGCGGACGCTTCGTAGATCCAGCTCGAACGCGTGCACAGTCTTGGCCATACGGCCTTGGGTTTCCGAAAGAAGTTCTTTGATCATCTCAGCCTCCTAGAGCAAGGTCAGCTTGTCACTATCGTCTCGGTGCCCAGGCGTTGTCAGCCGCCGATCAATGTACCAACCGACTCACCACGTACAACACGTTCCAGACTGTCCGGGTCCCACAAGTTCAACACCACGATCGGGACTCCATTGTCCATGCACAACGTGATCGCCGTGGAATCCATCACCCCGAGTTGTAGGTTGAGCGCTTCCAGATAGGTGAGATGATCAAACCGCTTCGCACTCGCGTCTTTGTGAGGATCCTTGTCATAGACGCCATCCACTTTCGTGGCTTTGATCAGAAGATCGGCGCCGATCTCTGCTGCACGAAGCGCAGCAGCAGTGTCCGTGGTGAAGTACGGATGCCCGGTGCCCGCGCCAAAGACGACAACACGTCCCTTTTCCAGATGCCGCATCGCGCGCAGCCGGATATAGGGTTCGGCAATGGCTCGCATCTCAATGGCCGTCTGCACCCGGGTAACCACACCCTCACGTTCCAGAGCATCAGCAAGGGCCAGGGCATTCATCACCGTCGCCAGCATGCCGATCTGGTCTGCACGCGCACGATCCATACCGTGTGAGATACCGTCCAGGCCCCGCCACAGATTGCCTGCCCCAATCACGACACCTACTTCGATCTCCTGCGAGTGAATCGCAGCAATCCGCGCCGCCACTTCTTCGGCGCGTGCCGGATTGATACCATGTCCACCGGGGTTCGAGAGAGATTCCCCGCCAATCTTGATGATCACGCGTCTATAGAGCGACTGAGTCACGATCTTCCCTCACCTTGAAAAAAGCCTGGGGGATTACCCCCCCAGGCTCTCACCTAACTCGAAACGAGAGAATCGTCGGATGACGATGTTCTCGCCGATCTTCGTGATCTGTATCTTCAGAAGTTCCTCGATCGTGAAGTCCTCATCGCGAATGAAGTCCTGCTCAAGCAGACAAACCTGCTGGTAGAATTTTCTCATCCGTCCTTCGATGATGCGCTCGACGATCTTCTCGGGCTTGCCCTCTTCCAGAGCCTGGGCACGATAAACGCTCCGCTCGTGCTCCAGCACGCTCTCAGGAACATCGTCACGGCTGACGTATTCAGCTGACATCGCGGCGATCTGCATCGCAACATCTCCCACAAAGCCCTGGAATTCATCCGTCCGCGCCACAAAATCCGTCTCGCAGTTGACCTCGACCAGCACACCGATGCGCCCACCACTATGAATGTAGGCGTGAACTAGACCTTCGTTGGCAGCGCGGTCCATGCGCTTGGCGGCCTTCGCTATGCCCTTCTCGCGCAGATAATCGACGGCTTTGTCAAAATCCCCATCACTTTCCTGAAGTGCCGTGCGGCAAACCAGAATACCTGCGGCCGTCGCGTCCCGCAGTTCCTTAACCATGGCGGCAGTTACTGTCATGCCTCCTTCTCCGTTTCGTCTTCGTCACTGTCACTGTCACTGTAATCGTGGTCCTCGCCATCATCTACCGCGACATTGGCGGTGTCATCATCGGCCACGACATCGGCGGTGTCTTTGCCCTTGTCCGCGTCATCATCCTCGAACTGGATGCGGCGCAGGCGAGCCAGCGTCTCAGCACTCAGATACTTCTCGTCCTCAGCAAAGATCTCTTCCTCTTCCGGAGCCACTTCCTTGCGTAGCGCCTGCCCCTCAAGCACAGCATCAGCCATTTTCGAGGTCATCAGACGAATGGCACGGATCGCATCATCGTTGGCCGGAATAACGTAGTCGATTCGATCAGGATCGCAGTTCGTGTCAACAACAGCAACAATGGGGATTCCCAATCGATCCGCCTCTAGAATTGCGGTCTCCTCTTTCTTCACATCAATAATGAAGATGGCTCCTGGAAGATCCTCCATATCCCTGATGCCTCCCAATCGAATGTTCAGCTTCTCGATCTCGCGATCGCGCATCAAGGACTCTTTCTTCGTAAGCAAGTCGAATTCGCCGGCCTCCCGGCGCACCTCAAGATCCTTGAGGTGATCGATCCGCTCTTTGATGGTCCGCCAGTTGGTCAGTGTGCCACCCAGCCAACGCTGGTTGACATAGGGCATTTTGCAGCGTGTAGCTTCCTGCCGGATGGTTTCCTGTGCCTGACGCTTGGTGCCCACAAACATCACCTTGTGGCCCTGCGCCACGGTATCCCGCACGAGCGCGTACGTTATCTCAAGGGCCCTTACGGTCTGCTGAAGATCGATGATGTGAACCCCGTTCCGTTCCGTGTAGATGTACCGGGCCATCTTGGGATTCCAACGTCGTGTTCGATGCCCGAGTGGACACCGGTCTCCAGCAACTGCTTCATTGATACAATCGCCATGCTACTCAACCTCCTGGATTTGTTTTGGACCTCCGCAGTGTTCTTCCTGATCGGGGACCAGCCTCTGCTGGCACACCCCGCACAGTCCCACCACGTGTGTTCTGGGCGAAATTGCCCGGCTCAACATTCTACCACAAAAGCCTTCTCCGACAAATGGACCCAAGCCCGGCAGCAAGGCCGTCGCGTCGGAAACTCACCAGCACGCTGCGTATCACGCCGAACAGGTGGTCGGGTCAGCGGCGTTGGAAGCCCGTGCCGGTGAGGGACTCTGTGAAACTCAGAAGACGCCGCGTGTGGCGGCGAGATCCTGCGAACTCTGCGAGTCCGTGCAAGCTCTGCGAGTTCGTGTTTGCGTGAAGTCTCGACGGTCTTGGGTACTCAACTCGCTGCCGATGGCACGCTGCCAGAAACCTGTCTGCGCATCTCGGGATAGGGTCCTTCGCTTCCTTGCTGAAGGATTGTGGGAACTTCCTCAAGCCGCTCAGGATTGATGACCATGCTTGCGGGTCTTTGCAGCCTGAACCGCAAGGTGGCGGTGATCGGGATGACACGCCGAGGATACTCCGAACCCTGAGGTCCGTGGGTTCGGAGTTGGTTTTCCCTCCAAATGCGATAGCCCTGAGTTTGGCAGTTCTATGGGAGTCTGGTAAGATGTTGTTCATCGTACGGTCTGCAGGTACCGGTCCTGGTCACCTTCCCGCAGAAATCGTCACGCAATCAATATGCCATTCTCAAGTCTGGAGTAGATAATGGGGCCGAACGTGCCGCTCCTCTCCGAAACTATGATGCCCTACAATTGGCTCTGGGGTTACCTCATACCCATGGGGTTCCTGATGCTCGTGTGGGGTGGCCTGGCGCCCCGCCGAGCGCGCCGGCTAACGCCGGCTGCGGCCACCGCAGTGGCCTTGGCGGTTATCGGCTACTGGGCCGTCGGTTTCGCACTGCACATGGGGGGCGCATACCCTGTTACGCGGGATGCTTCCCTGGAGGCGCTCAGAGCGATGCTCTCTCTGGTGCCCGACAACCCCGGATGGGGTGTCGTCGGACTGGCGGGCTTCTTTCTCTCGGGTGACAACATCACACCAACGGTCATTGGTCTCTTTCTGGCTTACCTTCCACTTGTCGCCACTGCCGTGGTTCTGGTCACCGTCGCCCTGGCACAGACACGCCGGTGGATTATGATTCTGACCGGCACGCTGACCGGCGCCGTGATCGTGCCGGTGGCGGCCTGCTGGATGTGGGGTAGTGGGTGGTTGTCGCGTCTTGGCGCGACCTTGGGGCTGGGCAGCGGATTCGTAGACTTTGGAGGCAGTGCGCTGGTCCTGTGGCTCCCGGGCATGATTGTGCTGCCGGTTCTGCTGCTCCAAGAACATCGCCCGGACTCAGGGGAAGATCCGGCACCGCCCTCAACCTATGGCCCGCTTATGTCCAACATCGGCGCACTGCTGATGGGCATCGGGTGGCTCGGATGGGGTCTGTCCCAACCTTTCCACGTCTCCGGCGCCGCTATCGACTGGTATCGAGCGGCTATGAATGTACTCCTGGGAATGGCCGGGGCCGTTGTGACCTCACAGCTATATGGGTGGGTAGCTACCGGCAAACCCGAGACCCTGCTTTCATCGCTGGGCCTTGGTGCCGGATGGGGGGCGCTGCTTGCGTGTGCGCCGTTTGTGCCGCCCTGGGCAGCACTGGTTATCGGGCTAACGGCCGGCCTGCTCTTCCCGTTGATCCATTACGTGGCAAACAAGAAGCTGCGCAGCCACAGCGCAGCAACTGCTGTTTCATTGGCCCTGACCAGTGGTCTTCCCGGTGTCCTGGGACTGGCCTTTCTGGCTGATGGTCGCTGGGGACAGGGATGGAACGGAATGGGACAGGGGCTGTCACCCGAAGGCGCCGTCGTCGGCCCGGGCGTTGTCGGAGTCTTTGCAGCCGGCAACGCGCAGCAGCTTTCCGCCCAATTGATCGGGCTGCTGGCCCTCGCGCTGTGGGGACTGCTCTGGGGAGGGATCATTGGCGTCATTGCCAGCCCGAAGCTGCTGAGTTCGATTTCGCACCGCGCCAAGGGAGCAGCAGGCGGCAAGCAAAGCCAAACGCCGGTCATGGGTGAGATCCAAGCAGATGCACGCCAGGAGCCAACGCTGCCGCCGGCCGAAGTCGAGGAACTCGCTATAGACAATGACACGCCAAGCGCACCCCATGCGCCGAGCGGGGCTGAGGAGACACCAGCACATGTACCAACGAATGGGGAGAACTGACAGACTATGCGCGTAATCGCTGGGACAGCCAGGGGGCGGCAACTTCGATCCGTCAAAGGCCCCGGTACCCGCCCTATGACCAACAGAGCCAAAGCAGCGCTCTTCAGTATTCTTGATGCACACGTCAAGAACTCAGTGTTTCTCGATCTCTTCGCTGGCACCGGCCAGGTCACCATCGAAGCATTGAGCCGGGGGGCTGAGCGGGCAGTCTTGGTAGAGAAGAACACAGCTGCACTGAGCACCATCCAGACCAACTTGCGCACGACCAACCTGGAGACACGCGCATCCCTGATCCGCGCGGATGTCTTCAGATACCTTGAGCGGTCACCTACACCGTTTGACTATATCTTCGTCGCGCCCCCGCAATACCGCGGATGGTGGACGCGGACGCTCTATCTCATCGATGCAAACCCCGGCTGGCTCTGCGATGACGGATGGGTGATCGTCCAGATCAATCCCCTTGAATACGAGAACGTAGAACTGGAACTCTTGACCCTCTTCGATCAGCGCACCTACGGCAGCGTGATGCTCTGCTTCTACGCACGGCAGGCAGACGAAGCATTGGAAAAGGACAGGCCGGAGGAAGAAGCGTAGGTCAAGCCGGATTCATGACCCACCGTATGCGACGGGCAGGCGAGGACACCGGCGATAGAGATGATCGGCAGCAGCTCATACAAGGTGCTGTTGGCCTGCTGAGCACGCCGCATCAACTCCGCCAAACCGACAGCATAGACCCTCGACGAATCTTTGACGACGGTGCAACCAAGGAACAGCAGATGCAGCGCCGGCTTGCCAACCACGAGGGATGACGCAATCGGCATCCCGATCAGGAAGCCGACCGCCAGGGCCCTATGGGGATCAGCACCGTGTAACCGATGCCGCCCACCTACCAGGGCAACGAGGGCCAGACGGCCGACGTTATGTAGCCAACGGTATCACCCGTAGAGATACCTCAGGGCGAGCTCTTCAGCGAATCCCTCAGCCTGCAGTTCGGCAACAGCAGCATCAGTCTGGTCGCGCAGTTCGGTGTTGCCTTCTCTAGCAGCAATCGCCATGTGCTCGCCGGAGAACGCGGGCTTCAGCCCCAACTCAAGGCCACCTGAGGTATGAACGAAGACGCGGCGTAGATGACCATGGCGACGGTGTCGACACGACCACTCTTCAGATCCATAATCGACTGCTCAGCCCGTTCGCGGCGCGAGACCTCGGCGTCAACATTCGTCAATCCATCTCTCTTGGATCGTGCCCGTTCGGACGCCAGCCCTGTACCCCGCTATGTCCTCAGTCTTGCGCATCTCAATGCCGGGCCCCTCAGCAACGATGATGGCATCGGCACGACAACCGCGACCATCAATACAGATACCAGAATCAGTGACCAGCGCTTCATGAGACGATCCTCCTCTCGAAGGAAAGTCACTCTCAGATACAAGACAGAGAGAAAGGTAAGTCGAAGTGGTTTCAAACTGGACAAAACAACAAGATACGGTATACTTCGGCTTCGATATGTGAGATCTAGCAGTCTTAGAGGAGCAAGCGTGGCGAATATTCAGTCAGCGAAGAAGCAAATACGTGTTTCGTATCGAAAGTGGTTGCGCAACCGATACACCAAGGGCAAGATGCGAGCTGCCGTGAAGACGGTCCGCGCGGCCATTGATGCCGGCGATTACGAAACCGCCAATCAGTGGATGCCTCGTGCAGCAAGCGAATTGGATAAGGCCGCCCGCAAGAACGTGATTCACGCCAATAAGGCCTCGCGGTTGAAGTCTCGCCTGATGAGCCAGATTCACGAACTGCAGCAGTAACAACGACTGCGGTGGTTGCAGAGCTGTAACAAGACGAAATAGAAGAACAGCGACTGTATGGATTTGGCGCTGTCGCAGTCCAGCTGAGATGGGCTGAGTGGCGATGTTGTTGTAGCTGTGACCGAGACGGGATAATCTGGGTGATCCAGAGTAGATGTTTCGGTTGTGCTTGGCACACAGAGAACTGGAAGCGAGGGACTTTGCGGTCTCTCGCTTCTTTTTGCTGCACCGACGTTGCGCCGGGACAAGATCAGTCGTCCCGCCCAAGATCCTGTGACCGGACCAAGGCTGCCCACACAGCTCGGGACAGGACGGTGCGGAAGCCCCCCTTTTCCAGATGATACAGAGCCTCGGCCGTGGTGCCACCGGGTGATGTCACCTGGTTCCGCAGTGCAGCCAGATGCAGATTCGACTGGCGAGCATAGTTGGCAGAGCCGATGACCGTCTGGAAGACCAATCTCTCTGCCACGTGACGGGAGAAACCCAGATGTACCCCGGCATCCACCATCGCCTCCATGAAGATATAGACATAGGCGGGACCTGTGCCGGAGAGCGCAGTTGCCATATCTAGATAGTGCTCATCAGCGACGTAGACTTCCTCTCCCATCGCCTTCAGGATCGTCGTAGCATAGCCGCGCTGGGTTTCAGTGACAGAAGGCGTCGCTGTCCACACCGTAATGCCCTGCCCAATCTGCGCCGGCGTATTGGGCATCGCCCGAATCACGCTATCCACGCCAATGCCATCGCGGATCTTCCGCACGGAGACACCCGCAGCAATCGAAAAGACCAGCACGGCATCCTTCAAAGTCCCCTTGAGCGCCTCCACAACGTGTCCCAGCACCTGAGGCTTCACGGAAAGGAGCACGATCTCGGCATTCTGGGCAGCGGCCACATTGTCGGTCACGGTCTGGATTTGGTAAGTCTCCGCGATGTACGCGCAGCGTTCCTCCCACGGATCTGCCGCAACAAGGTTCCCGTTGTCAATCAACCCATCGCGCAACAAGCCCTTGATCACAGCTTCTCCCATCGTCCCAGCACCAATGATGGCCATCCTAGGTAACATAGCGATCCTCCTCTGGCTTAGCACTCCAAGGCATACATTCTCAGGACCCAGCCTCAAACACGGACCGACGCCTTGCAGCCACCCCGCCGCAAGGCCTGGATCATTGATCCCATAGATACCTAGGGCTGCGGGCTTAGGTCAAATATCATCTCAAGGAACTTGGCGCGGTCGGCCTCGGTTGCCGGGTCCCCCACGGTCATCGGGCGCGGGCGACCGTACTCCTCCAGAATCGCGGTCTTCAGGTCAATGCCGAGCAGCCGCCCATCGTAGAACGTCAGCCGATCCACAAACGCCTGGCGCGTGCCATCGCTCCACATCTGATCGAAGAAGAAGTTACCCAGCCCGTAGTGCACAAAAGCCCCGTCGTGGAACTCCAACGTCTGGGCCTGATGCGCCTGGCTCCCCTGGACCATCACGGCACCGGCTTCGGCCAGAAAGCGGAAATCGCGAATCTGCTGCGGCGTGGGGGAATAACTGTAGTCCTCAAGGTACTGAAGCGTGACGATCGGCAGGTAACCTGCTGCACGCAACTCCCCTATAGCGTGTTCTACTGCCGGGAAGTCACAACGAGCGGCACCACCGGAATCCTCACCGGCAAAAGGGCCCACCGTGTTGCAGCCGATGAAGGCGATCCGGTTGCCATTGTGCGTCAGCGTAAGGGGCCGGCTGGCTTCCAGCTGGTTAGCACCCCCGCCGAACCACTGCCATCCGCGGTCGCGATAGAGGTCCAGGGAGTAGTCCACCCACTGCGCCCCCTTATCCTCCAGATGATTGCCGGTAAGTTCCACAATGTTGACATTGATCTCCTCCAGCAGCGCGATATAGCTATCGTGAGAGCAGAACGACATCGTCCCACTGCCTTCTGCTACACAGTCGGGCTTGAAGGAAACCTCGTTGCTGATGTGGACAAAGTCCGCGTCACTGAACCAGTGCACAATATCCTGGGCCGGGTAGGTCACCCCCTTGGCATCCATCAATCGCGCCGTGGCACGAGTCATCGCGGTGACACCGGTCATCACCACCACCGTCATCTGCGACTCGTCACGATTCGAGAGAGCACCGGCTGTTGGCATCAGAAGAGCTCCAACCTCCGGGCCGCGGCGGTTCTCGACGTAGAGGGGCAATTGTAGAGGATAGACCGATAGATCCACGCCCTTCTCCAAGACCAGGATGTCATCGAGGCGCAGAACCTTCCATTCGGGCATCAAGGCATGAAACGGCAGAATCGCCCACCCGTCCACAGCCTCAGCTTCTTGCAGAAGCCGATCCGCGGCAACCAAGCGCACACCGCTATCGGCCGGAGGCCCCCAGTGCTCGACAAGTGAGGCCACTGTTTCCGTGGTCGCCAGCAGGGGATGCAGCGTGAAGGGCCCGGAGGCACTGCCCTGCCAGGTCGAGAGCAGATCCGCTGACGTGACATCGTCATCCACGGTGAAGAACGGTGCTGCCACAGCATAGGTCCACTGACCGATCACCTTAGCCGACTCCGAGTTCCTACCGGTCAACACCACATCCGCGGGCGCATCTGCTCCCCAGATGAAGTGAGCTGGATCCGCCGCCACGACGGTTCCGAATCGCGAACAGGCATCTGCCGGCACCAGTTCCGAACAACCGACGGTGACGGGGAATGCCGGTGTGGGTGTCGGCGATGGCGTCGGAGTAAGTGTAGGCGTGGGCGTCCTCGTCGGCCGCGGCGTTCGAGTGGGAGTCGGTGTTGGTGTTGGGGAGGGCATAGCGCACCCTCCTAGGATGAGCACAGCTACCACCAAGATGGCCAACAGCAATGACAGACGAAAACGGTCCAGTTCCATTGGTGACAACCTTTCCTCATTCGGGGGGGATTGTCCGTTGTTGCGCCACTTTGTCAAGATCATGGGAGGAACTCGGGAACCTGGAACCAGGTTCCCGAGTTCCTCCTTGGCAGTTTTGGCTCAGCCGAAACTCGGTACAGTGGGTACACGAGAGCCAAAACTGCAGGTGATTGCCTGGGAGGCAAGGCGGCCCCGAGATCAGAGGATGGCATATAGCAAGAAGGCCCGGAGAGTCCCGGCCTCCTTTTGGCCAGCGGTACAAACCGCGCAACTAAGACCCCCAATATGTCACACTAATGATC
>PVMS01166127.1_pt1 | contig 10080 bp, 10 predicted proteins | sample 1853461 | NCBI WGS metagenome assembly PVMS01 (sample SAMN08582032, study PRJNA380276) | Marine sediment metagenome, whole genome shotgun sequencing project. | isolation source: ocean sediment barecode stripped | collected 2017
AGATGCTGTGAAAACAGCCGGTCATTCTTGTCCTGCAGTCTCAGGTGCGTACAGATTAACACTGATCGCATTAAAGCATCTGCATGGAGATGAAATACCAGTCAGAGGAAACATCAAGGTAACATTTAGAGGCGGTATTGGATACAAGGTTAATGGTCCAATATCTCAAGTTGTTACGCTTATAACTGGCGCTGCAGGAGAAAGTGGATTTCATGGATTAGGAGGCGGAAAATTTAACAGGCACAATCTATTGACTTTCGACGAAAACAGTGAAGCGACTGCAGGTGCAATATGTTCAGCAATCTTTGAACGAATTGACAATGGAAAGAGTGTAGAGGTATCTTATAACAACAGTATGCTTCCCGTCAATCCAAAGATGGGAGAGTTAATGCCTCTGTCAGTTAGCGGAAGTGGCACTGATGAGCAGATTAAAGAGTTTGGCAAGCTCTGGCACGATAGAATCAAAGTGGTGCTGATGGATAACATGGAAGGAATGTTTGTTATAAAAGAGTAATTCTGCACCTTGGAAAATAACACATTTCAAGATGATTTAATATATATTATAGTGTTCGATTGAAAACATCTACTGGTTGTTAATTTATTAAGCAGCCAGTAATGTTTTCTTTGCTGAGTAGACGTAAGTCATACCTGAGCCTATGGTAACGATAACCGTGATCCATATGAAGGTAGAGACCATATATTCTGCCCAACTTATATTTTCAAAGTATGCGTAGTAGAGAATCATGGCACAAATGGTCCATGATTGTATAAACATCTTGGTCTTTCCCCATATGTTACTCGCAAACTTAACACCTTTTGATTCGGAAAAGCCCCGTATACTACTAACCAGAAACTCTCTGGCCACTATGGTAATTACCATCCATGGCGCAATAATCTCTTTTGCAAGGTGCACAAATATAATAAAAGTGCCACAGATAATAACCTTGTCAACAAACGGATCAACAAGGCGCCCCAAGTCTGTAGATAACTCCCATTTTCTGGCTAAATACCCATCCAGCCAGTCTGTCACAGCTGCTACTAAAAATATAACAAACGCCACATTAAAATACCGGTATGTGAGAAAAACAAAAAATATAATAGCAAGAAAGAGCCGCGAGAGTGTTATTCTGTTTGGGATATTAAAAATAGCACTTTTTTTTAAACTAAACTCCTCATCCACTATATCAGTTTTTTTACATTTAATATCCATCATATAATTATTTAGTAAAGTAAAGGTGGCTTCGCTTAATCCACCCTGCAAAATGTCAACATTTGTTATATGCACATGACCAGCCTCTCTTTCGAGAGGCTAACGGACAAACTCGAAAGCTTATTTACTTTTTCTGTGACTCCCAATCATCAAGCGTAACAAATACTTCTCTTGCCTGACTTCCTTTATACTCGCCAACTATTCCATCTTCAGCCATCAAATCAATTAATCTGGCGGCACGAGAGTAGCCTATCTCTAATCTTCGTTGCAGTAACGATACAGAACCACGCTGTGTTTCCAAGATAATTCTTACCGCTTCTTCATAAAGTTCATCTTTTGCGTCATTGTTTTCTTTTAAAGAGCCCTGCCAAACCTTTAATTCCGGACTGAATTCCGGAAGCGACCTTTGCCTAAGGTAATCAACAACCCTGTTAATCTCATCATCACTTACATATACCCCCTGCACCCTGGACAGCTTGGATGTGCCTGGAGGCAGAAACAGCATATCTCCCTTACCTAAAAGTTTTTCTGCACCATTTTGATCTAAAATTGTACGCGAGTCAACCTTTGAAAAGACATGAAATGAAATCCTTGATGGTAAGTTAGATTTTATCAATCCGGTAATTACGTCAACAGACGGTCTTTGTGTTGCTACTACCAGGTGAATACCAACCGCTCTGGATTTTTGAGAAAGTCTGATAATTGAAGTTTCCACCTCTTTTGAAGCAACCATCATCAAGTCAGCTAATTCATCGACAACTATTACCATACAAGGCATGTTAAATGGAATATCGCCAAGACCTGTATCTCCTTCCGGATCCAGTCTCTTCTGCTTCTCAGAGTCGCTCAATCTATTATATCCGGCAAGATCTCTGACACCGGCCCTTGCCAGAAGGGCATATCGTTCGTCCATTTTAGCAACAGCCCATTCTAAAATTGCTGCAGCCTTTTTCATATCAGTTACAACTGGTGCAATCAAATGTGGAATATCCTTAAATGCTGAGAATTCCACCATCTTCGGGTCAATCAATATTAACTTCAACTCTTCAGGTCTCTGGAAAAGGAGTATACTTAATATTATGGAATTCAAGCATACGGATTTTCCTGAACCGGTTGTACCTGCAACTAATAAATGAGGCATAGCAGCAAGATCTGATATTAAAGGGTATCCGGCAATGTCTTTACCCAATAGTAAGGGTATTGTACGTTTGTGAATATCTTTACTTGCGGTTTCATACATTTCTCGCATCTGTACGGGTTTTCTATGAGTATTTGGCACTTCTATTCCAATAGTAGATTTTCCCGGAATAGGCGCAACAACTCGTATACTTGGTGCCTTCAGTGCAATTGCAATGTCATCAGAAAGATTTGATATTTTCCCCACCTTTGTACCGGGTGCCAAATCCAGTTCATACATGGTAACAGAAGGGCCTTTTTCCAAACCTACAACCTCAACAATAATTTTAAACTGTTCCAGTGCTTCCTTTAATATAGTCGCTTTCTCCATGACATGTTCATCACTGTCGTGCCTATGTCTTTTAAGTTGATCCAGGAGTAGCATCGGAGGAAGGACATAATTTTTGTCTTTGAACTGGCTATGCTTGTCTTTTGGCACATTATGTTCTTTCTCTCTTAACAAAGAAGTTTTCGTTCTTGGCTTTACTTCCACTGGAGACGGTGGAACTACAACACGGTCAAGATCATCCCCTTCCTCAGTAACATCTCTTTCAGTTCCAAATGCATCTTCTGCCGGATCTTTATCGGAAACAACCTTAGTATTATCTTTTACTAAAATTTTCGAAACAAACATCTTCCTTATTTTCTTATACGTCCAGCCCAAAGAGGTCTCCAATGACTTATTGGAAATAAGCATTATGGAAATAAGAAATCCCATAGTCAACAGAATACAAGCCCCCGGAATTCCAAGATATTCGGTTAATCTAAATGCAGCAATCATTCCAATGATGCCACCTGTTTTAAGTGGATAGGTGAATAGATTCGCAAAATTTTCAAGAATTCCCAGTATTGGAGAAATCGAGAAAATAAGCAAGAGCCCTCCGATAATTCGCACCCATAGAATTTCAATCTTCTTTTTTATAAACAGTGAAACTCCCAAAGCACCTATTAGAAATGCGAAGACATAAGATGTTATTCCTATACATGTCAGCAGGCAACTGGAAACACCGGCTCCTATCTTTCCACAGTAATTTTGCACAGGGTTGTTGACGGGATAGTTTGCAAATGGAGGGTCATTTGGTGAAAATGTGGCAATACTTATCAAAATAAATATTCCAACTGTGCAGATAATAATTGAATATGCAGAGTGAAAAACTCTTGTTTTTTCCATAAAAATTAGCTCCTTCAAAAGGAATAAAAATTGATGCCAGGTTGCTAATTTATAAACAATTTCTTAACTTGATTAATTACTTTTCTCTAATGCCCCGTATGTCCAAAACCACCTTCTCCTCTATGAGTTTCATCCAAATCATCTACTTCTTCCAGCTCAGCATGGACAACAGGTTGAACCACTAATTGTGCTATACGCATACCTCTTTCCACTACAAACTTGTCTTTACCTTGATTGCATAAAATAATACCTATTTCACCCCGGTAATCACTATCTATCGTTCCCGGAGAATTTACCAATGTAATTCCATATTTCAATGCCAGCCCGCTTCTCGGTCTGACCTGTGCTTCGTACCCAAATGGCAAGGCGATAGATATCCCTGTAGGGATTAATTTAATTTCGTTTGTTTCTACGACAGTTTGATTTTCAACTGCTGCGAGAAGATCCATGCCGCTAGCGGCCTGACTCATATAACCTGGTAACGGCAGGTCCTCGCAACCTTTTTTTCTCTTTATCTTCAGTTTTATTTTTTGCATCAATTCCTTCTTGTCCATTAACATCAACTGTAGGGTTAACCGGCAACTCTATTTCAGGATTAAATTTATTTTTAAGCCCGTCTATTATTGCTTGAATTATCAATTCCACGTCTGCCAAACGTCCAACGCCTGTTCGACCAGAAGCCAGTCTGCCCTTTTCCGGTCCAATAAATTTATATCCCACTTCCTGAAGAATACTTATGTTCCTTTGTGTTATAGGGTTCATATACATATTTTCTTCCATAGCAGGTGCTATTACCACTGGAACATTTGAGGCCATCACAGTACTGGTTAACGCATCATCAGCGATACCAGATGCCAGTTTACCAATAATATTAGCGGTAGCCGGTGCGATTACAATTATATCTGCTTTATGTGCAATGGAAACATGGTGTGGGTCGTACACACTTTCATCAATAAAAATATCTGTAACAACCTTGTTTTGTGAAAGCGTTCTGAACGTCAGCGGGTGAATAAAATTTTGTGAAGATTGTGTCATTACTACGGTAATATCAAAACCCAGGCTTTTTAGCTTAGATACTATTATTGCCGCCTTGAATGCAGCGATACTGCCAGTAACACCTAATATTATATTTTTAGTCATTTCAGATTACGATTATCAGGGTCTCCTCGCAAGCTATCATAACAAAAGAAACTATATTTGCAAAATTCCCTCAATCTCTTTTACTGCACCGTCTAATTTGTCATTAATAACACAATAATCATAATGCTTGCTGTATTTCATCTCCTCCCTGGCGACCATAAATCTTTTATTGATCATATCATCGTCTTCAGTAAGCCTGTTTTTCAGTCTTAGTTTCAGGGTTTTATCATCAGGTGCCATTATGAAAATATAAGTAGCGTCAGGCATTTTCTTCATAATCTGCATTGCCCCTTTAACATCGATAGCAAGTAAGAATATTTTTTTCTCGTCAATTACTTCTCTAATGGGCCCAATTGGTGTTCCGTATAAATGGCCACAATATTCAGCATATTCTATAAATTTATTTTCCTTGATAAGGTTCTCAAACTCACTTCTTTCTACGAAGCAATAATCAATACCTTCTCTCTCACCGTCTCTGGGATTTCTCGTGGTAAAAGAGACTGACTGTTTTATTTTAGGGTTTTTCGTCAGTTCGTTGCAAATAGAGGTCTTACCACTTCCTGACGGGCCTGAAATTATTACCAGGCTACAGCTTTTTTTATTAACTGACACTATCGCATCCAGACGTAATGTAATAACTATTAAGTTACTCTATATTTAATACCTGTTCCTTTATCCTTTCAATCTCTGTTTTAATTGAAATAACGTCTTCAATTATATCTGAGTTGTTTGCTTTGGATGCTATTGTATTAGCCTCACGAAACATTTCCTGTACTATAAATTCTAATTTCCTGCCATTCGGTTCTTCATTGTCCATTACGTTGTTAAATAACAAAATATGGCTTCTAAGCCTTCCCAATTCCTCAGAAATATCACACCTATCCGCAAAGATCGCGATTTCCTTAAGTAGATCACTTTTTTCTATTTTACTATCCGTGCCTGACAGTAAAGCAGATACTCTTTCCTGGATTCGACTGCTATACTCCGAAACCACTTTAGGTGCCATAGTTTCAATTTCATCTAGCAACACGGAAATCTTATCCTTCCACTTGTCTATTTCAATTCGTAGATTTTTGCCTTCAGCCTCTCGCATTTCCTTCAGGTCATTAACCGAAAGCTTAACCAATTGCTCCAGTTCTTGCCAGAAACTATTATCCTCTGTTTGCCCGTTTCCTGGGTCCTTTTTAAACTCTAAAACACCTGGAAGAGAAATAAGATTATCCAATGTGACATCCTGTTGTAAGGATATTTCTTTCCGTGCTTCACTTATTATGGTGTGATATTCTTTTAATATATCTTTGTTTATCACACATTTTGGTACTTGATCACACGTTCTATAATCTATTGTCAGGTTAATTGTTCCACGAACCAATTCTTTCCTTAATAGCTTTTCAATCTTATCTTCAAAGCCCGTTAACAATTCCGGTATTCTAATGTTGATTTTTAAATATTTGTTATTTACAGAACGTAGCTCAACAGTGACTGTCTTCTTTTCATCAATCAATTCCGATCTGCCGAAACCGGTCATGCTCTTAATCATTGTTCTTTTCTTCCGTTATTGATTCAACTTTAGTTTCTATACTTTTTAGTCCTTCACCGGCAACGTCTACTGCTTTCATTCCTATGGACGTTCCCACCCCCACTGTTTCTTCTACCGCAACTTGTGAATGGCCCACGTGTTCACCGGGAGCGTGATTATGGCCGGCATGTTCATCAACAACACCTTCATGACCTGCGTGTTCGTGCTGAAGCGATGTAGTCATTTCATTTCGCAAAGTATCAATCCCATGCATAGAGTTTAGTGTCAGCTTTGTCAAAAGGAGTGTAGAGACAATAAACACCGCTCCAACAAGGTAAGTAATTTTGGCCAAAATACCACCTGTCTGTGTTCCCATGGCAGACTGGTCTGCCAGGCCGCCGATAGCTGCCAGGCCACCACCCTTCCCTGATTGCAACAGTACGCACCCAACCAAGACAACACATGAAAAGATTAATGAAGATTTTAATACCGTAGACCACCCAAAAATAAAAAATACGGTCAGCAAGCCAAAAATAATAACAACTGCTGTAATCCATTTCGAATTCATAAAATTTACCTCTTTTAAAACAAATGATAGAACTTACAGATAAAATAAAATCATTAATAAAACACAAATCTATGAAAACCTTACCGCTTCAGACACTATATCTAAAAATGAATTTGAATCCAGGCTGGCTCCACCAACCAGGGCGCCATCTATTTCAGGCTGTCCCAAAAGGTCCTTTGCGTTTTTAGAATTCACACTTCCCCCATACTGGATTCTAATGCTTTGAGCAGTGTCATTGTCGTATTTACTTCTAATTGTATTTCTAATGAATGCGTGCACTTCATTAGCTTGTTCCGGCGTTGCTGTTTTTCCTGTGCCTATTGCCCAGACAGGTTCATACGCAATTGTTAATCCTTTTAGCTGCTTAGATGTCAAATTTTCCAGCCCTCCTGATAGCTGTCCCTCCACAACCTCTCTGGTTTTGCCAGCATCTCTCTCTTCCTGTCTCTCACCAACACACAGAATTGGGCATAAGTCATTTAAAAATGCGGCCTTTATCTTTGAATTTACCATTGAATTTGTTTCCTGGTATATTGTTCTACGCTCTGAATGTCCAATTATCACGTGAGTACAACCAATATCCTTGAGCATTTCCCCTGAAACTTCTCCGGTAAAAGCCCCACACTTTTCCATATTCATGTTCTGTGCTCCGACAAATACATTGCTACCTCTGAGAATATCACAAGTATCCTTCAAATAAACAAACGAAGGAAATATTCCGACGTCAACTGCATCAGAATCTGCCAATCCATCACAAAGTGCTCTTGTAAGGCCTCTAGCGTCTTCTAATGTCAGATTCATCTTCCAGTTACCGGCTATAAATTGTCTCTTCATCTTTTCACAGAATCAACAGGAAAAGAACCCATGACTTTCATGTCAATACACCTTTTACCAACTTCCTTAAGCGCGCGCTTAACTTTCTCATCGTATGCATGTCCGGCAAAATCAATGAAGAAACAATAATCCCACGCTTTTTTTCTTGTTGGCAATGGCTCTATATCCGCAAGGTTTATTTTATGCTTCTTAAATGGTTCCAATATTTTAAATAGTGCGCCTGCCTCGTTTTTAGTATGACACATAATGGCAGTCTTATCGTTACCTGTTCGTGGAGAAAATTCTCTACTCAAGACAAAGAATCTTGTGATATTGTTTGCGTAATCTTCGATATTTCTTCTAAGTATTTTCAAATCATAAATCCTGGCTACTTCCGAGTGGGCAATTGCAGCCGCATATTTTTCCTTTGACGCAATCTTAGCTGCTTCAGCCGTACTTCCAATATCCAGAAGATCAACCTTTTTAAAATTATTTGCTAACCAAAGTTTACACTGAAAAAGCGCCTGAGGCTTAGAATATATTTTCTTAATTTCACTTTTTTTGCACTTTGCCATCAAATTATGATGTACCGGCGTAATAATTTCAGCACAAACCTTCACGTCACACTCGATGAACATGTTCAGGGTCTCCCTGATACCGCCCTCTGTTGTATTCTCAACAGGTACAATACCATAGTCAGCACGTTCGCTTTCTACTTCCTTAAAGACGGAATCGATCCCATTCAGCGGTATATACTCAATCGAAGAACCAAATTTTTCCTTTGCAGCAAAGTAACTAAAAGTACCTTCAGGGCCTAAATATGAAACCTTGACAGGTCGCTCGAGCATTATTGAACCTGCCATAAGTTCTCTATAAATAGCAAAAAGACATTTATTACTTAAAGGTCCCCTGTTTTTCTCTGAAACCTTCTCAAATACCTGTTTTTCTCTATCCGGCGCATAAATTTGCGCATTTTTACGGTTTTTTATGGCTCCGATTTCTTTTATAACATTTGCTCTATCATTGAAAAGTTCTATAATTTTCGAATCTAAGTCATCAATTTTACCCCTCAATTTGTTTAGATTCATATGTGTTTTTTTTGCCCAGAGAAGTACATAAATGTTAATAATAACAGTAGGTTATAGGATTTTGAAGACTTTAAAATATAACAGAACATATATATACTGTCAACAAAATAACAATTCACAAATAATGGTGTTTCTCATTTTTTTTATTTGTTGACTGTTCTAAAAAACTGGATAGAATAAAGCATTAGTTAGATCTCTGATTACTTTCAATCTGTTGAGTTTACATATCTTTCCTTAGTATGTACAGCCTTGACGGAAAGCCAGCAGTCAGCATCCCTCTGCCAACAGTAACTCGTTGTGGGCTAAAGACTTAACTATTAGCCCACAAAATGTAAATCATAAAACTGTACATATTCGTATTTATTACAGCTTAATCAAAAATTCCGATTATAGATTCCGTCGTAAGAACCAATATTTATTGTGATTTAATGTTTTGCATGTATTTCATGTTTATTTAAATTTATCTACTACTAGCAGGTTATTTATTTTTACATATAAAATGTTGTTTTATATAGGATAAGATATGACAAACGAACCCGTTACAATGTTTAAACAAAGGATGGGGATTTTTGTTGATGTGCAGAACATGTTCTATTCAGCAAAAGCACTCCATCAATCAAAAATTGACTATAGTAAATTATTACTGGAAGTCGTGGAAAATAGAGAATTAATAAGAGCTGTGGCTTATGCGGTACACAAACCTGATGTTGATCAATCTGGTTTTACGGATGCTCTTAAACGATTAGGCTATGAAATAAAGACTAAAGAGTTACGCCTCAGACCGGACGGAACCGCCAAGGGTGATTGGGACATGGGTATAGCTATAGATACTATTGCAATAGCGCCAAAACTTGATACAATAGTGCTCGTTTCAGGGGACGGTGACTTTGTACCTCTTGTGGAGATGTTAAAGGCCCACGGCTGTAGAGTAGAGGTTGTCTCATTTCGTAAAAGTACGGCAGTCGAATTAGTCGAAGCATCCACCAAATATACGGCAATTGAAGAGTCAATGTTATTTAAGGAAAAAAAATTCATTAAAAATGACACTAACAGCTGATAATAAAGAATTTGAAGATAAACTCGCGGACTGCGAAAAGAAACTTGCTTATTCTTTCGATAACATTAAACTACTAGAAAATGCGCTGACACATACATCTTTTAAAACGGCTTATAGTCCCAGCAACGAAAGGTTAGAATTTCTTGGGGATGCCATATTAGGGATGGTAATCTCTGAATATTTATTTAAGAAATTTCCTGATTATTCAGAAGGAAAGTTAACAAAAATTAAATCTGTTGTAGTAAGCCGTGCAACACTGGCTAAAATTGGAGCTGAAATGGGTTTGAAGCAATTCATCTCCGTAGGAAAAGGGTTAATGACAAGTCGTTCATTTCCAA
>PVMS01013048.1_pt1 | contig 10079 bp, 9 predicted proteins | sample 1853461 | NCBI WGS metagenome assembly PVMS01 (sample SAMN08582032, study PRJNA380276) | Marine sediment metagenome, whole genome shotgun sequencing project. | isolation source: ocean sediment barecode stripped | collected 2017
TAATGGTTGCAGGGATGCTAATTTCATGGCACGTTAGTATATTTATCTTTGGCCAGCCGCCTCTTGACTCTCAGGGAGCATTCATTGGAAATGATTTTGTCGCTTTTTATACAGGCGCCAGTTTATGGAAAGATGGCCAGTCTCAGTATCTTTACGACCTGAAAACACAGCAGGCTTTTCAGCACAGCCTGGTCAGCCACCTTCCGGACAGTCCTGCTGTCCGGCATCAGTACCGGATAATGTCGCCGTTTATCAATCCGCCTATCAGCATTCTTCTCTACTTACCATTTGCACAGGGGGGATATCTAAGCGGCTTGATCTTATGGTGGCTTTTAGGTTTTTTATGTCTTGGTGTCAGTATTTATTTGATGCAAAAATATATTCCCGGATTACATCGTTATTCTGTTGGAAAGCTATGGGGAATGACACTTATGTTTTTTCCAACCCTTGCCTGGGTCATGTATGGACAAGCCACTGCTGTTATTTTGTTAATCTGGTCCGTCTGTTATGTGCTGCTTCGGTTAAAACGGGAATTCTTGGCCGGCCTCATTCTCTCCTTTTTAGTCTTTAAACCGCAACTTGCCTTTGGTTTTGCACTTCCCCTTATCGTAACATTTCGATTCCGTGCGCTTCTGGGCGGTATTGTCGGGCTGGGCTGCTGGGCAGGATTAACGCACCTGATTTTTTCTGAAGAATTGTTTGCATATCAGAATCAAGTTAAAACAATATTTGAGAACTTTCGCCACGAGAGCTATCCCACCTGGGGTATTCATTCCTTTTATGGGTTCGCAAACCTTATCGCTTATCCTATTTCCTCAAAATTGTCTGTTCTGATATCCGTTGCGTTATCGGCTCTGGGCATTCTGTTTTGTGTCGGCATCTGGTGGAAAGCTGAATGGAATCCGGATTCAGATGAATGGAACACACGTTTTGCAGTGAGTATTCCGATTTGCCTTCTCCTCGCTGTACAGCTGTTTACATATGATTTAATGCTGCTGCTGTTTCCCTATTTTCTTGTCATGAGTCAGCTGCGCTATTGGAATGGATCTCGTGGAGATTATCTGGATGGCGGTTCTGTGCTTGCCTGGTCCAGCCTGGTTTACGTTTCGTGTTTTGTATCGGCTTACTTTGTTTTCGCACAGCAAATATTTTTTAAAGCGGTTCACATGCCCCAATTAGGATTACAGATTTCGGTGTTATGCATTATCGGCTGGTGCTGGGCTGTGTGGAAACATCATAAACAGCACGCAGTGTAGTGGTTCAAAGGAAAGTGGACAAACTTAGGAAATAGCCGGGAGAAGGTTTTAGATTATAATAATTATTGTAATGCATCCTTTCGTGATTTGTATATTCACCTAACTTATATATTAGGTAGATTCTACGTTTTGTTAGGATATTAGTTTTTAAACCACCACCAAGATAATATTTATTATATTTTCTAGCAATCTATCTTTCTAGTTCTATCATAAGTATAAATATCAACACGCATAAATCATATGAAAGAGCATAGCCTAATCACAAACAGAAAGGGGGCAAAAGATACAGGTCAGAAGAAAGCGTTTTGAAGTTAAGAGAAATTGAGCTCTCTATGAATAAGGGCATGGATGCCTGCCCAATGCGTGCCCTTGATTTCGGAACCATGGATGAACTCAAAGAAAAATACGGAAATATTAAAGAAGTACCTGGTTTTACGCATTCCAAAAAAAACAGAACCATCAATAATATTTAAATCAAGATACTGCTTTAACTGACTGCAACATCTACCACACAAAAAATATTTAACCGTTCTTCTCGAATTGCGCAACTTTTTCACATCACCACCTTTGGCGATGTAATTTTTTTAGTTGTACTTGAGAAACTATGGCCTATCATATCTGAGATATCTTCAAATCCCATACTCTGCGCATGTCATTCTGTAACCTTTGAATGACGGTTTGCATAATATGGGATTACCCCGTCAACCTCTGCTGAATCACAAGCCCTTTACCAGATGTTTCTAAAACACTTTTCCATATAAGGCTTATGCTATCCCCAATAAAATAATTAAAAATAATGTCATCTAATAACTTCATTAGTTGTTTTTTCAATACAATAATAAACACGTAGAAAATCATAATATATTTTCATAGGTTTATATTTCAGCAATCTATTTTTAAACCTATATGTATATTTAAAATGCCAAAAAATAACATCTTCATTACGACATTCATACTTAATTGCCTTCAAATATCGCTCAAATTTTTCAGGCATAACATTTATTAAAACATCAGGCATAAAATAAATAATCCCGGCACTAAGAGTTGAAAAAAAACCATACGGTTCAACCCCTACTAAACGTCCTCCTGGCTTTAATAATTTCATCACATCATCAATACACTCTTCTGATAATTTTGATACATGATGAAAGCTATTTGAATAAATCAAATCAAAGCTTTCATCTTTAAAAGTCAATTTCCCTACATCACTGACTACCGAAACAAAACCATTACCTTTTGCTGCCTTACACAATTCTAAATCATAATCAACACCAAAACATACCGCTTGTGAATTTTTACTTTTTAAGATCTCCTGATTCTGACCTGTTGCTGTAAAAAGCTCCAAGAAATATTTGTAACCTGGTTTAATAAAAGACTGTAAATGCTGCTGCTTTTTAAAAGTCCTAGCTTCTTTTTCATGATAAAGATCAGACCAAACAGTCGATTGTTTATTCACTAATTTTCTCCCTTAATTGAAAAACTAAAAATATTTACTCCAGCAACAAAAAGCCTCATCAACTCATCAAACAAATTATTACTCAATATTTTCCTAACTAAATATAACGGCCTCAAGTAAAAAGCTCTGTAAGCCTTTACTACACTCTTCTCAAGTTGAACCTTACTAAGATCTGTAAAATGTTCATTGTAATATCCTGAAACATCATTAAAAATATCTGTGCCTGGATAAGGCGTTAAGATCCCAAACGACGCAGTTGTAGGATCAATTTCCTTAACAAAATTAATTGTTTGCTGTATGGTTTCTTTTGTTTCTCCTGGACACCCAAGCATCACATGAGTATGCCGATCTAATTTTAAATCTTTACATGATTTGAAAGCTTCCCTTGTTTGCTCAATCTTTATTCCCTTTTTTAAATTATCCAATTGAATTGGTAAATTGATAAGAACTTACTTTACGATGTGGAAAGTATAAATTCAGGCCAAATGTCTGTCAATCAAAACATTAACGCAAAATATGGGGCGCAGTCATCTTGGGGACAATAAATTCATCAAATCTCAGTTCCAAGATAACTCAATGGCACATCTTAGAGAAAGTAAGCCCTGTCATTTTTTTGTTTTTCTTTCGAAGACCTTGACTATACGCTTTCTGGCGAAAGATTCACAGACCATGGAAATATTACAGACTTCGCTACGCTTATGTTCATAATCATGTTTAGCAATATCTACGGGTGGTTATGCAATTGGAATTTCTGTTTACGCTATTAATTGTTTGGGTTATTAATCCATGCAAACCACTGGATATTTTTGGATCAAAAGGACATTTATAAAAATTTATTATCTTTTGACTATGTTTTGGTCAACTACAATAAAGAAGGTCAATCAAACTTATCATTTAACCAAAGTCTGGAGTCTGTTACAAAAAAAAGGGGAATAGCGTTTATATAGAGTTATTCATTAAAATAAATGAGACTTTGGAAAAAGTCTATCCCGTGTGTCCAATCCAGCCCTCTTCAGATAGAGATATCATGGATTTTCAGATAAATGCCCGATCCTCTTATATATTATAAAATCAAACATTTTTTTATCAACCTTGTAATTCTGCTTAATGTAATCCAAAAGCCCCTTGAATTCATATAAAGGTTCATTTGGGGGGTCTGAGATACGGGGATACCAATTGCTGATAATGATAAAGGCCGGTTTTTTCTTCTTTACATCTTCTAGATATTTATCCGCAACCGGACTTGGAAAAAAATGCATGGGACTGCTTTTTGTCCATGAAGTATTTGTATTGACGTCGGTAAGTATTCCCATCTCTTTGTAAACGGTCGACGGTGAATATCTCCCTGACCAGTGATATATTGGCCAAGCCATCCATCCCCAAGCGATTATTGTATCCTCCTCACAAGTATTTTTTCTTATATATTCACCTACATATTTCTGTGTTTCTGAAACACCTACTGGCGGGGGAAACTGAATGTAGAAGTGACGACGGCCGGTAGCAATATCATATAAAACCTTAGAAAGTGGACAGACACAGGCAAGCACTATTATCCCTATCAAGGCAAACTTGAATAAATTTTGTCTCAATTTTAGGATATCAGCAATAATTTCTTTTAGACCTTTGGGGTGAGCAGCTAACATCGCTAAGGATGGGAGGTATAATATGGTGTGATGGTTATAAAAACGCCCGCCTGTTACTGCAACAGAAGCATAAGAGATAATAAACCATATAACCGCTATTTGACCGTATTTATCAAAGAAGGATCTTCTGACAAGCATCAGAACTATCGGTATCGTTGCCATAATAGCAGCAAGTGGGAAAAGACCGAAAATTTGAGGCAATCCTTTAACTGAATTTGATAAAATGAGAAAATCTTTACTATCAACTGCTTTTGCGAAAAAAACACCGGAAATCACTCGTTCAGGAAATAATCCATAAACCAAATCCCAAAAAGCACCTTGAAAAGCATATAAACCAAAAAGAGGAAGCAATGCTGCAAAACTGCCTAATGCCAAAAAACAGACTTTCTTAACCGCATCTTTATAATGCGACCCATTCTTTCGTTGTATTAAAGATAGAATAATCAGTATAATAAAAACAAAAATAATAATACCACCTGGCTTTTTTACCAGGAATGATATCGATGTTGCGATACCGCAGACAAAATACCACCAAAAATTTTCTCGTTGGTCAGCGCGGACATAGCAATATATGGCAAAAGTGGCAGGCAGAATAATCCATGTAGTATAGTTTATACCAAATACTGATCCATATATTGACAGCAATACTGCAGCGCATGCCCCTGAGGCTAAAGCCCCTAAACGTCTGCCGATTTCTATGAGTAATATGCAGGTGACAAGGTGCCATACGCCCCAAACAAGGCGAACATAGATCAGGCTTGTTCCAAACAGTTTGAAAATTAATGCAAAAAGAAAGAATAGAAATGGCGACTTTACCTCAGCCGTATCTTTATACGGCAACTTTCCATCAAGAATTATTTCGGCATTATATACAATTCCGGCAATATCAAAATTACCAAAATTATCCGTTAAGGTGTTTAACCTTACCCAGGCAATAACTGCTATGCAAAAGAGCACAACCAAAGAAACAAGAATTTGGGCATTTTTATTACTATAGTTAATTGGCATTCTTTAAATAATTTAATTTTCGCCTTTCGTAGCGAATGTGAAAATATTGCTGCCAGCCACTGCAAGTCTCATCAATTCATCAAATGAGTTAATTCCTCTAAGTTTATTTAAAATATATCCTGGCCGAAAATAGAATTTTTTGTAAGCCTTAATAACAAATCTACTGAGATCATCCTTTTTGAGTGAGCAGAATGTTTCATTGAAAAATCCTTCAACATGTAACTTGCTCATATTCATATCCGATCCATCTTTAATATCCGGATGGCTGGAGGCGACATTGTCAAACAGTTCCGTGCCAGGATATGGTGTGCATATCCCAAATGAAGCTGTTGAAGGATTCAGTTTTACAATAAACCTGATTGTCTGTTCGAGGGTCTCTTTGGTTTCACCCGGTGTGCCTATCATAAGATGGGCATGAGTATCGAGATCCAACTCCTTACATATTTTGAAAGCTTCCTGTGTCTGTTCTATAGTAATTCCCTTGTTAAGATTATCCAGAATGACCTGTGATCCGGATTCAACCCCGAATTTAATGAGATGACAGCCAGCCTCTTTCATTTTTTTCAGCTGGTCTATATCTATCATGTCAACTCGACCGTTAGCAATCCATGAAATATTAATCTTTTCATCAATTATTTTATTACAAATTTCTATATTCCTTCTCTTATAGGCTGTAAATGTCTCGTCTCTAAAAAAAATCTCCTTGTAGCCAAGGCTCACAATATGCCTGATTTCATTCAACACATTTTCTACATTTCTAAACCGGGTCTTTCTCCCGAAAAAATTTGGGACTGTACAAAAATTGCACCGCGCAGGGCATCCACGAGATGTCTGCATGGTGGCATACGGCATCTTTTTAACTACAGGATTAAAATAATCTATGTTCTTGGGTAATAAACTTCTATCTGGAATGGGCAGTTCATCAAGCTCAATATAAGGATAGGGTTCATTTATATGCAGTTTCCCATTGCTTCGAAAACCTATCCCTTTAATACTTCGCCAATCCTGTTTTGCGGTGATTTTATTAACAAGATCGCGGATAATAAATTCCGGTTCGCGGAAAACTAAAATATCAACAACATTTTCTTTAATACAATACTCCGGCATGAACGTTGGGTGTGAACCAAAAAGAATGCTTAGTATTTCAGTGTTATGTTTTTTCAGGTCTTTAATCGTGTTGATGTCATTTTGAAAACTGTTTGTTGAAGACATGATAACAACGCATGCATAATTAGAAATATTTTGGATAACCTTTTTAAAATGGTTTTGATCAATAGCTGCATCGACAAATTCAGCATCTATTCCTGCTTCCCTGAGGGTTGTCGTTACATACAGATGATTTAAGGGAGGCATTTGCATCCCGCCGATCCGTCTGCCTTTGCACCAACAACCATACATAAAATCCTGCACAGCATTTCTAACTTCTTGGTTGCCTGGATTTAAAACTAATATTTTTTTCATTTAAAACCACCTCAAAGTGATTCCTTCTTACACAATCCAGTTGTTCGACTTCAACGGATTAAAGGACCACACAAACACCATGCATATGCTTTTTGCCTTTATAACATTAAGACCTTAGATTTCAACAACTTGCGTAGAAAAAGGCAAGTTATGGCCAACCCCAATTTTTTTCTTAGGACCGGGTGTTTTTTCATTAGACACCATCATTTTCATGTCTTTGGAGGAGAACGCCATACAACACTTTTGAAAAAAGCCCACCCATTCCGGACTGCCGCTAATAATCCTGCACGTTTAAGATTATACCAAATTCTACCTGGAGTTAAATAAAACATCATAAAACCTTTACGTTGAAGCTCCACCAAATCATCGGCCAGGAGATCGTTTACATTAATTACAGCGCTTCCATACCGTTTATATTTTGACAGGTCGTTTGTAAGCAACTGGATTCCACCCTCACCTTTTCTCGCCATTTCATATAGTTCTGTTCCGGGATATGGTGTGTTAACGTTAATGTACACCTGCTGACATCCTTTAAGATTCTTTATGAAACGTAAGGTTTCCGTTGCAGTTTTCCGAGTTTCATAAGGATGTCCCAACATAACAGAACCACGCGTTTCAATGCCGACTTCATGTGCTATTCGATACGCATTTTCGTAATCTTCAAGTTTAACCCCTTTGCGGATATGTTTCAGGATATCAGGATTACCACTTTCAATACCAAATGAAACACGTATAAATCCAGCATCCTTCATAATACGAAAGATTTCTTTATTGACGGTGTTGGCACGAGTCCAACCTTCCCAGGTTATATCAAGTTTGCGATTTTTGATACCCTGGCATAACTCTTTAACGCGATCATGATCCAAGGTCAAAGTGTCATCAATTAATGAAAAATGCTGTATGTTAAGGTCATTGACCAGTACGTCTAATTCGTCAAGCACAGAACTTATCTTCCGATTTCTTACTTTTTTCCCGAAGACAGTATGAGCACTGCAGAAAATACATTTAAATGGGCACCCTCTGCTGGTCATTACAGTAGTAAAGCGCACAATTCCTTTACCCGGCACACTCCAGAGATAACGGTCGAGGGCCAGTCCACCTCTGTCGGGTAAGGGAAGCTTATCCAGATCAGAGAGCAGGGGTCTTGGCGGATTTACACAAACCTTATTTTCTTCATCACGATATATTAATCCTTTAATGTCCTCCTTTTTCCCCTTTCCTTCACTGAGGTATTCAATAAGTTCTACTATAGAGTTTTCACCTTCACCGTAGATTCCGAAGTCAAAAAAAGACCTTTCCTTAAGACTATCGTGAGGCAAGACAGTAACATGTGAGCCTCCAATAATAATAGGCACGCCTATTCTTTCCTTGAGCCTCTTTCCAAGTTTTACAGCGATATGATATATTGAAGAAGTGCTGGTCAGGCAAATATAATCGGGATCGAAAGTAACAGCGTCTTCAAGGCAATGGTCGATGCTTTTATTTTCCATTTCAGCATCAATTATTTTTGTTGTTATGCCACGTTTTTTTAAAAGGGCTGAAAGGTAGCATATCCCAAGTGGGGGGTAGGCATTTCCAACTTTAGCCGCGCTTTTAAAATTACCGTAAACATCCCCCCAGGGTGGCTGAATAAAAAGAACTCTCATAACTTATCAATTCTGAAAGTTGAAAACATGGTCTTAATTTTTAAACGATTGTTAATGATGAAAATGATACTTTTAATTGCAATAGCTGTCACAAGAAGTTGTATTGGCCATATAATCGAGGCATTCACCAAAACTTCATTTGACAGATTCATTTTGTTGCTAAAATAAACAAACAATAGTTCTCTGATCCCATAACCACCAATCGTTATCGGCAGGATATTACTCAACTGAACAATTGGTACAAGTAAAACCTCTTCTAATGCCACAGAAGCCTTAAATCCTTTTAAAATGAAATAAAATTGTAACATTATGATTATATAGAATAAAATCGTAAGACCGATGACATTAAAAATATATATTTTTGGAATTTCTTTTATATAATTAATTGAGTCAAACAATTTATTAAAAAAACTGTGCCTGTTTCTAATAGCCTTATTTTGTGAAAAAATCAGGTAAAAAAAATAATTTAGCAAAATAAATACGAACATTGCACCCATTAAGTATAATATTTTGTGTTTGAATAAAAACAGGGAAGAGATAAAAGACATGATTATAACAACATATAAATCAATGAGCCTGTCAAAAAAGACAAGCAAAGCCAATATGTATTTATCACCTTTCAACTTTGCAATACGAATTACCTCTCCTACACGACCAGGAGTAAAGAAGCCAACAACCAACCCCGACAAGCAGCCATCTAGAACCTGTGCAAACCGGTTTTCCCGAGAAAGGAAACGAATGAGCAGAAACCATTTAATAGCCCTGATCCATAGAAGAAAACTCCCTAAAATGATCATACATATTAACAGGTAAGTTATTTTAAAATTTTTTAGAAGTTCAATCGATTTTTTAATATCAATAATATGAAAAAGCGCATAGATTAAAATTAAGGATATTAAAGTTTTTCCTATGAAGATCCAAAAATTATTATTTTTCTTTATCAACTAAATATACCTGATCATCTATCTTCTTTTTTTGAAAATTGTTAAGAAGTAACTCTGCTAAAAAACCGGTCATTAAGATTTGAATGGAAGTACTAAGGAAAAAGAGACCAAGAAACAGTGCCGGTCGAACTCCTGTCTGCCCGTAACCGAACTTCATAATGCCTGTATATACTATTAATACAAAAGCTGCGAATAGAGTAAACATACTGGCAGTACCAATAAAATGGAGGGGTTTTCGTGAATAGTGAATTAAAAAATATAATGTTAAAAAATCGAAAAAACCACGAAAGTATCTCTCAACACCATATTTGGATTTACCGTACGGCCTTTTATGATGTTTGATCGTGATCTCTGTTGTAACAAAACCGTATTCTGAAGCCAAAACAGGGATAAACCTGTGCATCTCTCCGTAAATTTTAAGTGCTTTTACAACTTCCTTTCTATAGGCCTTAAATCCACAATTAAAATCGTGTAACTTTATACCGCTCATAACAGCAAGTGTTTTATTGAACAACTTTGAAGGAAGGCTTTTTTCAAGTGGATCCTCTCTGTTTTTCTTCCATCCACTTACTATATCGGATCCCTCATTTATTTTTTTTATAAAACGAGGAATCTCTATTGGATCATCCTGAAGGTCAGCATCCATTGTTATAATGATTTTTCCA